>Ga0182021_10000711_pt1 | contig 36651 bp, 30 predicted proteins | sample 612E3MmetaG_FD_120493 | JGI IMG/M metagenome (GOLD analysis project Ga0182021, IMG submission 120493) | Permafrost microbial communities from Stordalen Mire, Sweden - 612E3M metaG (Illumina Assembly) | ecosystem: Environmental > Terrestrial > Soil > Wetlands > Permafrost | place: Sweden...
TTCCATTTCGTACAATGCTTTCCAATTCAATGCGATCTTTTTCAGGTATGACCATTCTTTTACTTGTTCTCATACCTTTAAGTATATCATTTATAACGTTATATGTGTATCACCACACTAGGATTGTTTCCAAGATCAGGGCAATGTCACCCCTCATAAAAAACAAATTGAGTTCTGAATGGCTTATTGGAGACCTATCTCTGGTATGGGTGAAATCCTAACCGATGGTCAAATTTTACATTTCTTCCGAAGCTCAATTTTGCTTTTATGACAGATTCAGAGTATAATAATATTTAGTCAATAGTACTTATTTATTTTTTTATCTTTCTCTCACGATTTCCACTCACATTATTTTCCTTCCTCATTGGGGCAGTCCATTTCTTTCGGCCGCGGCCTTTTTCTCACAGGTGACCTAGGATTGATAGGCGCCTCCACTTAGAAAGGATGGTTTAACATGTCCGCTGACGTCATTTTACATGCCGGTGAATCCCAGGAATCGCTGCTCCGCCGTTTTCAGAAAATGGTCCAGACCAGCGGTATCTTGAAGGATTTTAGAACCCACCAGCGATTTATGTCGAAACGTGACGCCTATCTGCTCAAGGCTAAAAATAATGCCCGGAGAAACAAGCGTCAGAGTCGTTAGCCATAAGCACAGCGATTATATGAGACCGTCTACTTCAACAATCTTCCCTTCGAAGCTACCAGAGACGAGTTCAATTAAGCATTCTTTGTTGAAATGGCAATTCCGGATATTTCCAACTAACGAGATTGTGGTGCGATCAGGAAGGTGGAAAAATGACGATTGATGCATTAACCATAGCATCACATGAATTAGAAACGGATGTATTAAGCGAACCGGAAACGGCCCCGCAAAATGATGCTTTATTGGAAATAGAACAGGCCATTGAAGAACTGGAACCCGAAGAGCCGGCACCCGAGGTTCGTGATACAGATTCTTACGAAGTGGCTGAAGACCCTGTACGAACTTACCTTCATGAAATCGGACGGGTACCGCTACTAACCGCGAGCGATGAAAAAATTACCGCGCGCCGGATTGAACTTGGAAAACGTGTTTCATCAATTAAACACAGGTTGGAAATGCAGGGGAACCATGCATCCGCCAGTCAGATTTTTCAGGAAATAATCAAAGACCTCGGGTTATCGCACCAGATTATCCGACAACTTCAGGAAAATGTAGGTTTACCGGAAAAAACCGGTTTCCAGCAAACCATTACTTCGGAAAAATTCAGAGCTGCTATCGATGGCGTTATTGACCAGTTGATGGTGCAAGTCATTGCGGAAAAACTGGACTTACCGCTGCAATTGGTCGAGTCCCGTCTGATTGGGCTTTCCGTAGAAATCACTCTTTTGCCGGAAATAGTTCTGAAAGCTATCGGCGGCAAAGCTTTATTAGCAAATATTCCCGAACTGGTCCTTGACAAGAAGTTCATCGATAAACTCGATACGCAAGAGGTTTATCTGTATGCATACCTTGAAAACCTCCAAAAGACTGAAAAAATTGCGACCGATTATCTGGCTGAAGGCAATTTAAGGCTGGTAGTTAGTGTAGCCAAGAAAAGTGTCGGACACGGGATGTCCTTGCTTGACCTTATCCAAGAGGGGAATATCGGTTTAATCCGGGCCGTGGAAAAATTCAACGCTCATAAAGGCTTTAAATTCAGCACTTATGCTACCTGGTGGATTCGGCAGGCAATTACCCGTTCTATCGCCGATCAGGCCCGTACCATCCGTGTACCGGTGCATATGATTGAAACAATCAACAAATTATTAAGAATCAGCCGCAAACTTTCTCAGGAATATGGCAGAGACCCTACTGCCGCTGAAATCGGGGTACAATTGGGCCTTTCCGCGGCGAAAGTCCGTGGAATTAATAAAATCGCGCAACTACCCATATCTCTGGAACTGCCCATGGGAGAGGAAGCGGATAGTCATCTCGGTGATTTTATTGAGGACCGAAATGCGGTTCAACCTGTAGATAGTGCTTCTAAACAATTCCTCAAAGACGAGATTAACGAGGTATTATCAACCCTGACGTCCCGGGAACAAAGGGTGTTGCAACTCAGGTTTGGTTTGGAAGATGGCAGAAGCAGAACGTTGGAAGAGGTGGGTCTGGAATTTAGTGTTACACGTGAGCGTATCCGGCAAATTGAAGCTAAGGCTCTTCGGAAATTACGTCATCCAAGTCGAAGCCGTAAACTCAGAGATTATCTGGAATAATGTGAATGTTGTATAACTCCTTTTAAATATGAAAAGCTTTCCGTGTAATATGGCTTAATAGCATTAATGTTCCGATATCTAAATATAACAAATTCACTGATAGGATGATTTTAAGGAAGGTATGAATGGCAACAACACAGCAATTTAAAAGGGGTTCGCATTTGGTTAAATCCCGCATCAACGCGAGGCAAAACAAGAGAAGAAAGGCCAGGAAAACGGGAAAGAACTAAGAACGATAATTCGATTACATCTCCGTTAGTTCATTCTTCGGAGTACATTATTTGAAAAATGTTGTATTGGCATAAACTAAACAAATAATGTTTAATTAGTCCAAGGTTGAGGTTAAAAGTTGCTCTTATGGTCATTCGCATTTGGGCAGAAACTCGTTTTAAGCAAGGCTTGAGTTAGAGGAGCGCAGCCCCTCTAAGTAACCTCCTCCCTCGCCATTTACGGAGAGGGAGACAGAGTGTGAGGTTGGTTGTCATTTGGTGTGGTTAATATTTGTATGCCGACAGGGTATTCTTGTAGGTAATAAACTAAAATAATTTAACTATTATGCCTCTTTGGAATGGGAAGTTAAAATATTGAGTAGATTGGAGCGTATTTAAAATGAGTAATTCAGCGAGACACAAAACCAATCGTTTGACGAGGGCCAAACTAAAAACCAAACAAAGCAACATGCGCCGGAATGCTACTCACATGGTGAAAAGCAAATAGTCGTTTCAACCACCATATCGACCGCGGTAATCGGATGGTAAAAGCGTGGCAACGTGCATCATGATTTCATGGGTTAGATGCGCTGTCTCTTCTTGGTTCAGTTTGTCGTGTGAAGCAGATAATGTAAAAGGCTGCCCGATATTAAGAGTGATTTTGGGCCGTTTCAGAAACCACTTTTTACCGATTAATTGTCTTGTACCGCTGATGCCCACCGGGACAATTGGAGCTCCACTCTTCACGGCGAGTAATGCCGCCCCAGAATAAGCTTGTCCCAGCTTACCATCATCACTGCGCTTACCTTCAGGGTAGATAATCAGTGCTTGACCGTTAGCCAGTAACTGTAATGCCGTCCGACCGGCACGGCGGTTCAGTCTGCCCTTAGCCACAGAAAAGGCTCCAAACTGTTTTGCCATCCAGCCAATGATGCGCGAATGAAAAAGGTCTTCCTTGGCCATGAAATAGACCCGGCGTCCCAGGCTGACCCCCAGTATCGGTGAATCCAGCAGGTTGAGATGGTTCGCCACAACGATGCAACCGGTGTGTTGTGGCATATTTCCTTTGCTTAACACCTGACGGCGTAAAAAGAGACTGGCAAGTAGTGATATCAGAAAACGAAAGAAATAATAGAACATTACTCGTAATTATACCATGCGAAATCTCTCAAACTTCCTTCCGTGTTTTACCAGGTAAAAATTAACTGGTTTAGTCTGTGTGGAAGACTTCTTCAAGGGTTTGTGTGGCCGGTGAGTTATCCGGATTGGTTTCCATGATATCGGCCATGTATGCCCACCACTGTTTCATAATTGGATGATTGGGTAAATCGTCGTTCGTGTTATTATCGACCAGTTTTTGCACGGCGAATAGTGTACCGCTTTTTGTATCAAGAAAGATGGAATAATCGCGTATACCGGCAGCCTTCAGGAGTGCGGATAATTCCGGCCAGATTTCATCGTGTCGTTTACGGTATTCCGCCTCGAACCCAGGCTTCAGCCGCATCATAAATGCTTGTCGCTGCATCACTAATCCTCCAACCAGAATATTGAATAAATTTGAAATAATAACTCACCGGTTGTACGGAACTATTACAGAGCCCAAGAGAAAAAATTATTGGGGGAGCTACTAAACTACTTCGTCTCAACGTAATGGACATTCCATCTGAAACAGAGATTAGTCAAAGAGGCTTTTAGCTCCTCATTTTTTGAATTATGAATCTCGGCGAGAAAACCATGCAATAATTCGCCGCCGCTCATTCCCGGTTCCGGTTCAACCGGTCCCGGCAGATTGATATAGACGACTTCGGTCATCTGTTTTTGATATTCTATCGACTGTCCCATTAGTTGCCTCCCACTTAATAATTAACTTAATTTATGACAATTTGAAACATAGATTAATTCATTCTAGTCCATACCTGTTAAATTGGCAACTACCAAAAACACTACCAAGAACACGTAAAAAGGCTGGGTAAAACTATCAAATAAACGGCTCTACCCAGCCAATCTCTATCCACTACTGATTAGTATTTTCTTGTAGGGTTTGTTTTACGATAACAATCTGAACAATAGACCGGTCTATCACCGCGGGGTTCGAAAGGTACTTGAGTATCTTTACCACAGGTAGCGCATTTTGCCGGGAACATCTGTCGCGGGGTTGTCCCACCACTTCTACTAAAGCTACCGCCACCGGACGTGTTCTGTTTTCTGGCCGCACGGCATGTCTCGCAGCGTTTGGGCTCATTGGTATAGCCTCTGGATGCGAATTGCTCTTGCTCTGCAGCGCTGAAGGTGAAGACCGTGCCGCAATCAGAACAGGTGATTTGTTTGTCAGTATAGCTCATCAGGATGACCTCCTTTTTATTACTCGGTTGAAGTCTTGGTCATCCAATAGTTGAAAGAGATGATGAGATTTCACCAATGGAAAACCTTGCTAAACCTAGTGAGAGCATACACCCAATAAATAAAATTTACAAATACGTGTAAAAAAGACGATTCAAACCGTCATTCTGTTTACACTCAAATGAGTGAAAAACGAACATTACCCGAATATTTAATATTAAATAACGTGTTATGATATAAGTGGTTATAAAGCACATCCGAGATTACAGGTTTTTTGTCTTAATAAATTTTTACCGGGAAAAGGCCTTGAAACTCGCATTTAACACTAATTCAGGAGAGAGCGGTCATCAAGAAAGTTTTGGAACTATTAAGTCACCTAAAAAGATTAAAGACTCTGCCTCCTCGAAAAACAGCGCTGATTACTTCTGCATCATTCGCTGCTCTCGGCCCGGTTTATTTTTTAGCCTCTAATGCTATTTCACAGGTTTTACACCCCGCTCAAAACCCTATCGCAGTCACCGTCAGCTTTTTGGTTTATGGTTCTTATGGGTGGCTGCAAACATCGGCTTTCTACATCCTGGGGATTTCTTTTATTGCTCTTGCCGCAGCGTTGGTTTTAAAAATCAATACCCGGCTCAATTTGGGGGCCGTCGTCGTCTTTCTTGTCGGCGTTGCTTTCGTTCTAGTGGCCGCCAACCATGTCCAAATTCTGGGAACCACAATAACATTGTCCGAAATTGTCCACCGTGATTCCGCCATCGCCATTGTTGTCATGTCGCCGTTAGCCTGCTTTTTATTAGCACCGAGCTTGAAAGCCAGCGGGCACAAAGGCTTATGGATTTACTCAATTATTGCAGGTTCTATTTCCTTAGCGACCATCATCATCGGTTTTTTGATTCCTACTGTGCACACCTCTTTTCTTGGTGTCTTTGAGCGTACTTTACTTTTAAACGGTCAAATCTGGGGAGAAATTATATGTATCCGCCTGATATGGACCGCTTTCAAACCGAAGTCCACACACGCCGCTGTCGATAGTAGCTATCTGCGGCTTTTACAAATCTACGTTAGTTTACATCCTGAAGTTGAGGTTAAGTAACTTTGGACTGGCAATTTCCGCGCGATTCATTTTGTCCGCCTGATGATGATGAGGACTAAAAATAATAAGGCTAAATCTTTAAATTGGCATACAATCACAACAAAGAGTTGAAAATTATTTAATAGACGAGTATCATTGTTGATGCAGTGAAAAATCCTGCAAAAATCGAGCAAATCGTTTAAAGGAGGAGCATTTATGTCACCACTTGCTATTATTCTTATAATCGTTGTTGTTTTTATTGTTATCTGGCTGTTGGCACAATCCATCAAAACCGTCAGGCCGACGAGTCGGGGTTTGATTGAGCGGTTTGGTAAATACAACCGTTTTGCTAACCCGGGTATTATCTTTCTGATTCCTTTTATTGAGCACCTTGTTCGTGTCAATATCACCGAAAATATGATCGATGCCGGATTACAGGAAATTATCACCAGCGATAGTCTAAATGCTCAGGTTGATGCCCAGGTTTATTTTAAAGTCCGCTCCGATGAAGAGGATGTCAAAGCCTCCCAATACAATGTATTTAACTATATGGTGCAGATTGTGGCTCTTGCGAGAACCACTTTAAGAAACATTATCGGTACTATGACGTTAAAAGATGCCAACAGCGAACGCGGTAAAATCAATAGCGCGCTGTATAATAACCTTTCTACTGAGACCAAGAGCTGGGGTCTGGAGATTGTTCGTACCGAACTTAAGGAAATTAATCCTCCAACCGATGTCCAGGAGACAATGAACAAAGTGGTTAAAGCCAGTAACGAGAAGATTGCTGCGATCGACTTTGCGACGGCGAGGGAGACGCAGGCAGATGGCGAAAGGAGAGCCGCAATTAAAGTGGCTGAGGGACAAAGACAAGCAGCTATCTTGCAGGCTGAGGGACAAAAACAGGCTAAGGTCTTGGTTGCCGATGGCGAAGCCCAGGCAATTAAGCTCGTGAATGAAGCGGCGGACTTGTATTTCAAAGGTAATGCACAACTTTTGCGACAATTGCAGGCTGTAGAAACATCGCTGACCAATAATTCCAAAATTGTCGTGCCAACAGATTCTTCCCTGATTAATGTTATCGGAGGTCTGGCGGGAATAGACACTCATATACCAACCAAGTAACTCGATAATTGTTTGGTATTAATACAGCTTATTAAAAGCGAGGGCGATAGCCCTCGCTTTATTTTATAAATATACCAAACTGAAGAGGGTGTTATCGTTTAACCTATTTTTGTTGAATGGATACCTGTCGCCCTATATTATTGAACTTCAATGTTCAGACTTTACAATCTGATATTATTGTTATATTATCATCATAAAATCCTAAAATAATCCAAATAAGTTATTGAAAGGGGAAAATATGGAGAAGAAGTTATTTAATTTTCAAATAACCACTAGGATTTTATTCGGTATCGGTAGTATTGATAATCTTAGCGAAGAAGCAGCAAAATTGGGTCGTAAAGTAATACTTGTTACTTATCCCGATATCCGGCGTGTCGGTTTGTTGGATAAGGTTCTCAATGCCCTGAAAGAGAAAGGTATTGATACTGTAGTATTTGAAAAAGTGCAATGTAATCCACATACTACGACGATAGATGTAGGCGCAGAACTTGCCCGGAAAGAAAAACCTGATTTCATAATCGGGCTTGGTGGCGGCAGCGTGATGGATACTGCCAAAGGAATCGCTTTGACCACGGGTGGTAGCGCGGGAGTTTGGGACATTATGATGAACCATGCCAAGGTCGAATGGCCGGCATTGCCAATCATCCAGGTGCCAACGATCGCCGGTACCGGTTCCGAACTGAATCCTAACGCCGTCCTGACCCATTGGGAATCACACATTAAAATGCCGTTAAGTGGATTTCCCGCGCTTTACGCTAAAGTTGCCATCGTCGACCCCGCATTAACCTTGACCGTTCCGATGCGTCAAGTTAAAGCCGGTGGCGTCGATATCTTATCCCATCTCATAGAATATTATCTTACCGATAACTCTTCCAGTCCCTTGACGGATGGTATTAGCGAGACCGGTATGAAAATGGTAGTGGAGTATCTCCCCAAGGCGATAGCACACCCCGAAGACTTAAAAGCCCGCACCGAACTTTCCTGGGCCAGTACTGTTTCGATGTCACAAATTGCCCGACTAGGTGGCGGCGGCGGTGCTATGACATGTCATAGTATTGAACATGCTTTGAGCGGACTCTATGATATCACTCACGGCGAGGGGCTTGCAGCATTACTACCGGTTTGGATGAAGCAATTTTATAAAGTCAATAATACTAGATTCGGTTCTCTCGGTAAGAATGTTTTTGGTAAAAAAGATGGACTCAAGGCAACGGAGCATTTCCTCGATAGTATTGGCATGAGATTACGACTCGGTGCTTTAGGGTGTAAATTGGAAGATATCCCGATTATAACTGATATAGTATCGAAATCTTCACCCGGACGGGTAACATTGGATGCAAATACCGTCGCCGAAATTTATCGAGATTCGTTTTAGGGATGCGAGTTCGTTAGTATAGTAGCAGGACTGAGGTATCAGACTGGTTTAACATCGTAATGTTTTTTGATAGTTATTCCGTTTGAATGGTCAAAGCAACTTAACGACTCAAACGGGTAATTTCAGACCTCTTGAGAAGCAATCGAGTGGCTCGCCATGTTATTATTGGACTTATGCTTGGTGTAATCATCGCTCTCGTCGCTTCCCTGGCCTGGGCAGGCAGCAGCACCCTTCTCAAGTACCTATCATCAAGAATTGACGCTATTTCCGTCAATACGATGCGGTTATGGGTCGGTTCGATTGCGTTGGTGGCCTTGGTTATCTTTTCCGGTAGAAGCAGTGATATCCTGCAGGCGCCTTTTTTCTCAATTTTAATGGTGGTTGCATCGGGAATTTTATCAAATACTATCGGGGATACTATTTATATCCGCAGTCTTTCTTACCTGGATGTTTCCGTCTCTTACCCGATATCCCAATCCGCCTTCCCCGTATTGACGCTTATTGTGGCGATTTTTTTTCTAAACGAAACGTTTACCTCGTTGAATATCCTCGGAGCGGTTTTTGTTATCGGCGGTATTTTTTTGGTTGTCAGGAACAATAAACAGGTTGTAACCCATAAAAATACGGGTAAAGGTGTAGCTTTGACTCTGATAGCGGCCGTGCTCTGGGCAGCGGGTTCCATCACATTGAAAATAGGCCTGACTCAGGTTGACACTTTTGTCGCGGCGGCGATTCGCGTCCTGATATCCGCTATGTTGCTTACTACTGTCGCATTTGGTAGAACTACACCAGACCGTTTGAAAATCCGCAGCTATGGCACCCGTAATTTAATTTTAGTGACCAGCGCCGGCTTTTTAACCTATGGAGTGGGAGCCATCGGCTATGTTACTGCGATGCACCTCATCGGCGCCGGCAAAACGGTCTTACTATCCGCTTCGGCTCCCGTCTTCCTGCTGCCGATGTCTGTCTTAATCTTAAAGGAGCGTTTATCTTTAGTCGCACTGGCTGGTGTGTTTATCGCGGTAGCAGGAATATGCCTCGTGGCATTATGATATATATAATCGGTTGCTCAATAGATGCGGAAAATAAATACAAGATATCGTGAGCTTGACTGAAGGGAGTAAACATGAAGGGTTTGCGTATCGCCGGTGCAGCGTTATTTGCCGTCCTTATTTTTGGCGCGGGAATATGGGGTGGGATCTTTATTGACAGAACAAATAGCAATGTTATTGCTGTCAGTCCGGATCAAAAGGTGGACTTTCAACTGATAAATCAAGCCTGGAGCCTTATCCACCAAAATTACGTCGATCAATCCGCTGTCAAAGACCAAACTCTAACCTACGGTGCCATCAGTGGCATGGTGGATTCTCTGGGAGATACCGGTCACAGCATTTTCCGAACTCCTGACCAGATAAAGGAAGACAATATCCATATTCAAGGGAACTATGGTGGTATAGGGACTACCGTTGGGTCGAAAAATGGAAATGTAGTTATTGTTGCTCCTATGGATGGTTCCCCAGCGCAGAAAGCGGGATTACAATCGGGAGATATTATTGTATCGATTGATGGACAAACTATTACCAGCGTAACTGATGCGGTGTCCCACATTCGCGGTCCGGCTGGAACATCAGTGACTTTAACCATTCTCGAATCTTCCGGAACTACCAGGACCGTGACTCTGGTACGTGCCATAATAACCATAGTGAGTGTAACCTGGAATATACTGCCGGGGACATCTATTGCTCATTTACATTTAGCTTCATTTTCCACTAACGCTACTGGAGAACTTGACACGGCATTAGCAGCCATCAAGGCGCAGGGCGCTACCGGCATTATCCTCGATCTGCGTGATAACCCCGGCGGAACACTAGACCAGGCAGTCGGGGTTACGAGCCGGTTCATCAACAGCGGTAATGTAATGCAGGAAAGGGACATTAACGGTAAAATTACTGTGATTCCAGTGGTTACCGGTGTTCCGGTCACAACCTTGCCGATGGTAATACTCGTCAATGAAGGAACTGCATCTGCGGCAGAAATCGTCACAGGGGCTTTGGGTGATGCGGGACGTGCGAAGAGCATCGGGGAAACAACTTTTGGCACAGGGACGGTAATGACACAGTTTCCTCTCAGTGACGGTTCAGCCTTGATGCTGGCCATCCAGGAGTGGCTAACGCCATCGGGCAAGACAATCTGGCACACAGGGCTGACACCGGATACAGTCGTTCCCTTGGCCACTGGAGTGGCGCCGCTTTTCCCCCAGGCAGAAAAAGGATTATCTCAGGCTCAAATCCAGGCCAGCGGCGACCAGCAATTGTTGGATGCAATCGGGATGTTTCCGTAGTAAGGTTCGGCAACATCTATCAGCTTAAAACGTTAGGTTTTGTTGAGACGTTATCAAGATGAAACCCACCTTGTTTTTGCTAATCACTGATGAAAATAATTTTCGCCGCCCCTCTTGTCAACCTGTCATACAGGGTAGACAATTAAATTAAGAGGATTATTACGATGAGTAAATCCATCACGAGATTAGCTTCACAAATCCGGTGGCATTTGATGCCCGACCGGGAGCGCTATGCCCGCCTCTGGGCGCGTTCACGGGGCCATTGGGATACGATTTAGATAATCATTGGACCCATCCTGACAAATTAGGCACACGCCGGGAATACACTAAAGAGCTTGCTGTGTTTACCGTCTAAAATGACGTATAATCATTTCATAACTGGTAAAAGGCTGGTCAACGCTTTTTGCTTTTTACAGCAACTACGTTAGTTTGCTCTTTATCATTCGTTTGACAGAATAGTGGTCATTTTTGGAGCAGATGATGGAAGATGAAACCAAAGACGCCAGTCAGATAACCTATCCGGCGCAATATGAAACCGAGGTGGTGCTCACCGACGGTTCGGCCATGGTTTTAAGACCGATAAAGGTTGAGGACACCGCGCGCTGTCTAGCTTTTATGTCGCGGCTGGGTACTGATTCCAGATATCTCTGGCTGCACCATATTCCAACTCGGATGACTCTTGAAGACGCCAAACGTTTCTGCACGGTCGACTACAAAAATATATTCGCTTTGGTCGGTGAGGTTTTAAAACAGAAGGAAAGAGAGATTGTGGCGCTCGGGCGCTACTATCGTTTACCCCAGAAAAATTCGGCGGAGACCGTGGTTGTCATCGAGGAAGCCTACCGGCGCAAGGGCATCGGCACCCGACTTATCGAGGGTCTGGTAACTGCTGCCCATGACAATGATATTTCAATCTTTGAGGCTAATGTATCTGCCAAAAACGAAGATATTATGGGGATGCTAAAAGGTTATGGATTTCATGTTGCGCGGCAACTTGAAGGCGATGCGATTCATATTGCTTTTCCCATCGCTCCTACACAGAATGTAAGGCGCAAAGAGGAAGAAAGAGACAGAGTAGCTACCATTGCATCTATCCGCCATCTGCTCTGTCCGAAATCGGTGGCTTTAATCGGGGCGTCAAGATATCCCGGCACCATCGGACATCTGATTTTACGTTGTATTTTACAGGGTGGCTATACCGGGACGGTTTATCCGGTTAATCCCAACGTCGGTTCTGTCATGTCGGTTAAAACTTACGTTTCAGTACTGGATGTTCCCGACGAGGTTGACTTGGCGGTGATTGCGGTACCGGCGAAGGCGGTTGCTAAGGTAGCGGATGAATGCGGGCAGAAAGGCGTTCGTACCTTGATTGTTATCTCTGACGGATTCAGAGAGGTTGGTCCGGAAGGCGCTGCGCGTGAGCAGGAACTGCGAGATATCGCTCTGGGACACGGCATGCGGGTCGCCGGACCGAACTGCATGGGTATCCTGAATACCGACCCCGAAATCAGTTTAAATTCGACCTTTTCTCCGGTGTTTCCGCCGCCGGGTAACGTTGCCTTTCTTTCGCAGAGCGGCGCCATGGGACTGACTATTCTGGAATATGCGAATAACCTTAACCTGGGAGTCTCCACATTTGTAAGCGTGGGTAACCGGGTTGACATTTCCCCGAATGACCTTCTCGAATACTGGGAAGAGGATAAAGCCACCAAGGTCATTCTACTTTACCTGGAATCATTCGGTAACCCTCGTAAGTTCGCCCACATTGCACAGCGTGTTTCGAAGAAAAAGCCGATTGTCGTCGTTAAAGGCGGTAGTACGGCCGCCGGGTCTAAGGCTGCAGCATCTCACACCGGTTCTATGGCCACCTCTGAAATCAGTACGGAAGTGCTTTTCAAATATGCCGGTATTATCCACGTAAACACCACGGAAGAACTGTTTGACGTAGCTAGTCTACTTTCGAACCAACCATTACCCAAAGGCCGGAGGTTGGCAATACTGACTAATGGCGGCGGCCCCGGCATTATCGCCGCCGATGCTGCCGCGCGTCATAATCTGGCACTACCTCCATTATCACCTGAGATAGTTACCAGGTTGAAAACCGTGATAAAACGTGACATCGCAATAAACAATCCGCTGGACACAACAGCGGGAGCCACCGCAGAGGAATTCCATAATATCTTACAAGTATTAGCTAACGAGAAAGAAATCGATGCAGTGTTATCTATCTTTATACCGCCGATTGTGTCTAATAGGGAAGCTTCCGCAGATGCTATCCGTAGTATTGCCCCGGTATTTTGGAAGCAACAGAAACCGTTGATAGCATGTTTCTTGGGTGAAAGAGGTTCAACTGCGAAGCTGGGTTCAAACGGTCATTTTGTCCCCTGCTACCCCTTCCCTGAGGAAGCAGTTGCAGCTTTAGCTAGGTCTGTGGAATATGCCGAGAACTGCCGAAAACCCGTGGGAGAGATTCCTAAATTTAGCGGCATTCAACGGGGCAAGGCTCACCGCATTATTGAACTTGCCATGAAGGAAAACAGTGAGCGGCCGTTCTGGCTAGGCGCGATGGAGACTTACGAATTACTGGATTGTTACGGAATTCGCTTAGCGCCCATGTCTATTGCCAAAACAACCAATGAAGCTGCCGACCAAGCTGCTAAGATGGGTTTCCCGGTTGTAGCCAAACTAGTATCGGCAACGATTACGCACAAGACTGATGTCGGCGGAGTGGTTATCGGACTACGTTCTAAAAATGAGGTGAAACGGGCTTTTGATTCTATCCGAGGCAGGCTTAAGAAAATTGGTCGTGAGAACGAGATGCAGGGCGTCATGATACAGCGCATGGTTACCGGTGGCATCGAGACGATTGTCGGTGTAACGCAGGACTCATCCTTCGGGCCGCTAATGATGTTTGGCGCCGGCGGAGTTTATGCCGAATTGATGAAGGATATTGCCATCAGGTTACCGCCTTTGACTGACCTGGATGCTAAAGAGATGATTCAATCCATCAAGATGGCGAAGTTATTGGAAGGTTACCGGGATACCCCGGCTGGTGATACCGACGCCGTGGAAGACCTACTTTTGCGACTTTCCACTATGGTTGAGGACATTCACCAGATAAGTGAGCTCGACTTTAACCCTGTAAAAGTAATGCCCAAAGGCGATGGTTATTGGGTAGTTGATGCCCGCATCATGCTCAAATAAATATTGTTATCATTCTGTGCTTGACATGAAATCCAGTTCAAATAGTTGATCTCTTGTTTCCCTCACAAAGGGGAGAAGTCTCATTTTTCCTTCCTTTGTAAGGAGGATTAAGGGAGATTTTCGATCATCCCATAGGATGGGTGCAACCCACCACAAATCATTCCTCTACCGGCGGAAATTGGTATCTAGTCTCATCTAGATAACCTGGTTCTGAAACAGCATGGGATTAAATCGAGAGGGTTATAAAATAAATATCTAAGAATCCTTCTTTATAATTCCTGTCCCGTCACATTCGGGGCATGGTTTAAATACCGTTCCGTTATTCCGATTGGTCCCTTCATTATCTGGAATTACGCCGCTACCTTTACAATTTCGGCAGGAAACATAATCTTCCAGTTTGCCTACCAGCAGGTGCACCCCCTTCTTGTCGGCACTGCAGCCGGGAGTAGGGCAACTCCTTTGTTGGGCAGAAAGATTGCGTACATCTCTGCCGGTCCCGTGGCAATATTCGCATTTGACTGTGAAAGATTCCGGGCGAGGTGAGGTATTTTTGTTTTCTTCCCGGATGGCTTGCGTTCGCGGCAGGGCGTACCTGATTTCCATACTAGCGCCCTTGCCTTTCGGGGGAAATTGTAAAATTCTATCTACTTCCGGTTTGTAATGTTCGTACATTACTTCACAGCAGGTTGCCATCCGGTGGAAAGGTCCGGGATAATCACCAATCCGTGCGTGTAAATCATCTGCGCGAATATCGACGAACTGGTTTTCTGCTTTCTCAGCTTCCAGAAACCATTCGTTCAGCGCTTTTTCGAAATCTGCTTTTTCCGGGAGTTTATCAGCCATTCTTGCTTTGCTCTCCATGTTCTGCAGCGTTGTTTATCACCAAATCACTAGTTTTTCTATTGTTTGTTACCTGCCGGGAATATAGTAAACTTTACATAAAATAGTAATACCTTCACAAAATTGCGGCATTACTAAATATCTACCTTACTAGAGATGCCCCGACAATTGCCTTATTTATTTCCAGACTGACCGAGATGACAATATTACCCTGCTGCGCGCGGAACAACCGCTCGATTTTATAATCGGTTGTATAGCCGTAAGCACCATGCAGCCTCAGGGCGGTCGCGATGACATCATTTACCACCGGCTGGACAAACAACTTGCAGGCAGCGGCTTCGGTTTGGAAACCAGGGTTGTCCGTTTCATGGAGCATGGCCGTACGGTAAGTCAGCCAGCGGCAGGCCTGAATTTTGGCATATAAATCCGCCAGTTCAAATCGGATACCCTGCATATCCGACATCGGTTTGCCCCCGACAGTGCGGCTCTTGGTATACTTCACGGCTTCGTCCAGAGCGGCCTGTGCCAGTGCTGTCGCCACCATGCAGCCTTCCACTTTTTCGATGGCGATCCAGTAAAGCAGGGTCTCGAATCCTTTACCCTTTTTGTGCAGAATCTGGTCTTCATGTACGCGTACGTCACTAAAGTAAATATCTGCCGCCTCGATGCCGCCGGTGCCCATCAGGTCCCAGATTTTGGGCGCACTATAGCCAGGGCAGTTCTTGTCCACCAGAAAAGCCGTGCAGCCACCTTCTTCGTCCCTCGCCCAGACAATCGCTGTACCGTTCCGTGCTCCGAACGTGCTGAAGCGTTTCTGGCCGTTGATGATGTAATAATCGCCATCAGGATGGGCGGTGGTCTTCAATGCGCGTGCATCTGACCCGGTATCCGGCTCAGTAAACTGGATGCTAAAACATTTCGCTCCGTCGAACATCGGGCTGACAAATCTCTTTTTCTGTTCTGGCGTGCCGAATTTGCAGATGGTCTCCGGCAGACTGTTATTAAAGGCGACCGGCCACCACGCCGGCGTTCCGGAATAGGCTAACTGCTCGATTGCCAACAGGTGCGCAAAGCCCCCCGCGTCATTACCGTTATGCTCCGCAGGTACGGTCATACCCAGCAGACCGATATCATTCATCTTTTTCAGCAGGTCGTCAGGAATGTGACGTACATTCTCCATCTCCTTCCAGCGCGGTTCCACCTCTTTCCGGGTGAAGTCTCTGACCATCGCCTGCAGCATCTTCTGCCTTTCATTCAGCGTAAAATCCATAATATCTCTCCCGACCTGCCCTGTGATATCTGTAACACTATGTTATTACGAGAATGAACGTATGTGCAACTATATTTTGTTGACAATACTTAAAAATGATGCTAAACTAACGATTAATCTAGGATAATCCATACTGAAATCCATATGTAGTTCGTATCGAACAGTTGTTGGCAATAAACAGAGATAAACGTTTTAATCTGAATGGCTGAATGCATGTAGTAAGGCTGGCCTTGCTGGGGAGTTTCAGGGTACTTTGAGTTAGTGGCTGAACTCAAGGCTAAGTTAGTCGTTGTCCCCTCCCGTGATGGAGCCTGGGAGTAATCGGGGAATAAGGGTAAGGCCAGTCTTACTAATGACAATTTATATCCAGGAATATACTGAAAATAAGATTAAATCAATTGCCTGAAGTTTTCGACGGCAGGTCAATTTTAGTTTGTTGACAATATCCGGGATCATCTGCAAATTATCCGCCAGAAGTTTACGCCAGCAACCCTGTCTAGCCAACGTTCTATTCTTTTTCCTCACCTTTATGGCCGTAGGCTGGAGGCTATAGTACTGTAGTCTGAGCGTCTCCCCCAAGGGAGAAGAAAAATTTTTGTAGGGTAGGTGCAACCCACCAATTCTGTTTTGTCATTATGTACTTAATATGTAATATATATATATATCAATGGATTCTGGCCTTCGCCAGAATAGGAGTAAAAATACAGGCTTTCATTATTAATTTCCTCGCCCCTTGCGAGAGAGGATTAAGGTGAGGGGTTCATAAAATACTCAGTACGTCAGCATCACGCATCCTATACATTTGCTTTGCAAAGTACCTTCGGCCTTCTCTCCTCAAGGGAAAAGTAATAATTAATGGAATTTCCTACCCTGAAATGCTATACTTTCAAAAAGTTCATATAGTAAATCATATACTTTTGACGGTACAAAGATAGCAGGAGCAATGATGGAACAGCCCTACGACGCTATTATTATCGGCGGCGGCCCGGCCGGACTGGCCGCGGCTATTTATGCCTCCCGGTCGCGGCTGCGCACTCTGATTCTGGAAAGAGAAACGCCGGGCGGCGATTTAATGAACATCGACTTGATTGAGAACTATCCCGGTTTTCAGGATGGCGTCAACGGCGCCGATTTGGGCTCTCAGATGATGACGCAGGCCATGAAATTCGGTGCGGAACTCCAATCTGCTGAAGTCGAGAAGATTATCCCCGGGACAAATGAAAAGATACTACAAACTTCTGGCAGAGAATTCCACGCGAAAACGGTCATTATCGCCAGCGGTTCCCACTCCCGGAAACTGGGGGTACCCGGCGAGGTAGAATTAACCAATAAAGGTGTCTTTTATTGCGCCACTTGTGATGGGCCCCATTTTGCCGGTAAAGTCGTGGCGGTGGCTGGCGGCGGTGATTCCGGCGTGACTGAGACACTATTTATGTCCAGTTTTGTCTCTAAAATTATCATCATTGAAATCATGCCGCAGATGCTGGCCACTAAAATGCTGCAAGAAAGAGTCCTGGCTAATCTTAAAATAGAAGTCCGGTGCGGTGTGAAAATCGAAGCTATTTGTGGCAGCAACAAACTGGAATTCCTGGAACTAGCCGATGTGAAAACAGGACAGAAAAGTACACTGAAAGTTGACGGTTTGCTGGTGCGTGTGGGACTTATCCCCAATACTGTCTTTTTGAAAGGGACTTTGCCGCTAAATCCCATCGGGCAGGTGATGGTCAACGAACAAATGGAAACGAAGATTCCCGGTATTTATGCTGCGGGTGATGTCCGCCATAATTCCCCGATGCAGATTGTCACGGCAGTATCGGACGGCGCAACGGCGGCAATGCGTGCGTTAAAGTACCTCGGGGTCTGCTAGGTATATAATTAGCTTAACGCGATGCGGGAGGTAATGGACAATGGCAAATACAATCGAAGTCTTCGTCCCGACGGCCGAAGCTAAGACTAAACAAATTAAAGTCAATCCACGGGTGCATGACCTTAACGATAAAGTCCTGGGCTTCCTCTGGAACGAGAAACCGAACGGCGATATCCTTTTAAAGCGCCTGCGGGAGCAAATCACACAAAAGTGCAAAACCATCCGCACCGAATGGGGACAAATCGACGGACTCCACGTCGGGGTGGAGAATGAGCAAGTACTCACTGAACTCGCTGAAAAGGCCGATACTGTCGTCATTGCGGTGTGTGACTGAGGGAGTTGTACGACGTGGTGTATCCACGCCGCGGTCGCCCTTGAGAAAAGGGGTAAGCCTACAGTGACGATTTGTTCTAACCGCTTTGAAATCCTGGCGAGGGCAACAGCTAATGGTATGGGCATGTCTGACCTGAGACTGGTGATTGTGCAGCATCCTATCGGGGGAATCAGCGTGGAGGAAGTGATTACGAAGGCTGATGGTATCCTCGAAAATTTGATAAAACAATTGATTAATTAAATCGTGATTTTTTAGAATTCCCATGCACCTTAGCGCAAAAGGGCTTAAGCCAATGAACACTATTGACAAAATTTTAAAGGGTTCCATCGATATGCATGCGCATTATGGTCCCGACCCCTTTGCCGCCAGAAAAGTGGACGCACTAAAGGGAGCACAGATGGCGTGTAATGCCGGGATGCGTGCGATCGTACTCAAAAATCACCAGTATGGTACGGCGCCGCTGGCCACAATCGTGAGCGAGGCGGTGTCGGGTATCATGGTGGTGGGTAGTATTTGTCTGAATGTCGAGGCGGGAGGACTGAACCCGGATATCGTGGAGGCGGCGGTGAAGCTGGGAACTAAAGTTGTCTGGATGCCGACGCAGAGTTCCAATTACGATTACATGCATAATAAAATGCGCACAGGCGGTATCAGCATCCTCGATGATAAAGGGAAACTGCTACCGTCGGTGGAAAACATACTGGACATCGCCAAAAAATATGGAATGGTCGTGGCGACGGGACACCTGCCGGTCAATGAAGCCTTCGTGCTGGTAGAATCAGCTGTGAATAAAGGTCTTGCCAAAATCGTGGCGACTCACGCGCTGGGGTGGCACGTCGATACCTATTTCACTATTGCGCAGCAGCTACACATGGCGGATTTGGGGGCGTTCGTGGAATATTGTTTTGTCACTACGATTCCGGAAGGAGGGCTGACCCCTAAAGAGATGGTTGCTGCGATTACAGCAATTGGTGTTGAGCGCTGTATTTTAAGTACAGACCTCGGCCAAGCGAATACTCCTGCGCCGGCTGAAGGCATGAAATTGATGATAGCGACGATGTTAAATAATGGGCTGACAGAAAAGGAAATCGAAATCATGGTCAAGGCGAACCCGGCCAGACTACTTGGTTTTGATTAATAAAAAAATCCCGCACTCCTCTTATTAAGGGAGAATTAGTCCATGTCATTGTCGGGCTTGACCCGACAATCCAGGAGTTACTGGATGACTCCAAGGGGGGCAAAATGAATCAAAAATATGCTTCGGAAAAAGTAACCGTTGCTGATTCCGTCGAGGCGGTGAATGATTTATATATCGAGAAGGGGTGGAGCGACGGCCTGCCCATCATCCCGCCGACGGAACCGGCTTTAGAAAAAATGCTGGCATGCACGAAAAGAGACCCATCTGAGGTTTTAGCTAAAGTCCCTCCAGCCTGGGGCGTAGCCACCATTGAGAAACTAGCCATCAATGCGGTGATGGCCGGCTGTCTTCCCGAATACATGCCGGTAATCATTGCTGCTATCGAGGCAATGTGTGACGAAAAGTTCCGCCTCGGGGAAATACAGCCGACAACCCATCCGGTGGCACCGTTAATCATTGTCAACGGGCCGATGGCCAAAAAGTTGAACATCAACAGCAAAGCCGGCGCTTTCGGGCCGTGCTGGCGCGCTAATGCCACCATCGGCAGAGCTATCAGGTTAATATTGATGAACATCGGCGGGGCCTATCCAGGCAAGCTCGACTTGGCCACTCAGGGCCAACCCTGCAAATACACTTATTGCATAGCGGAAAATGAAGAGGACAGCCCCTGGGAACCATTGCAAGTGGAAAGGGGATTCCCTGCCGCGACGAGTACGGTCACCGTTGTTGCCTGTGAAAATCCGCATAATATCAACGAACATGTCGGGATAAACGGGGCCGAAATTTTAACTTCGATATGCAATGCCGTGATGAATACCGGGACCAACAATGTTTTATTTCAGGACGGCACACCGATAATTGCCCTTTGTCCGGAACATGCTGCCGCCATTGCCGCCGTCGGTTTTTGTAAACAGCATGCCCGAGATTACATCTATGAAAACAGTAAAATACCGCTAAAACGGTTCTATACGCGGCAGATTGAGACATACTTCGCCGGTTGGGATGAAAATGCGCTGGTGCCGATATGCAAGCGCAAGGAAGACCTCATCATCATCGTGGTGGGCGGGACGGGAAAACATTCTTCATATTTACCGGCTTTTCTCCCCCCGTCAGTTACCAGAGCAATCGTCGAATAAGGAGCTTTAAAAAACCGGGCGGCCATCATCATTGGTAAACAATATGGACATCAGCGCGGCCGAGAAAAGATGCTATTTGAGGGCAATGCTTGCAGCTTACTCCGTTTGCCGGTGTAAGACGAACCTATGTTTCCCTCTCTCTAACTCTGTCCCACTTGTGGCGTACATTTTGACTGCCTACATCAGCTCTTTGATCTGAGTACCTCCGGCTTATTGCCTCCGGGTATTTCGTGATTTCATAAGAAATCACTCAAGGTTGCACCCAACCTGATATTCACTCTCCCTTCAATCCCTCCCTGATAGGGAGGGAGAATCTCTTCCCTTATTAAGGGGAGATTAAAGAGGGATTGGAACGACTGTGGATTCCGTATCAAGTACGGAATGGATAGATTTATTATTTTGTTGTACACCCGCACTACATTTGCTGGGCAAAGTACCTCCAGTTGCGGCCTACGACCTTCGATCCCTCCCTTGCCTCAAGATGACAAATCTCCCTCACTCTAACTCTCTCCCGCACCCATACTCATGACCCTTGTCCTGAGTATACATTACTTCATAAGTACCTCCGACTGAGGTCTACGGCCTTCGCGCATTTTGGTGAAATGCGCTCCGTGGGGAGAGAGGACTATTCATGAGTCAGGCTTGTGCGGTGCAGGTGATAACCCGTAACACGCCGATATCGCTTTCTACCCACAGACCACGATTCCCGATTTCATCACCGTTGCGACGCCGGTCAATCATAAATTCGCCGTCCTGGTCAAAATGACCCTCATCCACACTATTGATAAAAGCAAAAGTTTTGGCGGTGCCATCAGCCAGCATTAAAGGAGCCTGCATGTTTTCAAGTGTTAGCTTGGGACGCAGGAAGAGCCGAAAATTATTGCCCACGAGATAAAATTCATTCTTACCTGCCTGAATAACCAGACCGCAACCGGGGGCTGGTGCAGCCTGAGTTGAATTCCCCATCCAGGATGCCTTCATATGCCGCCAGTCTTTTCCTATCGGAAGCGTGAACTTCTCACCGAATTCAACCAATCCTTCAAAGCCATCGAGGTCCAGTATCCGTGTGAATAGCTGTTCCTCTTGAATTACAGAATGAATTTTACCGGTGCCCTGATATTTGAGTAAAAGCGGGATAGCCGCTACTGTTGACCGAACGCGATTAATAAGCGGCTGAGCTTCGGGTCGAATCGAACCATCTTCGGCCACCAAAAACTCGGTGCCATAGAAGAAGTTACCGATTGCATTGTAGTCGGCAAGAGCGCGGAACATGTACTTATCCCCGATAGTTTCCGGCATGAAGAGGGGATTATCGTCACGGGCGTAAGTGGCACAGACGGACTCATAACCCCTGGAATCAAGCCGATAATTGTCGGGCGCAATCAAATCAACGTGCGGGGTAAACCACTTGTAAATATCCAGTACCTTACCGACAGCGCCACCCGAGGGATAGCTTTCCCCGGGCCTCGACCACCAATCCTGGTCCATTAGCCAGACGTTGATGTACATGGGAATGTCATAAACCGCTTTTGCGGCTGCGGCGATACCATCATCGTAATTAGCCATACTCCAGGCAGTCATCAGTTCGCCGGCTTCGGCACCGAATACCTGCGGCCAGGTACCAGACGTTTTACCGCCTGCTTTCTGCCAAATATCATAGATTGTACCGTTACCCTTTTTCTTCATGGCCGCCATCAACTGAGCGGGTACAGGACTGTTAAAAATTGCCTGGGCTTCGGGGCCATAATCACGGTCACTTCCGAGGTGTCCTTGTTCATTTTGAATCTGGATGGCAATTACAGTCTGGTCCGCGCTGTCTTTAGCTTTTAAATGTTTGCAGAGTGCGGTGAAAGCATTTTTATCGGCCTCAACATTTGCCTGGCAGTGGGAGGAAAGGTCCCAGATTTCTTTACCGGTGGGTGATATTACCTTTTTGAAGCGTTTGGGATTGTTTTTTACCCAGGAGGGAGCGTAATCCATATTGCCATTTTTCCAGGAAGCAAACCATAATAAGATTAGTTTTACTTCATAGCGGTGGGCACTAGCGAGCAGACTATCCACCGAAGTAAAGTCAAACTTGTCTTCCGTGGGCGCGACATTATCCCAGTAGACAGGGATTTCCAGGGTGTTGCCTTGCAGCGCTTTAATCACCTTAAAAGCGGTTTCTGACTCTTTGTCGTTGTAACCGCTCGAGTTACAGGACTGGGCACCGATAGGGAATAAAGGCTTCCCGTTTACTTTGAACACACGTTTTATTTCTGCCATGTTATTCTCCTTTTTCATTTTGGTTAATATCAATTTTAAGCGATTCCAACCTTACCCTGGCCGCTCGTGAAAGTGCACTCTTGATTTTTAATATCTGATATTGGAAACACCGATTTAACTTCTATTTTATCCTTAAATACCACCAATCGCAATTGCAGTTTATCAAACAGTTCCCGTTGAGTAATTGGGAACTGCATTTTATCAGATAATTCATTGTCACCTATACCGAGTAACTTCAGAATAGTATTATGGGGTTCGTCCATTGTCCTAACCATAACACTCTTGTCTTCTATTGCCCCATCCTCTAAATTCCAAGCCATTGAGTTGACTTGGTTTTGCCAGAACCTCAGTAACCCTCTGGTTGATTCAAGCTCTGCTAATTGGTTAGGATCTACATCTTTTCTTAGAGCTATTAACCTTGTTTCTTCTTTTTCAAGGTTCTGTTGAGCGGCCTTATATTTATCTGAGTCCATGTTGTCTATTACAAACTTGTCAAGGCGAGATTTCCTTTCAGCAATTTCTTTTAACCGCTTTTCGATAGGTAGGAGTCTGGTTTCAAGACTAGATTCACGATCTTTTAGATTGCTAATAGCTTCAATCAGCATCGGCTTGAGTTAATTAGGGTCATTGATGATGTCCATTACTCTTGTCCAAACTACCTTCTCAAGGTGCTGAGCTACAATGTTCCTATTCTGACATCTTCTTTAAAACTATAGGCGCGATTATTCATATAGCGCTTGTTATCGGATTGATCCTCATAATTATCTGGTTATTGAAAGCAGTGTTCAAGTTATTTTAGTCTTTCAAGCCTTTAAATAAGACCTTGCGTGTGAATCCAGTCAATCTATCTTTCAAACTAACAGAAAGTCGGAAATGCTTTACTAAATAATATTTCTTATATAATGCAAGACGAGTCCGCTTCAGTCGGTTAAAGGAGAAAGGTGATAGGGACCAGTGGGACGGAAAATACTAGGGGAATAGCAGCTATACTGGCGGCGACTTTGGTACCTGATGTTAACCTGGACGTCTGCATTTATATTAAACAATTAACCTGTACGACAGTACCCAAGAATTTGATCGGTTTGGACATCGATATCCAGATAGATTCTTTAGCTATCTGGGGTGTTATTAAGGACAATGTTTATTCGATTGGTGGTATATTGAATTTCCCCAATGCTTTAGAGGCCAGCAATCTATATTCAAAATTACCCCAACAAAGCGATGTCTGGACTAAACTGGTTGGCAGCAGCATTTACGTTGTACAGGGTTCCGATGTACCGGCTGAGAGCTTGAAAAAGGCCATTAACAATAACAAATTTAAACACTACGATGATAGTAACGCCTTGGATCAAGTTGCTGCTATGCCTTATTCCAATTCCGTCAAACCGGTAGCGGTATGTATCGTTAGACCCAGCCAAGCCTCTATTGATATATTGAAGCAATATGTAGACCTTAAGACGGTAAACACGGTACAAAGCATCTACACGTGGGCTAAACCGCAAATAATCGTCGTCGGCCTTTATAGTCCCGAGACTATAGATATCGCCGATTTAGACCAGAAAATCAATAATAAAACCCTCTCGGATGCCGATTTGTGTATAGTGGCTTCGGCTAATTCGGTCTTCCCGGGCTTTATAGTGAGTCCAATCGCCACGAGACTGCTGAAAAATGAGGGATTTACTAAAATCATCTTCGGTAATTTAACCGAATACCAAACTTCGATTAACATCGGAAACGGCCAATCCATTCCGGCGTTGCTGAATGTCGCCGGCAACCGAGTTTTTGCGACGGTATCCGAGAATGAACCTTACGCTCAAACATTAATGAGCAACATAAATCGGTAGCAAAACCTAGCGGTAAATAGCGATTCGTACTAAACCATACAAGTATGTTGTGACGTTTCAAGAACCGCTTTACATTAAACTAAAATGTAAAGCGGTTCTGTGGCTCTTCGGCACTATGATTTAGGTGGACGGATTTGAACCCATACCCCCTTCCTTGCAAATTTCCAAATAGTCTTGGTTTCTGTTGATGTTAAAGCTATTTCATTGTTTCGTGCCTGCCGGTATTTTGAGGAAAAAAATTGAATTTTGGTTTTAACTGACAAAAGTTGGTTAGCAAATCCGTTAGCAAAAAATAGTTATGTCATTTGAGGGGAGTTTAATTTGTAACATGATATAATAGCGACAATGAAGAAGCGATTAAAACAATTTATAATCAACAATGTTACCTTAGACCGTTTAATTATTCTGTTTGTTTCTATAGTTTTAGTAATTGCATTGGCGTCAGAAAAACTACTTCATGCAATTTCTGTCGACATCTTTCAAATATTGGTTGCTATTTTGTTTATCCGCGTTATCATTTATTTACACATGGAATGGAGAAAAAGAAATAAGTTTAAACGTGTAAACCAAGAAGGAGTTGGGCATGATGATAAGGTCAGAACACTAGAAGTAATGGGCCTAATCAATAGACTCGCGGCTAAAGCTGAAATGGATGTAAGACTACATCCAAATAATCCACTGGAAATTTCGAATAAATTCTCAGGTGCAAAATCCGACGTTCGCCCATATTTATCCGAAGGTCATGTTCATTTTTGGGGTAGAATATTTATAAGTAGTAGCCTCATTAATAATCTTGATAATATTGCTCTCCAAGGGGTGATTGCTCATGAATTAGCTCACTTAAAAAAGAAACATCATTGGCTCTATTTCATTCCTGATATCCTTTTGTTTGTGACCGTGGTGCTTGTGTATAGCTTCTTAGGGCAAACTACATCATTCACTCCTTATTTTCTTACTTTTGCAGTATGGATTTTTGTACTCTCTTTCGTTTCATGGCATTGGGAATATCAAGTTGATACCTTAGCAGCCAAACACATTACGAAAGAAATTATGATTTTCACACTCAGTCGGGTGTCGGAAATTTTATACAGACCTGCAGATACCATTCTTCATCCTTCTTTTAAGAAGAGAATTTCACATTTGTCATAGTCGGAATAGAGAAATGTTATATAAACACGAGCATACCCTGTCAATCTTGGTTTGAACGGAAAATGGGTAATATACTCAAAGATGATTGGAGTTCTATTTGGGATGGGGATTACGCAAAGAATATAAGGGACGGCAAGTTTTTGTCTCGTGATTGTGATGGGTGTGAACACATCGCGTCTTGTAATGGCGCCTGTCACCTAAATAGATCATCTGAAGTAATTCGAACTGGTAAAAAAATAAGTTTGAGTTATTTTTTTCAAGTGAATATTGTCCAGGTCGTGAAAAAAAAGGGTCTGAGAGGACAAACGATGTCTTCTCATTTTCTATCTGAATAGTAGATGATTTTCAACAATATTTGAGTTTTTCAGCATCCCCCAAAACCCCGAAGAACTATTTTACGGCATACGCTTCCGGGTCTCATTGGCAGGACTTGAACAAAGGGCGGATTGTGTAACTGAGTCGGCCGTGTTAATATTCCTGAAGATCTAAAAAGTGAAGGAGGCTTTCGATGGACTTCTTTGATGTCATTCAGAAACGATACAGTGTACGTTCCTACAAACGCGATCCTGTGGAGGAGCATAAGCTTCAGCGGGTACTTGAAGCAGCGCTACTGGCACCGACTGCGGCCAACCGACAGCCTTTTAAACTAATAGTTATCCATACGGTAGGCAAAGAGACAGAACTAAGACGTATATATGATCAAGCTTGGTTTGTGCAGGCTCCGATGATAATCTGTGCATGTACAATTCCAAATGAAGCTTGGGTTCGTCGCGACGGTAAGAATTACAGTGATATAGACGCCGCGATTGCCATGGACCATCTTGTATTAGCTGCTACCGATGTCGGACTTGGTACCTGCTGGATCGCTGCATTTGACCCGGCTGCCGCTCGAGAGGTCTTGGGACTACCGGATTCCGTGGAGCCGATTGCTTTCACTCCTCTCGGATTTGCTGCCAACCAGTTCGGTACTAGAAGACGCAAAACTTTGATGGAAATAGTTAAGCATGAGCGTTGGCAAGACTGAGTGTTTATTGTAGCCTCAAGAAAAGGCGGGGGATATTTATTGTATTAACCCACGGCCGAGTAAAATTGCCCACCATTTTACAAAAGTCCATTTTGTTTAATTAATGAACAAATAACCTGTCATCTTTTCTTTGTATCAACAATATTTGAAACAAGTCAATTATGGAAATACTTGGTTCTTTATCATTAAAAACCACTTGTAAAGTTATCACGATCTTTTCGTATATATCTTTAGAAGGGATTTTAAGAGATAATAAGGATATATCATAGCAATGAAAAATGCAATTGAAAAATAAATGAAATTTATTTACATGGATTATTTATGCAAAGCAGGAGTAATATGAAATCTAAAATCAAGAATTTAGTCTTGGTAGTCCTTGTAATATTTGGAATCATGGCCTTGCTGATCGGGTGTTCATCATCAACAACTCCGGTTAACATTCTGGTTGTTGAGTCCTCGGTTGATCCGATAGTTACGAATATCCTGACTTCCTTAAACAATAATGACTATACCGGATTTGCACAAAATTTCGATCAAACTATGAAAAATACTATCAATCAAGCTACCGTCAGCAAACTTTACAGTCAGATGCAAACTACAGTCGGGGATTACCAATCTGATGTATTTTTCAGTGCTGCTAATAAGGGAAGCTCCGTGACTGTCGTTTACCTCGCGCAATATTCAAACGAACCGGCCGATGTTACGGTGACATTGACGGTGCAGGTAATTAACGGCACTTATCAGGTTCAGGGTTTAATATTCAATTCGCCGAACTTGGCCGGGGCGCCGATAAATGTAAGCCAAGTGCGGGCTTACGCGGATTCGGAAACCGAAAATGTCTTGATGTCTTTGAACAAAAATGATTATGATGGTTTTTCCAAAGACTTCAACCAGACAATGAAAAATGCAATACCCCAAGCAAGCTTTACTACGCTTTATAACCAGATGACATCCACTGTCGGAGATTACCAGTCTAAAGAATTCGAAATCGTCTCAACTGAGAATAACATCATAACTGTGGAATACTATGCTAAATATACTCTCGAACCAGCGGGAGTTTGGGTTTCTATTTCCTTCGATAGTAACCAAAAGATATCTGGATTGTATTTCAATTCACCGAAATTGCAACAATCGCAATCAAAATAATTATTCTTCAATAATTGAATTTTAGGTTCGGATGAATAGTGACATGCTTAATCAAATGATACAAATTTTCATATCGGCATTTAATTTCCCGGGTACTAACTGGGAATCGATTCTTATTGCTATCGTCCTCGGTATTATCTTTGGGAGTATTTGGTTGGCTCTCTACCGGACGCCGCTGTTCCACAAACCCTGGCTTTGGGAGATGGCAATTGTCAGCGCTATCCTGACCTGGACTGCCATCGCTTTTATTCAAATACCCCTCCAGAATTGGACTGGACAGACTCTGTTGTGTTTTTGGAATGCCCGTACGCTCACTCAGTGGATTCTTCTCGCGGCCATCCCACAAATACTGCTTAGCGGGCTTGTCCAAGAGGCATCGAAATTAGTTCCCGTATTATTCTACTGGTGGCGCAACAAGAAGGCTTTTACTCCCAAATTCGGTTTGATTGTGGGTGCAATATCCGGTGCTGGATTTGGTGTTTTCGAGGCAATCTGGGAGCATAACCAGATATTCGCCTCCGGATGGACTTGGAATTTGGTTGAAACCACAGGTTTAACGGCGTTGTTGGGGTTCTGGGAACGATTATTCGCAGTAGCTTTGCACATTGCTACTTCAGCACTCGTCGGTTACGGATTGGCCAAACGAAAGGGCTTGCAGTTTTATCTTATTGCATCGTTCCTGCATGGTCTTACGAACTACTCTGTGGTCTTATTACAAACCAACCATCTGACATCAATTCAAGCGGAAATCTATTTAACGGCTATCTCTGTGAGTGCAACTATCGTCGCGCTATGGCTTCGCTGGCATAAGCCCAAAGAAATCCCAGTCGACGATACTCCCGTTATACTCCCTGATACCACTCCGCAGACCCCAATGAATTGATTACACACACCGAACTTAGGAATATCGCTGCTCTCATTCTCGATTAATGTTTATCGTCCAGATTACACTTATGTAAAGATTGCTCGTGGTGTCGAGTAATAACAAAAGAGTCATCGTTACCTAACAATCGCTTGCTTAGTGACCTGAAAGTCATTAGTGTCCTTGTAAAACATCTGAAAACAGAGTTTTAGCGACCAGGTCATAGGCAGAACTTCTACCTCCTGTGTTCTCTTCCCATCCGGCGGCATCGGTAAGTGATACTGGATTTTAGCCTTATCTCCATCAATGATTATCTTTTTCACAAAGAACCGCAGGAAGGCTTTACTTTGGATAAAATCACTTTACAATCGAGTGTTTTGTTAAGTAATTTGTAGTTTATATTGGGGAAGATCGCCAATGGAGGATTTCGCCAACAATCATTTTACAAAAGCCCGCTTGTAAAATAAACATTATAAACCTTAACATATATATAAAATAGTTTTTAAAAAGGAGAGTTATCATGGCAGTTATCAAACGATTATTTATGGTGGAAGGAAAGCCCTTCTTCCCGCTAGGTAGCGAGCGTCTTTATTCGAGCGGCTACAGTGTCCGTAATGAATCTGAAACCGAGGCACACTTCAACGCGGTAAAATTAGCCCGTGGCAACACCCTGGCAATCCCCATTTATTGGGATGAGGTCGAGCCCGCAGAAGGCAAGTTTGATTTTACTGGTGTGGATAACCTGCTCTCTATTGCCCGCCGTTATGAGATGAGGTTGATACTCCTATGGTTATGCGCCAGCGAGGATGAAGAACGATCCGCAACGTTTCAGGCGGGTTATGTCTCCCATGGGGAATTATGTTTGGGTTCTTTCCTCCCATTGCCAGGTGAATCTGGAAGCAGATAAAAAGGCTTTCGTTGCTCTTTGTAAACACCTAAAGGCAACCGACAGTGAAGAACATACTGTCATCGCCTTGCAGATTGAGAACGAAGCAGGGATTATGGGTAGCGATCGTGATTATGGGCCTGAAGCTCAAGCAGTGTTCGACAGTCCTGTGCCTACAAAGTTAATGTCTGCGATGAAAGCGGCCGGTAAGGGTGAAGTGTACGATTTTTGGCAACAGTCAGGAGGTAAAAAATCGGGCACCTGGCTCGAGATATTCGGTGCGGAAGCTGATGAGCTAATGACCGCCTGGAGCCTGGCGATATATATGGATGAGATAGCGAAAGCCGGGAAAGCGGCTTATGCCATTCCGATGTTTATCAATGCTTGCATGATGGATGGAGGTTGGTGGCCTGTTCCTGGTGAAAGTTATCCCTCAGGTGGTCCTGTTCATAAAGTGCTGGATATCTACAAGTGGTTCACGCCGAATCTTGACTTTATCGCACCTGACAATTACCAGCCAGATACGAGAATACATCAGGTTGCGAACGCTAACTATGTTCGCGCTGACAACCCTCTTTTTATAATTGAATCCGATGGTGGTTTAAACATGTTCCGTGATATTGCTGAAGACAATGCTATCGGTTACTTTTCAATGTTTGAACTTGCTCAGGATGGCGTAGTTTATCCCGGGCTTATGAGGAAGGTTGAAATCATGCGGTGTGTGGCGGCAGCAATACCGCTGTTGCTTAAGTATCAGGGTACGGGAAAGATCCATGCGGTTTTACAATCAGCACCTGCGGAGCAGGAATCGGCTCTATATGGACGTGTGCCAGCGCAGCAATTGGACCTCGATGGATATATGGGGTTAATTCAGTTCGGTGAAGACTGGATGCCTGTTCCGCAAACCGAACAGCCCCAGCGTGGTGCCTGTCTGGTAATCCAGGCAAGCCGGAAAGAGTTCTATCTGGTGGGCCTCAACAGCAGGCTCCTCCTGCGTCCCAAGCCATCTCTTAGCAATAAAGCGACAAGGTTGCTCAGTTCTGATATGTCACACCCGAGCTTCTGCAATTATGTTATCAGTGTTGAGGAAGGGCATTTTGACGAGAATGGAGAATTCGTAACTGACTGTCGACGCAATGGCGATCAATTACGTGGCGGAATATGGGTGGGGCCCCATGATTCTGTGGTACGGGTGATAGCATGCGATTGATTCTTAGTGGTTTGCTGCGCTGTCCGATGACACAAAGCTCTTCCACCACCTGACGCTTTAGCTATACGCTGAAACTTCGTTGATTTCGCATGGCAGGGTCCTCCTCCCTCTATTAATTATTCGACCCTGCCAAACCTTCTTATACCCCAGTGTCCAGTTTCAGTGGTTCACTCCAAAATAGTCTAATTTTGATTGAAAAACATCAGAACGTTTGCCTGCTGTAGATATAGCAACTGCCAGGACGAAAGTAAGTGTTTTGTTGAAAGACGGGTTGCGTCGTCTTATGCGATTGGAAGTGATATTATTATCAATAGCCGATATGCATCTTTGCGAGTGAGATATAAGAACGTAAAACGATGTAATTACGTCCAGCATTCCGATAAACGCTAATATACTTGGTGCCCATCCAAAAAATATATATCTACTATTAAAATTGTGAAAATAAAAGGAGAGTGATTATCAATGTCAGAAGTCAAACGCGTATTTAAAGTGAACGGGAAACCGTTCTTTCCTCTTGGCGGCCAATCTACTAATTCCAGCGGTTACAACGAGAATGAGTCGGAAAGAGCCTTCGAGGTTATCAAACTGATGCACGGTAATACCCTGGAAATACCAGTGTATTGGGACATTGTTGAGCCTGACGAAGGTAAGTTTGATTTTACGATGGTAGATAAGCTGCTCGCCAGCGCTCGCCGATTTGACGTGAAGCTAATCTTGCTCTGGTTCGCTACCTGGAAAAACGGCAATATGGATTATGCCCCGGCTTGGGTAAAGACGAATCCACAGCGCTTCAAGAGAGTGATATCGCAGACAGGCAAAGATGTTTGGAACCTCTCCTCCCACTGCAAAGAAAACCTTAACGCTGATACAAAGGCTTTCGTTGCTTTCTGCAAACATCTAAAGTCTAAAGACAGCACCGATCAGACAGTTATTGGTATTCAGATTCAAAATGAGCCTGGCATTATAGGTTGCGACAGAGACTACAGTCCTGAAGCCCAGGCTATTTTCGATGCCTCGGTTCCCGCCGAATTAATCTCTTCTTTGAAGAAGGCTGGTAAGGGACGAATGTACGATATTTGGCAAAAAGCAGGCGGTAAAAAAGCAGGCAACTGGACGGATTTATTCAGCTGGGAAGCTGGCGAGTTAATGACCGCCTGGAGTATTGCCACCTATATTGATACGATAGCTGCAGCTGGGAAAGCAATCATGAACCTGCCAATGTTTGTAAATGTCTGGATGATGGAACAACCATGGTGGCCGATTCCGGGTGAAGCCTATCCATCAGGCGGCGCAGTCACTAAAGTGCTGGATATCTACAAATGGATTGCTCCCCACATAGACATTATTGCGCCTGACATCTACCTTGACGATTCCAGAGGTTATGAGGCCAACGCCGCTAGCTATTCCCGTGATGATAATCCCTATTTTACACCCGAATCCGCCGGTGACCAGAACATGTTCCGCGGTATCGCTGAATACAATCTGATCGGCAATTTCTTTTTTGGTGTACAGTACATCGTCGATGAGAATTGTGTAGTTCGCCCTGATTACGAAGCATTGGTTGAAAACTTTCGGATTGTATCGGGTGCAATACCTCTTCTTCTTAAATACCAGGGTACGGGCAAAGTCCATGCCTTAATCCAAGAGTATAAACAGTCGGCTCAATATATAGACCTTGACGGATGGATGGGAATTGCCGTATGGGGTGGGGGAGGCACACACACGAGTACAGATTGGCGCCACGACACAGGGTACGTGTGGAAACCACAACCTGGAATGAAAGCGGGGCGGGGGCTAGTAGTTCAGGCTGGACTAAATGAATTCTATATCGTTGGCTCACATTGTAAGCTCTACTTGCGCCGTAAACCAACCGGGAATAGGTTGGATGCTCCTCAGCTTGTATCCGAAGGCATGACTAAGGTTTTTGGATACGTTGTGAGCGCAGACGAGGGACATTTCGACAACAACGGTGATTTTGTGGCCGACCGCAATCGCAACGGTGATGAGATAGGTCATCGTGGTTTGTGGGTGGAAGAAGATATTGGTGTGCTGCGAGTAACAACCTGCGATTAGCGATTCAATTGGCGCATCCTTATACCTATTTAAGACGAGAAAGAGTTAACTTCTTGCCCGGAAGAGCCTATACAGTAGTTTTTGGCATCGGTAATCTCAAGCCTTTCTCGATATTTGACGCGGGTTTCGAGTGCCCAGCCTGCGGGGGAGCTCTCCTAGGTATTTGTTGTCCGTGGTGGCATTACCGTTTTCAAAAATTCGACAAGGCCATTACCACTGGCGGCGATACTATGGCTTTGACTAACCAGCCGACTTCATTGGCCAAGGCAAAATCCAAGGAGTTGATATGGCAGTCCATTCCAATATAATACATTCTGGTATGTCCTTTCTAAAAACGAGTACTTTGTTAGTATCTTAGCTTAGGGATACCCTGGTTTCATTTTCTCAAACACGGATATGACTATGCCGCTAAATTTTTGTATTTACGATATTGCTTTTAGGTTTATGTTTTGAGGTTTGATTCCTTTCCCACTGACAGTCAACTTGATGTCCCCGGGTTTGGTGGCTCTGATATAAACAAGGCACTTACCGTTATAGGCCTGAATGCTCTCCGCATGCATTCCAATATCATGATTGCTTGGGCTGCCGCTATCCAGACACCATACCTCACCTGTGCCTGCGATGGAAAACTGCAGTCTGTCGTTTGAAAGCAACGCAAAATTGCCATGAACATCGAGAAGTTTTACTTCAATATGGCAGATATCTTTGCCACCAGCCTTAAATTCTTTGCAGTCGGCCTGCAGTTCAAGATTCGCCGCTTTCCCGCAAGTCCGGATGACGTCTTCAAATATCTTGCCATTCTTCTTACCCACGGCACGAATTTCACCCGGATGATAAGGCACCATCCACAGCAAGTGGAGTTCGTTGGTGGTAATACGGCGAGGTTTGGCAGTGAAGTCACGATTTTTGGTCGCACCAAGGCGGAAATAGTCGTAAGCCTGCTTTCCAAATGACTGACCGTTAACAAACAGTTCCACTTCATCGCAGTTGGTAAAACAGACCACGGGAATGGCTTTTCCTTCTTTACCGGGCCAATTCCAATGGGGAATCAGTTTTATTACAGGCTTGTTGCTCCATTGGCTGGCAAATAAGTAGTATGAATCTTTTTCGAAACCACAGGTGTCCAACACGCCGCAGGGAGAACAGATATTAGGCCATGCCCATTCACCCAGGTAATCGATACCTGCCCATAGATAGTCTCCCATCACATAGTCATACAGCTTCGTGAACTTCCATAGTTCCTCTGCATCAAGCATGGACATATAGTACGGCCTGTTATGGCTAGCAGCAACCGGTTCAAGTAAATATTCTCCGCGATAATTAGAATTGAAAGAGTTTTCAGAACCCATGACCTTCCAATCCGGATGTGCCCACTTGTCTTCAAAATACAGCCGATGGTAGACAGTGCCCCAATTACCAATATGGTTGTAACCCACCAAATCGGTAGACTCAAGAAACTCGACTGTTGTCTGATAGCCCGGCGTTTCGTTATGGATTTCATTATTGGCAGTCATGGTAGGTCTGGTCGGGTCTTCCGCGTGGCATAATTCAGTAAGTTTTCGGGCAATCAGTTCACCACCCGGCTGGCCCTGCTCGTATATTTCGTTGCCAATACCCCAGATGATGACCGAAGGATGATTGCGGTCGCGGCGGATGGTGGCGGCCGTATTTTTATAGCCCCACTCATCGAAATACTGGCTAGCGCCGTAACGAGCGTCATTTATTTTGGAAAGTTTAAAATGGATGTTGGAATGATTCTTGCCTCCTGAAATCTGCCACTCATCATGGAATTCATCAAAAACCATTAAACCCAGCCGGTCACACATATCCAGCAATTCCGGCGCGGCGGCGGAATGAGCAGTGCGAATACTATTGCAGCCCATTTCACGAAGCTTCAGTAGTCGTCTTTCCCATACTTTTTCGGGGACCGCAGCGCCAAGCAGACCGGCATCATGATGTAATGCCAGTCCCTGGATTTTTATATGTTTACCATTGAGAAAGAAGCCGTTGTTCGTAGTAAATTCAATCGAGCGAATGCCGAAGGGGATGTCAATACTATCCAGCAGCTTTTCAGAAAGGGTTTCTTCACCCTCATAAACACTGAAGCGAGCAGTATACCGGTAGGGATTGTCGATGTGCCAAGGAGTTATGTTTTGTAACCACATTGAAATAGAGAACCTTTCTTCTGTACCAGGGTTAATGTAACGACCATCGGATTTCTCGGCTATTTTCACGCCTTTAGCATCGAGTATCTCGACATTCAAGAAAAAACCACGAGCTGCATCATATTCATTCTGGATTTTTGTTTGAATATACAGGGATGATTCTTCGGCTTTGGCGACAGGTGTTGTGATATAGGTGGTGTCCTTTACGATATATACCGGGGATGTCCTGGTCAGCCAGGTGTGGCGGTAAATTCCGGAACCCGTATACCAGCGGGAATTTGGCTGCTGCGAGTTGTCCACGCGGACTGCAATTACATTTTCTCTATTGTAAACGAGGTAAGGTGTCAATTCGTCTTGAAAACTAGTATACCCGTCCGGAAAAAATCCCAAATGATGCCCGTTCAGCCAGACATCTGAAAAACGGAATACTCCATCGAATTCAATGAAGACCCTTTTCCCTTTGTCGTCCTTAACAAGTTTAAAAGATTTCCGGTACCAACCGGTACCGCCCGGTAGGTAAGCGAGCGACTGACCGGAGATATTATTTTTATCGAACGGACCTTCGATACTCCAATCGTGCGGCAGGTCGAGAACACGCCACGCAGAATCGTTAAAAACAGCTTGTTCTGCGCCTTTGATATCACCCTTGTGAAATTTCCAGCCATTATCAAAGAGTTTCCGTATCCTTGTCATTTTTCTCCCTTATATTTTCCGTAAATAAGAAAAGCAGCGATGCTTTAGCGACCTCAATTTCCTTATTATATAACACTGTTAGTTTTCAATTGATTTCGTGACTTCATAGAAATGTAGTAAAGTACTAACTTTCCATTTTATCTAAATCACAAGCTCTTGTATGTTACGTGACAACAACTGGGGCAACTAGCGATAAACAGTTATAAGTAAATTCGACACAACCATGACACAAGTAAAACGACCGGCTGTCTCCATTCGTCAAACAAATAGCTGGTTGGCTGGCAGAAAAATAAAAATAAAATTTAATTTTACTTTATATCCCTTTGTCAAATTTGTGTTTGGGAAACTCTGAGGTGGATATCCACCCATACAAACAAATCAATTACTTAAAAAAGGTCTCAATGTCAAGGAGTAGAATCAGCCAACTTTATGTTGACAATTATCGACTTCACGGCCTTTTATTCCTCTTCAGGAATAAAATTGGGAATTCTCTGTTGAGTTTGGAGGGGCTTACATATTATCTCGGTAATGTGAAGGTTAGGCAAATCACGAGAAGACGCGGCTAACGCCACGACAGCGGTGTCGGCTCCACGTCCAGTACCAGCTATAGCAATGACTTTCTCGCCGGAAGCAACACAACCGCTGTCAACGGCCATGAGAATCATCTCAACACAAACCTTCATTCCCTGGCAAAAGGTTCGTAAAAGGAAAGCCATGATCCTAGGTGTTGCGGTGCCATAAAGATTCTCTGTGTGAAAAAGCGTTGTCCCGAAATGGACAATGTGCCCCTGATTTTCCAGAGTCTTAACTAGTTCTATGGGAAACTGCTGCACGGATCCCAA
>Ga0182021_10000712_pt1 | contig 36648 bp, 36 predicted proteins | sample 612E3MmetaG_FD_120493 | JGI IMG/M metagenome (GOLD analysis project Ga0182021, IMG submission 120493) | Permafrost microbial communities from Stordalen Mire, Sweden - 612E3M metaG (Illumina Assembly) | ecosystem: Environmental > Terrestrial > Soil > Wetlands > Permafrost | place: Sweden...
CTGCGCGGGGAGAGGAGGTATCTGCTTCGGGAGAGGATCTGTACCGGCCTCAGGCCCTTGCGGACCTCGTGATGCCCACCGAAGCGATGACGACGCAGCCCATCGCGATGAGGTCGACGAGGCTGAGGCGTTCGCCGAGGATGAGGAACGCGGCCAAGGCGGCGAACGCCGGCTCCAGCGACATCAGTACAGAGAAGACGCGTGTCGGGAGCGTACGGAGCGCTTGGAGCTCGAGGCTGTACGGGATGACGGAGCTCAGCAGCCCGACGAGCACGCCCAGCCCGATCACCGTGGGGTTCGCGAGGGCGACCCCGTTGAGGAGGAGCGCAGGCGCGGCTAGGGCGATCGCGCCGAAACCGTGGGCCACCGCGAGGCCGTCGATACCGTTCCAGTGCCGACCGAGGTGAGGCGAGATGAGGATGTACGCGGCCCAGCCCGTGCCTGCGAGCAGCGCGAAGCCGACGCCGGCCCAGCTCAACGCTGTTGGGCTGAAGCCGAGCAGCACGACGCCGGTACCTCCGAGAAGAGCCCAGACGATCTCCCGTACGCCTCGGCTGGTGACCAGCGCCACCGTGAGCGGCCCGAGGAACTCGAGCGTCACCGCGAGACCGACCGGGATCCGGCTGAACGCCTGGTAGATGCACCAGTTCATCCCCGCGAGCGCGACGGCGTAGCCGGTGACCAGAAGCCAGTCATTGCGCGTACGCCCCGTCAGTCTCGGCCTGGACCACAGCAGAAGCACGACGGCCGCCGAGGTGAGCCTGAGCCACACGATGCCCGTCGGACTCGCGAGGCCGAAGAGGTGCTTGGCGATCGCGGCGCCGATCTGGACCGTCGCGATGCTGCCGAGCACGAGCCACACCGCGCTGGGGCGGGCAAACCGCGGCCCACTGCTCGTACTCACGCGGTTCACCTTATGGGCAGCGAGAGGATGGCCCGCCCCCTCCCCGAACACGAGCGGTCGTCCTCTCAGCTCCTCCCCTTAGTCGCTCGACCTGAGCATCGTCCGGGTGTGTCTACGGGCGTCGCCTCAGCCGGGAGAGCGTCTGCTCCCGAATCCACCCGTTCGGCGGGTCAGCACGCGGCGACACCCTGAGATGCTGTCTGGATGGCAACGCACGTACTGCTGATCGGCGGCCGTTCTGGCTCGGGCAAGACCCAGGCAGCAACGGAGCTGCATGCCCTGCTGAAGCGCGAGGATGTGCGGCACGCCGTCATCGAGGGCGACCACCTCGACCTCGCACACCCCGCACCGTGGGAGCACCACCTCGCGGAACGGAACCTCGCTGCGATCTGGGCCAACTATCGCGAGCTGGGCTACGCGCGCCTGATCTACACGAACACGGTCGCCCCTCTCCAGGCGGCTGAGCTGGCCGCCGCCATGGGCGACGATCCGGTCGTGACGGCCGTGCTCCTGAGGGCCTCGAACGACACTGCGTACGCGCGTCTCTCCAGCCGGGAGAGCGGCGACGAACTCCTCGAGCACCTGCGACGCAGCGAGGCGGCGTCCGCGCGGCTGGACCAGGAGTGCCCGCCTGGGGTCGTCCGCATCGATACCAACGGCAGATCCGGTTCCGAGGTGGCCGAAGACATCCGAGACCTGCTGCCCTGGTGACCGCCCCGCTGCTCAGGCGGCGGGAGGGGGCTCGATCGCGGGCCCTTTGATGCCGGCGGCGGCGAGGGCGACCTGGGCGCGCTCGCGGAAGGCCCGCAACGCCCCGTACTGCTGGTTCGGGTGCGCCTTGACGGCGACCTGGAACGTCAGTGCACCGGCGCTGATCGCGTTGACGCCGAGGACGTTCGGCGGCTCGACGAGCGCCTCGCTGAACTCGGGATCGCTCCCGACTGCCTCCGCGACCTGCCGCAGGACGGCGAGTACGGCCTCGGGGTCGGAGTCGTACGCGACGGGGATGTCGACGGTCCCGGTCGAATGTCCCTGGGTGAGGTTGCCGACCTTGAGAACCTCGCCGTTGCGGACGTACCAGATCATCCCCGACCCGTCCTGAATCCGCGTCACCCGCAGCGTCACTTCCTCAACCGTGCCGGAGATGTCGCCGATCGTGATGAAGTCGCCGACGCCGAACTGGTCCTCCATGATCATGAAGATGCCGGTGAGGTAGTCCTTCACCAGCGACTGCGCGCCGAACGCGAGCGCGATGCCGCCGACGCCGGCCGAGGCGAGCAGTGGGGTGAGCGGGATGCCGAGGATCGACAGGACCGTGAGGACCACGATGATGGTGATCACCACGCCTGAGATGGAGCGGAGAAGCGAGCCGAGGGTACGAGTCCGCTGATCAGCCCGTACGCTCGCCAGTCCCGTCGCGTGCCCGAACATCCGTGACGCCGCGCTCGTACGTCCCGCGTGGTGCTGCGCGCTCCGGTGCAGCGCCAGCGCGGTCGCCCGCGAGACGCCGACGGAGATGAGCGCATGCCCGATGACACCCAGTACGACGATGACCGCGATGGTTATGGGGGTCTCCGGCCAGATCCACGTGACGAGCAACGACATGGTGCCATTGTGTCGGCTCCCTGGGGTACTGCCGCGACCCGGCCGCTCGGTGGCAGGCTGATGTCGTCCGATATGTCCTTTCGGAGCGCGCCCGTGCGTCGTGTAGACGAGTCGGCCGTACAGGTCGGCCATCGAGAGGAGTAGCCATGACGTATCTGATGGTTGTCCGCGTACCGGCGGACGCGAACCCGACGCGTGAAGAGGGCGACCCCAGCGCGTGGGTCGAGGCGACCTCTCACGGGCAGCGGCTGTTCGGCGACAGGCTGCGGCCGCCGCAGGACGCGACGTGCGTACGGGTGCGGGGCGGGAAGACCCTCGTCACGCACGGACCCTTCGTCGAGATCGCCGAGCAGATCGCCGGGTTCGACATCCTGACGGTCGACGATGCCGACACCGCGGTACAGGTCGCGCTGACCCATCCCGTCGCCACGTTCGGCGCCCTGGAGCTGCGCGAGCTGCACCCGTTCGAGCTGCCCGACGGCAGCCTCGACGATGTGCCGTACATCGGTGAGCCCGTCACGTACGTGCTGCTCATGGGCAGCGAGCCCGGCGCATCAGAGCCCGACCCGGCCGACGAGGGGCTGCCGGCAGCGTGGATCGAGCAGGCAGGCGACGCCGAGCGCGGCGGGGCGCGGCTGCGTCCCGCCGACGAGGCGATCACCGTACGGATCCGCGACGGCAAGCCGCTGGTCACGCACGGTCCGTTCGCCGAGCTCGCCGAACAGGTCGCCGGGTACGACCTGCTCGATGTCCCCGACCTGGACGCCGCGATCGCACTCGCGGCCGCGCACCCGGCCGCGCGCCTCGGCGTCGTCGAGATCCGGCCCCGCTGGCCGATCTGGGAGCAGTGAGCCCGGCATGGACGAGTCCGATCCTTCGGCGGCGCTGGCTGACGCGTTCGCGACCGAATGGGGTGCCGTGGTCGCGACGCTGATCCGCGTCACCGGGGATTGGGCTCTCGCTGAGGACAGCGCGGCGGAGGCCTTCGCGATCGCTGCGCAACGATGGCGGGGCGACGGGGTGCCCCGGCGTCCAGGTGCGTGGCTGAGCACCACTGCCCGCAACGCGGCCGTTGACCGTATGCGTCGACGGGCGGCCGAGCAGCGTGCGCTGTACCGGGTGGCGGGCGACCCGACGACTGGGCTCTGGGCTGACGAGGACCTCGAGCCGGACCAGGGCGGAATGGCCGCCTGGGCGCATCCGGCGTCCGGCGAGGGTATGGGTGACGACCGGTTGCGGCTGGTCTTCACCTGCTGCCATCCGGCGCTGCCGCTCGAGGGCCGGGTCGCGTTGACGCTCCGTACGCTGGGTGGGTTGGAGATCGTCGAGGTGGCTGCAGCGTTCGGGGTCACCGAGTCGACCATGGCGAAACGCCTTGTCCGGGCGCGACAGAAGATCGCCCACGCACGGATCCCGTACCGCGTCCCGTCCCCCGACGAGCTGCCCGAGCGGCTCGAAGGGGTGCTCGGAGTCCTCTACCTGGTATTCACCGAGGGGTACGCGCCGACGTCCGGGGCCGCGGTGCGCACGGACCTGTCGGCCGAGGCGATCCGGCTCGCGGCCCAGCTGGCTGCGCTGCTGCCCGGTGAGTCCGAGGTACATGGTCTGATCGCCCTGATGTTGCTGCACGACTCCCGCCGTGCGGCACGGGTGACGCCCGACGGCGGCCTCCTACCGCTCGAGGAACAGGACCGTACGCAGTGGAACGCTGAGCAGATCGCGCGCGGGCTGGCTGCGTTGGATGCGGGGTTGCGGGCCGCGACGGGACGCGTGGCCGGTCCGTACCTGCTCCAGGCCTCGATCGCGGCGTGCCATGCCACCTCGCCGACGCCTGATGCGACGCCGTGGCCGAGGGTGGTCGAGCTCTACGACGCGCTCGTGTCGATCGGTCCGTCCGCTCACGTCCTCCTCGCGCGTGCCATCGCCGTGGGCATGGCGCAGGGGCTGGACGCCGGGCTTGCGGCCCTGTCCGTCCGCGACGACGCACCTCGCGGACTACGCCTGGCCGCGGAAGCGGACCTGCTACGCCGGTACGGGCGCGTGGCCGATGCGGCCGTCGCGTATCGCGCGGCTGCTGATCACAGCGACGGCGCGCAGCGGGCGTTTCTCGAACGGCGTCTCGCGGAACTCGAGGCGTCGGGCTAGTGCCGCGTGTATCGACCTGGTCCAGGTCGGGTTCTCCGTCATCGAACGCCAGGCGATCCACCTCGGGACTACACCTCGGTCAAAGACCTCAACCCAAGTTCCGCGCCTTCATCGACGCATGGAACGACCGGGCCCGCCGTCGGGTCGAAAGTCGCCGACGAGATTCTCACGAAGGCCAACCGCAAGGACAGCGTCAGACACGCGCACCTGCAAGCTGCTTCGTCGGTTTGGACGGGAGTTGTGGTCGCTATCACGACGGTCTTCCGGGCTTACGGAGGCTGTACGAGAGTTGTGGTCGTTCTGAGGCCGAATCGGGCACTCAGAACGACCACAACCCTCGTCGAATCGTTCGCGGCTGTCGCGACCCCCGCCATACCGACAACAAGTCTCGTTGAAACGGGCTGGTGCTGCGACAGCGCGTGTCAGCAGTCCGCCGAATGGCAGCGGCGGGTGAGGGGCCTTGTGGCCCGTCGCCGAAGACCCTTGGTGGTGGGCGCGGCCGGGCACGCATCTCGCGGCGTTGCCGAAGCTCGTCAGGCGACTGGTAGGCCTACGCTCCGGCGCCGTGCGGGACGCACCCGGACCATGCCAACCGTGGAGGACCTTCAGCGACGCGGCGCCAGCTGGCTGCCCTCGGATCATGGTGCCGGCTCGGCTGACGCCTCATCGGCTAACAGCCTTGGCAGTACTGATTCGATGCGCTCGCGGATGACCGCCCAGGCGTAGTGGTCGTAGTCGGTCTCCTCGGCGTTGACGATCACCGCGCGGGCGCCGGAGCGGAGCGCCAGCGGAAGCAGCCCGGCCGCCGGATACACGGCGAGCGAGGTTCCGACCGCGAGGAACACGTCGCAGTCCGAAGCCGCCGCGACCGCAGCGTCGATGACCTCCGGGTCCAGGTTCTCCTCGAACAGGATCGTCGTCGCGCGGACGATCCCGCCGCACGCCGGGCAGTTGGGGTCGTCCTCACCCGCCTGTACACGCTCGAGCATCTCCGTCATCGGCCCCGTGCGACGGCACGACTCGCACCGCCAGCGCCGGGCGTTGCCGTGCAGCTCGATGACATTCGTCGACCCAGCGAGCTGGTGGAGACCGTCGGTGTTCGACGTGATGATCGCGCGGAGACGCCCGGACCGCTCCGCGTCGGCCAGCGCTCGGTGCGCGTCGTTGGGCTCGGCGGAGAACACCGGCGACCATGTACGACGCTGCCAGGCCGCCTTCCGTACCGCCGGGTCGCTCAGGTAGTACGACAGCGTCGACACCCGCTCGGCCTCGGGGTCCAGGGTCCAGACGCCCTGCGGCCCGCGGAAGTCGGGAATACCCGATGCCGTCGACATGCCTGCGCCGGTGAGCACCGTGATCTGCTCGGCATCGGCCAGCATGCGGTGCGCGGTCTCGAACGCGGTGTGCTCTTCCACGCTGCCGACGGTACCGCTGTCGACAGGGTTGCGAGTTGTCCCGCGACCCCCTGGGGGCCTGTTGGCGGTCAGCTCAGCAGTTGTTTGATGATCGGACCGGCGGTGCCCGAGCCCGAGCTGCCGTCCTTGACCCAGACGGCGATCGCAAGGTCGTTGCTCGTGAAGCAGATCATCCAGGCGTGTGTGGGGAGCGAGGCTCCGGTGCCGTACTCGGCCGTGCCGGTCTTCGCGCCGAGAGCCAGACCCTTGAGTACGCGCCCGGAGCCGGTCTGGACGGTGTACTCCATGACCTGCTGGAGCGTGGCCGCCTCAGCGGGGGTGAGCGGCGCCGCGGTCGAGGTGGGCTTCGTCTCCTCGACGAGGTACGGGATCACGGTGTGCCCAACGGCCACCGAACTCGTGAGCCCTGCCATCGTCACCGGCGACGCCAGAACGCCGCCCTGCCCGATGAACTCCTGCGCCTTCTGGGCGCTCGACGCCGGTTTCGGCACGATGCCGTAGTTGACGGGGAAGCCCGCGTCGTAGTCGACGCCGACCCCGAGGCTGGCTGCCGCCGCCTGCAGGTCGGGCCCGGCGATCGTCCCGTACTCGTTGATGAACGCGGTGTTACACGACTGTGCGACCGCGTCCTTGAGCGGGATCCGGCCGACCTTCGAGGACGGGAAGTCGGAGTAGTTGTGAAACTTCTGGCCGTCGACGTTCGCCGACGACGTGCAGTTCATGATCGTGTCGGCAGTGAAGCCCTTGCGGATGAGCGCCAGCGAGGTGGCGATCTTGAACGTCGAGCCCGGCGCGTACTGACCGAACGTCGCGTCCGGCTGCCCCGCGCTGCCCGGCGAGTTCGCGACAGCGAGGATGCCGCCCGTGGACGGCCGGATGATGGCCACGGCGGCAGGTCCGGCGATCGCCTGCATGACCGCCTCGGCCTTCTGCTGAAGATCGAGGTCAAGGCTGAGGGTGAGGTCCTTGCCCTGTACAGGGTTGGTCGAGTACACGACCACCGGCGTCACCGACGCCGCGGCGGTGGCGGACGTCGCCGTCGAGGAGCTCGCGCTCGCCGTCGACGAGGAGCTGCTCGACGCGGATGCCGACGCCTTGGACGCGGATGCCGAGGCGCTCGCGGAAGACGTGGGCGAGCTGGCGGCTGTCGTGCGGCGGCCGGCGATCGTCACCTTGTCCCCAGGGGTGCCGCGCAGCTGGGCGTCGTAGCGCCGCTGGAGGCCGGTCAGCCCGACCTGGTCGCCGGAGAGGACGGCTCCCTTCGACGCGGTGATGATCTCGCTGGTCGCATCGCCGATCACGCCGATGACCTCAGGCGCGAGCCCGTCGGTGACCGGGAGGATCGCCGTACCTTCCACGCCGATTGCCCCCGTGATGCTCGCGACCTGTGCCGGCACACTGCCCTGGCGCAGCGTGATGGCCAGCACGAACGCCTTGGCGGAGGAGTTGGCGACCTGCGTCGCGTACTTGTCGGGGTCGATCCCCACCACGCCTGCGAGCGCTCTCGCGGAGGCGACAGCCGCGTCGCCGCTCACGCGGGTCTTGTCGATGCCGACCTTGACGACCGTGAACTGCTCCACCAGCGCCTGGTTGTTCGCGCCGATGATGGCGCCGCGCTGGGCGGTCGTGTGCGTGTGCACCAGGCGGTTCGTCGTGTTGAGCTGGGAGAAGACGACCGCGGGGGACCACTCGACCTTCCAGCCCTGGCCGTTATCGATCAGCGGCACGGTCACGTCGTACGTCCACGGCGCGCTCGGCAACGGCCACGAGTAGTGGAGCACGGCCGAGGCGTTGGGATTGGCGGGGTCGTACGTGATCACGCCCGGCGTCACCGTCGGTGTGATGCCGTCCATCCCGGCGACGATCAGGGCGAGCTCGGCCTGTGCGGCGGTGGGCGAGGACGCCAGCGGTGCGCTGGAGACATCGAGGGAGCTGAGGGAGATGGCCATCGCGGACACGGCGTCGTCAGCGACGGGCAGGTTGAGCGCCGGCTTGTTCGGAGCCTTCGAGCATCCCGCGAGCAGGGCCACGACGAGCACGAGAGCAAACAGCACCTGCCGTGGTCCACGCATGGCTACCTCCTCCAGATGTCAGGCTAACGGGCCGCTCAGACATCCTCTGTCAGCCCCCTGCGCGCGCCTTCTGTGAGTTCGCCGAGCTTCCGTGAAGAATCCGGATGACCGGGACGGCGACCTGCGGCAGAGTGGCGTCATGACCGCTGCCGACGTCGTACTTCTGGGACCCGACCGCTTTCGCGACATCCTCGATGTGGACACCTGGGCGTTTCCCTCGTCGTACACGCTCGACGAGCAGGTGCAGTGGCCCTCGCCGTTGCCCTGGGGCCGTACGTACGGTGTCGAGGACCAGACGCAGCCGGGACGGCTGGCGGCCTTCCACACCTCGTACGCGTTCGCGGACACCCCTGTACCGGGCGCCCGCCTCCCGATCGCCGGACTGACCTGGGTGGCAGTCCACCCGCAGTGGCGCCGCCAGGGCCTGCTGCGCACGATGATGGACGCCCACTTCACGCACTGCATCGAGCGCGGGGAGCCCGTGTCGATGCTGTTCGCGGCCGAGCCGGCGATCTACGGGAGGTTCGGGTACGGGCTCGCGGCTCGGCAGGTCATGCTGACGGTCCCGCGAGGCGCCGCGCTGAAGCCAGTGGCTGAGGAGGGGCTGACGGTACGGATCGAGCACTTCGACTTCGCGACCCACGGCGCCCTGGTCGCCCGGCTGCACGGTGCGATCGACCGGCCGGGTTGGGTGACGCGGCCGACGGAGGCGCACCAGAGGGCGTACACGAGCGAGATTCCGCCCCGCAAGGGCGAGTTCGAGGCGCTGCGCATCCTCGTGGTGGAGCGCGACGGGGAACCGGTCGGGTACGCGTTGTTCCGTCGCCAGTTCGCGTGGGGTGCCGCTGGGCCGGCGGGCATCACGCGCGTGTGGGAGGTGGCAGCCGAGGATCCCGCGATCGTCCACGCCGCGTGGCGGAGGCTGCTGGACTTCGACCTCACGACCGAGGTGATCCCACCGAACCTCGCGGTGGACGACCCGCTGCTCAGCATGCTTGTCGACGTCCGCGCGACGCAGCCGCGCACGCAGGACAACCTCTGGGTACGGCTCGTCGACGTCGGCGCGGCGCTCGCCGGGCGGCGGTATCAGGCTGGTCTCGAGGTGGTCCTCGACGTCACCGATGCCGTGCTTCCGCAGAACGCGGGGCGCTGGTCGGTGCGAGCCGGGGCTGGGCAGGTGCCGGAGGTGGCACGTACGGACCGTACGGCTGATCTCGCCCTCGATGTACGTGAGCTCGGCGCGGTCTACCTCGGCGGCATCTCGCTGGTCGAGCTCGCCGCCGCGGGGCTGGTCACCGAGCTCGCGCCCGGCTCGCTGGCCGCGGCGTCGACAGCCTTCGGCTGGCACCGTGCGCCCGTTGCGAACTGGGTGTTCTAGCCGCATCGCCCAGGGGGGCACGTGGATCGCCACCTGCGCAGCGACGCCACGTACCCTTCACGAGCTCAGACCGCCTGGTCGGCGGCGGCCTCCAGCTCGGCGACGACGATGCGGTGCTGGGAGAGCATGGTCTGCTGAGCGGCGGCCGCGCGAGACGGGTTCGGATCGCTCAGCAGCTCGTACAGCCTCTTCGGCACGATCTGCCAGCTGAGCCCGTACGGATCCTTGAGCCACCCGCACATCGACTCCTCGCCGCCCCCCTCGATGAGCCCGTACCAGAGGCGGTCGGCGTCGGCCTGGTCCTCGCAGGTCACGCTGAGTGACATCGACTCGTTGAACTGGAAGTCCGCGGCCTGGCTGATCGCGCGGAACTCCGTGCCGTTCATGCGCCAGTCGGCCAGCACGGCCGGCTCGTCGGCGCCCATGCGGGTCAGGGAGTGCACCTCGAAGTCGTCGAACAGGCTCTCGTAGCGGGCGAGTGCAGCGTCCAGGTCGCCCTGGAACCACAGGCAGGTGGTGATCATGGTGTCTCCTCAGATCTCGGTGAGCAAGGTGTCGAGCTTGGCGTAGCCGTCGTTGATGCCGACGTCCATGCCACTGGCGAGCCACTGGTCGCGGCCCTCGAAGCTGTCGACGAGCGACGTTGCGGTGAGACGGGTACGGCCGTCGCCGAGATCGGTGAACGTGAGGGTCTCCAGCGAGACCCCGTCGGGCCAGCCGTCGAACGTGAAGGTCTGTACGAGGCGCATCGGCGAGATCTCGTGGAAGCAGCCGTGGAACGAGTACGACTCGTCGCCGCGCACGTTCGAGAACGCCCAGCTCCCACCCGTACGGCAGTCCCAGTGGTCGATCTTCGTCGTGATGTCGTTCGGTCCCACCCACCGCGCGTACAGCTCGGGATCGGTGTGGGCGCGGTAGAGCTGCTCTGGCGTTGCCGCGAAGTCGCGGGTGATGCGGATGAGTGGGACGTGTGTGTCGGCCTCGATGGCTGCGTGCGAGTAGTCGGTCGTGGTGTGGGTCATCGGGTCCCTCCTGCAGGTGTGTCGATGCGTGTGTCGGACAGGGTGGCCAGTACGGCGTCGAGCCGCTGGTAGCGCTCCTCGGCCTGGCGCCGGTACGTCTCGAGCCAGTCCGTGACCGGCTCGAGGACGGACGGCTGGAGATGTACGGGTCGGCGCTGGGCGTCCTTGCCGCGGCTCACGAGCCCCGCGCGCTCCAGCACCGAGAGGTGCTTCGACACGGCTTGCAGACTCATCCGGTACGGCTCGGCCAGCTCCGTCAGCGTGGCGTCCCCGAGCGTCAGCCTCGCCACCAGATCGCGCCTGGTGGGGTCGGCGAGAGCTGCGAACGTGCGTGAGAGCTGGTCGGTAGGCATCTCGTTCCTCAACTGATCGGTTGAATAGACCGTACGTCGGGGTCGACCTGCATGTCAACCACTCAGTTGAATTGCCTGCTATCCGGGTTTTAGCTTCGCAGTCGCGCCCTTGGCGCCGTGTCAGGTCCTCAGAAGCCGCTGGGCGGCGAAAACCCGGATCCCAACGACCTCACACGAGAGTTCCGCGGCTGGCCACGGCTCGACAGCTCGCAAGTTCGGCCAGGATCGTCGAGATGACGTAGTCAGGCTCGTTCACCAGCATCCAGTAGGTGAACCGGAGAACCCGCCAGCCGGCCAGGACGAGCCCGTTCTGTCGGCGTCTATCGTTCTCGAAGATGTCGGGGTCGTCCTCGTGCAGGCGACCATCGATCTCGATGGCAAGGCGCGCCCCTCGGAAGGCTATGTCGATGAAGTACTCCTTGCCACGCGCGGCGACGCGATGGTTCGCGGTCCAGCCATGGATGTGCGCGGCACGAAGAAGCCGATGACTCAGCCGCTCAGCCGCCGACCACGGCCTGTCGCGAGAGTCGATGAGCATCCGCTGTCGAGCGGTGTTCCCCGGACGGTCGGGATGCGCTCTGAATGCGGACCAGAGGTCTTCGAGGCGAGCCGCGCGAGATCGTAAGCAGGTGTCGATGGCGTCACCGCCCACCTCATCGACGAGGTCGATCGCGGTCAGGGCCGGCGCAGAGAGCCGCACGTCGCCCACTCGCACGATGAAGTCAGGGTCGATGCGGCGCTGATGGAACCGGTAGCCGAGGGCCGACGGCGGGTGCGCTCTCCGGGCCACGCCGATCGCATCGACGGACAGCGTCGGCCAGAACGTCAACCGAGCCGCAGCGCGTCCGGTGATCACGGCGTCCGGCTGCCAACGCGAGACTGCCAGGGCTCGTACGGCCAGGTCTGACGCCCCGTCGCGGTACGTGTACGTCCCCGGCAACAGCCTCACCAGCACACCTGCAGCCACGGCGCTCTCCAGCGTGCGCTGGCCGGCTCGGTCGAGCTCTCGGCGACAGATCACCGGGCCGTGCCCGTCAAGAAACGTCTCCAGCTTCACACCAAGACCATGTGCGCCGCGAGCGATGATCCGTCAGAGAGTGCGGTCTCTGTGGATAAGCGGCCCCGAGGGCCTGTCCACAGCCCGCCTCACCCGACCGAGGCTGCCGTCTGATCCGGATTTCGCTGCTCAGTGGGACTAGAACGGGTTCCACAGCCCAAGAAGCCCCACTGCGCAGCGAAAACCCGAGTGGAGGTCGTTCGACTCCCGGGAAGGCGCGCGGGGCACCGCGCCGAACACCAGCCCGCCCAGCGGGAGGATCCGCGTGCGCCAATGGGTCTGGAACCGCCTGCGTCACGCCGCTTGGACCGACCTGGAACACTGGCAGGGACTGAGCTACCGGGCAGATCGAGGATTCCGACCGCCCGGTCGGAGGGCGTGGTGTGTCAACGCCCCGGTTCCGTCAGAGGACACCAATGCTTGTGCCCCCTTATGTCTGGGCGCTGACGATCGCGGCGATCGCCGGACTCCTGGCCTACGACTTCTTCTACCACGTCCGCAAGCCCCATGAGCCGACGCTCGGGGAGGCAGCGCGCTGGTCCGCTCTGTACGTGGGCATCGCCGTCGCGTTCGGCATCGGCGTCTGGGTGTTCGGCGGGTCCGGATCGGGCCAGCAGTACTTCGCCGGCTACCTCACCGAGAAGGCCCTCAGCGTCGACAACCTGTTCGTGTTCCTCATCATCCTGAGCTCGTTCGCGGTGCCCCGGATGCTGCAGCAGAAGGTGCTGCTGTTCGGGATCGCGGTCGCGCTCCTCGCCCGTACAGTCTTCATCTTCGCCGGTGCCGCACTCATCACCCAGTTCTCCTGGGTCTTCTACATCTTCGGCGCCATCCTGTTCGTCACCGGCGCCCAGCTGCTGCTCGACAGCGGCGACTCCGACCGGGCCGACAACGTCGCGGTCCGCCTGGCCAAGCGGTTCCTCAAGACCACCGACCACTACGACAGCGACCGCATGACCACGATGGAGAACGGCCGCCTGCGCTTCACGCCGATGCTCCTCGTGATGGTCGCCATCGGCGGTACGGACATCCTCTTCGCCCTCGATTCGATCCCCGCCATCTACGGCCTGACCCAGGACGTCTACCTCGTGTTCACCGCCACGGCGTTCTCACTGCTCGGCCTGCGACAGCTCTACTTCCTCATCGACGGGCTGCTCGACCGGCTCATCTACCTGTCGTACGGTCTCGCGGCGATCCTCGCGTTCATCGGCGCCAAGCTGGTTCTCCACGCGCTGCACGAGAACACGCTGCCGTTCATCAACGGCGGTCGGCCGCTCCACGTCGTCGAGATCTCCACGGGTCTCTCGCTCGGCGTGATCATCGGAGTCCTTGCCATCACCGTCGTCGTATCGCTGGCGAGTCCCGCCGGCCGAGCGCAGGTCCGGGCACGCGGCAAGAGCGTTGAGGTGGCCGACTGAACTGCCGGCGGCCAGGCAAGGCAACGTCGCACCCCGTACCGAGTGTGCGATGTCAGCGTGGTGCGACGTCGGCTCCGGATCCGGGCCCGCGCAGCGAGAACGTTGCGCGGGCGCGGACACGAGGCCCTCAGCCGGCGAGCTGTTTGAGCAGGGACCCGGCGGACTCGGCCAGTCCCTGGCCTTGCTTGCTCAGCCCAGCCAGCCGCTGCGTGGCAGCAAGCGCCACCGCATCGAACGACTCGAGCCAAGGACTCGGGTCGGGACCCTCGGTGCGGTGCGGGCCGGGGACATGCGGGCCTTGGAAGGGGAAGAAGTACGGGGTCGGGCAGATGTCTTCGTAGTCGGCCAGCACCGCGAGCGCGCTGACGACCTTCTCAGCGGAGACGCCGGTCGAGCCCGACTGCTGTCCGATTCCCGCAGCCGCGTGGGCCACCGAGCGCGCAACGACGGGCTCGAGCTCCTTGGCGAGGCGGGGCGTCGCGACGGTGGTGGCGATCCAGCCGCTGACGATGATGATGGCGCGGTCGAGCTCCGACTCGGTCCGTGCGCGGATGATGAGCTGCCACGGTCCGTGTGGCATGTCTTGGATGTCAGACCACATGGGTCCTCCTCAGGACGAGGCACGAGGTGTTTCGCACCACCCCCAAAGAGGCGCTGTCTAGCGGCGTTGATACACCTACGCGGGCAGCAGTACGGCCCTCAGCTCGGCGACCGTGTCGCACAGCTCGAGCGGCTCGGTTGCTTCGATGTCGGATCGGACCCCCGCACCCCAGGTGACGGCGACCGTCGGCAACCCCGCGTTGCGCGCGGCGATGACGTCGACGGCGGCATCCCCCACGTACACCGCATCCTCGGCCTTCGCGCCCAGCAGCTCGAGCCCGCGCAGCAACGGCCGGGGATCGGGCTTGTGGGCCGGTACGTCCTCGTGGCCGACCAGCAACGGGATGTCGAGCCCGCAGAGCCGGATCGCCCACTCGGCCGGCGGGCGGCGCTTCGACGTGACGACCCCGGTCTTCACGCCGTCGGCGTTCAGGTCGCGCAGCAGCTCGGGCACGCCCTCGTACCCCTTCATCAACCGCTCCGTGTTCGCCTCGTTGAACGTCGTGTAGGAGGTGTACGCCTTCTCGCCGAGCTCGTCGCCCAGCGCGCCGCGGAACGCATCGATGAGCGACTTGCCGATCCAGCTCTTGATCTCCGTCTCGTCCCACTCGTGGCCGACGACCTCGCGGAACGCGTGCTGATAGCTCGTCACGATGAGGTTGATGGAGTCGGCGAGCGTGCCGTCGAGGTCGAACAGGATCACTGGCCAGCGCGGCGTCATGGCGGCGAGCGTACCGATCGGGGCCGAGGGGGTGCACCGCGGCGTGGCCCGGGGCAGGCGCATCATTGGATGCGGAAAGGGTCGTCGTGACACACGAAAGGGTGGGTCGATGAGGGCAAGGGCTCTGTACGGGATCGTCGTGGTGGTGAGGATCGTCACGTTGGTCTGGGCCTCGTTGCACCTGCCTGCGCAGATCGCGACGCACTTCGGGCCGTCGGGAGCGGCGGACGGGTGGGGTACGCGCAGCGGCTACATCACCTTCGACATCATCATCTCGGCCGCGCTCGTGCTGGGGCTTCCGATGCTCGTCACCCTGGTCCTCAGAGGGTCCGGTGCCGGTCTCAACATCCCCCACAAGGACTACTGGATGCGTCCGGAGAACAAGCCCCTGCTCCGCCGTCGGCTGATGGCCGACATGTTGTTCCTCGGGGGCACGACCGGCCTGCTGCTCAGCTGGGTCGACGTCGAGGTCGTACGGGCGAACGCCCTCGCCACACCGGTGATGGATGCCACGTCGTGGGTCGCGATCGTCGCCTTCGTCATCGTGACGATCGGCTACTCGATCTGGATGGCTACGGTCAGGTACGCGGTCCCGATGGGCCAGCGGGCCTGATCTCGGGCCACGCGAACGCTCCTGACCTGAGGTTTACAGGTCCCGCCGCGCGAACGTCCGGACGCCGAGCGCCAGGAACACGATCGTGAGCACGACCGCCCAGCCGAGGAACCACGGCGAGGGCTGGAGCGTGGACAGGAACGGGAGATCCGTGGGGCCGTTGGAGCTGAGCGACATGCCCTGGGGGAGCGCGTACGAGGAGGCGGCCTTCCACAACGCGTCCGAGGGCGCCACGAGGGACACGACGGTGCCGATTGTCGTCAGCTCGGGCTTCTCGGCGAGGCCCCCGATCCAGCCGATGAAACCACCGAGCCAGGCGATCCCGAAGTAGAGGAACAGCACCACACCGGTGGCGACGCTCGACAGACGGCAGCTCAGCAGCATTCCCACCGTGACAAGCAGGGTCACCTGAAGGGCGAGGATGCCGAGAAGGCCGAACAGGGAGCTGGGCTCGTACGCGGAGATGATGCGTGACACGAGGAGGATGCCCAGGGTGAGCACAACCACGTACATCACGGACATCGTGACCAGGCCGAACCAGCGTTCGAGGTACCAGCGCCAGCGCGGCTGCGGCCGTACGACGACAGCCTGCAGCACCCCCGAGTCGATCTCGGCCGACACGGACCCCGCGGCCAGCATCATCGCGAGGAACGCGGAGAGGAACGACCCCACGTACAGCCCGAGGATCGTGAGGATGCCCCCGACGAGCACGCGCTGCGCCAGCGTGGTCAGGCTCTCGCCGCGGCTGACCTTGTCGAACAGGAACGCGAGTCCGAGTCCGAACAGCCCGACGAGCAGCACGCTGGCGATCCAGCCCCACAGGACGATCTTCCGTCCCAACGCCTCGCCGAGCGTGGCGCGATAGACCGCGAGCCTCACCGGTCGCCCCCGCTGACCATGGCGACGAACGCATCTTCGAGGGAGGCGCGGCTCACCACGAGGCCGCGCAGTCCCCATGGCCCTCGCGTGACCGCGGCGGCGACGAGTTCGGCTGCCTCGTCGGGGACGTCGTCCCAGGGCGGTCCGAGCGTGATCTGTACGTCGCCGGACGCCGCCACCGTGACGCGCCCGAACTCGACGAGCGCCGGCCGGAGGTCGTCGTCGACCCGCCCCACCGTGACGTGGAGGCTCGGCCCCCCGCCCGTGAGCTCGTCGAGCGACCCCGAGAACTTGACGTGCCCCTTGTCCATGACGATGACCCGGTCGCACACCCGTTCCACCTCGGTGAGCAGGTGCGAGTTGAGGACCACGGCGACGCCTTCGGCCTTGAGCTCGCTGACGAGCTCCCGTACATCCCGGCGCCCGACCGGGTCGAGGGCCGAGGTCGGCTCGTCGAGCAGCAGGAGCTCGGGTCGACCGACGATGGCCTGCGCCAGGCCGAGGCGCTGGCTCATGCCCTTCGAGTACGCACCGACGCGATCTCGCCCTCGTGCCCCGAGGCCCACCTTCTCCAGCACCTCCGCGACCCGGTTCGTACGATCGGCGCGCGAGACGCCGGCCAGATCGGCGTGGAACGTCACGACCTGCTCTCCGGTCATCCAGTCGGGAAACCGGAACAGCTCCGGCAGGTAGCCCAACCGCTGACGGGCCCTGGGGTCCCCGGCGGGACGACCGAAAAGCCTGGCGGTCCCCGACGAAGGACGAACCAAACCGGTCAGAATCTTCACGGTGGTGGTCTTTCCCGCGCCGTTCGGGCCGAGCAGACCGACCGCCTCACCAGGGGCCACGGTCAGGGTCACGCCGCGAAGGGCGATCGTCTTCCCGTACGCCTTGGTGAGGCGGTCGGCGTCGAGTACGGCTTCGCTCACCCGTTGAGCCCCTTGGCGATCTTCAGGACCGCGTCCGAGGAGTACGAGCCGATCACGCCGGTGATGCGGTTGGTGGACTGCCACACGACCCCAGCCCCGAGACCGGAGGACACCACGAGGATGGCGTCGTGGCCGTTGACCGTGGTCTTCGTGCCGCTCACCTGGTCGACGGGGATCGGCACCGGCAGCACGCCGGACGTCAGATCCACGGACCCGAGCTGGCTGGTGAGACTCGTCGGGACTCCGGGCACGTTCACCAGGAAGTCGCGCAGGCCGGCGACGTCGAGCGGCCCGACAGTGCTCGCCTCGAACGCACCGGCGGAGACAACCATGATCTCATTCTGGCCGGAGCCGCTGTACGTCAGCGCGACCGCGTCAGGGAAGTTCAGCACGAGCTTCTCGCCGTCCAGCCCGGCCGGGACCTGGACCTTGGAGTTGGTCGACTGAAGGTAGGCCGCGGTCTTGGCTGCGTCGAAGGTCACGGTCAGCGACGACTTCGGCAGGTAGCGGACCGACGGTGTCGAGGCCACGCCGGCGGGGAGATCGGACGCACGGGGCGTCGCGATCTGGAACGCCACCTTGCCCTGCGCCTCGGCGACGGAGCTGAGGGTCGCGAAGTCGGTGGAGGGCGTTCCCGCGGTGACGCCGAGCTGGCTCATCACACCGGCGACCTGCGAGGCGTCGGAGCTGGTGAGCGTCACGGCCGCTACGGATCGGCTGTGGAACAGGTTCAGGAACCCGCCCGCCACCGCCTGGCCGGCGGGGGTGACCACGAGCCCGACCGTGAGCGCCACGGCGGCGGCGCCGGTGGCGAGACGGCCCCAGCGACGCTTGCGTACCGGCGGGTCGATGGCTTCGCTCGACCGGTCGGGCACCCCTGCCACGACAGGCACGGCGATCTCGTCGTCCAGGAGCGCGAGGGCGCTGGACACGGAGTCGGCGTTGAGCCGGAGCGTACGAACGGTGCGGCGGCAGTCGAGGCAGCCTCGTACGTGGGCGGCCAGGGTTGCGTGGTCGTCGTCGGCGCGGTCGAGGAACGCCCGCAGCGTTCCCTCATCAGGACAGGTCATCAGCGTCATTATCGTTCTCCTGGTCGGGGCGCGGGTGCGCCTGGAGGTAATGGTCTTTGAAGGCGCGTTCGGCGCGCGCCAGAGTGGTGCCGACAGATCCGGGTGCGATGTCGAGAGTCGCGGCGATCTCGAGGTAGCTGTAACCGGCGTGACGCAGCAGAAGGGATGTCCGCTGCTTCTCCGGAAGCTCGTCGAGCACTGCTCGTACCGTCGCCCTCTCCTCGGAGCGGATCGCCTCCGCGGCTGGGTCGGCGGGCTCGGGCATCTCGGCGCGTTCGGTACGGGCGCGCCAGCGGCCGACGTCACGTGCGCGGTTGAACGCGAGGTTGAGGGACGTCCGACGAAGCCATGCAGTGATCTCGCCGTCGGGCCGTGCGAGCACCGGGTCGTTGGTGAGCCTGACGAAGGCTTCCTGTACGACGTCTTCGGCCTCAGCATGGTCGACGACGCGCCTTACGAGCGCCAGCAACGACGATCGAGCGGACCGCATGATCGACTCGAGTCGGAGCGGTGGCATCGGCGCAGCGCTGGCCATGCTCAAGGTTCCCACGTACCGGAAACACCGCCGGGTACCTGGAATGTGACACAGGGACTGGATCGATGTCGCGGAGGTGGTGCGGCATTCCGCTGGTCGGGACGGGCCGACGCTCAGCCGCGAGGGCCGATCCAGCGTGGAACACGCGCGAGGTACGCGTCGTACTCGCCCCCGAAACGTCTGAGCAGCGCAATCTCCTCCGCACGGATCTGCGGGTGCAGAGCAGCGACGAGGGCAGGGACTCCGAGCAGGGCGAGCGGGCGTCCGAGCCAGGCGGCGTGCGACGCGAGGATGAGCGCGTCCGCGACGTAGATCGGGTTCCGGCTGCGGGAGAAGACGCCGGACGTCACGAGGGCGGTCACCCGGTGAGGGGCTCGCGGGTCGATCGTCGTACGGACCTTCGTGAACTTCCAGCCCACCGTCGCGTAGAGGGAGGCCGCGCCGAGCGCGAGCCCGACCGCCAGTACGCGTCGTCCGGGGTAGTCGCGGGGACCGCCCGTGGCATGTACGAGTCCACGCTGACCTGCGGCGATCACGGAGGTCCAGAGTGGAGGGATCGGGCGCATGCCCAGAGCGTAGGCGTCAACGCCAACCCCTCCGCACAACCTTTGTGGTTTCCGCGCCCCCTGCGACCGCCACTTCACGCGACTAGTCGGTCGCAGCTTTCAGCCGTGCCTTCTCCGCCACCACGTCGCGGTGGATCTCGCGCTCGCGCACCAGCCAGGCCGGCGGATCGGCGATCAGCTCACCAACCTGATCAGCGGTGAGCGCGTCGGTGATGCCGCCACGTACGAGGCCGGAGCGGGACACACCGAGCTTCTGCGCGGTGACGTCCTTGGGGAACGGGCCGTTGTGGCGCAGCTCGACGAGCCAGGCCGGCGGGTCGGCGCGCAGCTCGTCCAGCTCGGCGCGGGTGATCGGCGAGCTCTGGAACTCCACAGGCGCCGCCGGCAGATAGATGCCCAGCTTGGCGGCAGCAGTGGTCGGCTTCATCAGTTGGCTCACGCCGCGCAGCCTACCTTCGTGGCGCCCGTACCCTGCGCCCACGAATCGTCGGGGTTTTCCGGCGCCGGGCACTAGCCTGCACGAATGAGCACCCCCCCGATCTCCCAGCGCCCCAGCCTCAGGGTGGGCAAGGTGCCTGGCGTGACGGTGAGCAAGTGGACCGGCGTCTGGGCAGAGCGGTTCCCGCGTGTACGGCTCGAGGTTGTCGACATCGACGAGCGGAACCAGCGGCATGCGCTGACCGGCGGCGAGGTCGACCTGTGCTTCGTACGGCTGCCCATCGATGAGGACGGGCTGCACCTCATCCGCCTGTACGAGGAGCTGCCGGTCGCCTGGGTATCCAAGGACCATCTCGTGGCCGCCGCCGACGAGGTGACTCTGGCCGATCTGGCCGACGAGGACGTGCTCACCGAGGTCACGCCCCACGCTATCGACCTCGTCTCACTCGGCGAGGCCGTGCTGCACGTGCCGCAGTCTGTCGCCCGTTCCGAGAGCCGCCGCGACTTCGTCTACCGCACGATCACCGATGCACCCGACACCACCGTCGGGCTGGCGTGGCTGGTCGACAACCCCCACGAGTTGATCGAGGAGTTCATCGGCATCGTCCGCGGCCGTACAGCGAACAGCTCCCGCACCGCGCAGGCTCGCGCGGGCAGAGGCAATTCGCGGGGCTGACCCACCGCGTGGAGGGCAGTACCGCCTCGAACTGGTGGTTATGGCGAGCATGTTGGGGGCGTTCTTCGGGCCCGGCCTACGCGTTCGTGGTTACCAGCCCGAAATCGGTCCCCATAACCGCGAACGCGAGGCGGGGAGACACTTGTACGCCGGGATGGTGTCTTCATAACCACGATCGCGAGGCTCTCGTGCGATCGCTGTCCGCTCACCCCCTGGCGGCGCGGTGTGGTCGACCTGCGCGCTCCCCTCCCGCGTGATCACAGCGATCTGGACCGTCGTCTCGACGAACGCCATCGCCGCTTCATCTCGTGCCGCTTGGGGTGGATCCACCATTCGCATTCGTCGGTCTTCGATGACCAGGGGATACTGATCGCCTACTTCATGGGGCTGTGGTCGCTGGTCCCGGCCAACTGCGCAGCGCTGCGCCACTGACGGCTTTCCACAGCTCGATCCACAGGCTGTGGAGAACTACACCGGTGTAACTCGCACGAATCCTGCATGCGATGTACGCCCTGGCGACCCCGCCCTGTCCGTACAGCCCGCTAGCCTCGGCGCATGGCAGATCGCTGGCGTCCGGAGCGGGTCACCGCGCTGGCACCGGACTCGGCATCCGATGTCGCCGGGCGACGCCTCGCGATCCCCACGCCGTGGTCGGACGTCGGCTACGCCTACCCACTGCTGTGGGGCGCCTGCCAGGGGTCGGGCTCGACCCCGTACAGCGTGGCCATCGACGTGTCCGAGCCCAGCTATCGCTGCTCGTGCCCGTCGCACAAGTTCCCCTGCAAGCACGTGCTGGCGCTGCTGTACCTCTGGGCGGAGGGCCGCATCGACGAGGGCGGCACGTTGAGCCGGTTCGCCGCGCAGTGGTCTGCCACGCGTCACGCGGCCGGTGAGGAGAAGCCGGCCAATGACGCTCCCGCCGAGCGGACCGAGGCCCAGCTGGCCGCGTCGGCAGCCCGCGCCGAGCAGCGCGAGGAACGGGTCACCGGTGGCCTCGCCGAGCTCGACCGGTGGCTCGCCGACCAGGTCACCGCCGGCCTCGCGCACACCCGTCCCGGGGCGATGGGCGACCTCGCCGCACGAATGGTCGACGCGCAGGTGCCGGGCGTCGCGGGGAGGCTCCGCGACCTCAATCGCCGTCCGATCGGGAGCCGCACCGGCGCGCGTGCCGGCGGTGCCTGGCTCGACGACACGCTCGCCGAATACGGGCTCCTGCACTTGTTGAGCCGTGCCTGGACCCGTACCGACCTTCCCGACGGCCTCCGCGCGACCGTACGGAACCACATCGGCTTCACCGTGGCCAAGGAGACCGTCCTCGCCTCGCCACCGGTCGCCGACACCTGGGCCGTCGTCGGCATGCGTGACTCCGACGAGGAACAGGTGTCGACGCGACGGGTGTGGCTGTACGGGACGACGACCGGCCGGTACGCGCTCGTGCTGTTCTTCTCTTCTCGGGGCATGCCACTGGACGCGTCGCTCGTACCGGGATCCGGCGTGACGGCCGATCTGCACTTCTATCCGGGCGGCCCGGCGCTGCGCGCGCTCGTCGGGGACACCCACGACGTCCACCAGCGGGTGCGGTTCGAGGTTGCGGCGTCCGCCGTCAGCGAGGCGATCGCCCGGTGGCGGCGCGCGCTGGCGGAGGACCCCTGGCTCGGCTCCTACCCCACCGCCATCCGCGGCAGCGCCAGGCTCGTGCCCAGCCCCGGTCTGGCGGACGAGGCCGGCGACTCCGTACGGCTCGCCGGCGGGGCAACGCTCCCCCTCCTCGCCCTCACGGGGGGCAACCCGGCGAGCGTGTTCGGCGAGCTCGAGCCGAGAGGCTTCCTGCCCACCGCTGTGCTCACCGACGACGGGCTGGTGGTCCTGTGACGTTCGATGCTCTCGCGTCCATCGCCGCCGTCGGTACGGGCCAGCGCTCGAGCCTGCCTCCGGTGGGGGCGTTGGCCGCCTACCTGCCGGGCCCCGACGAGGCCGACCCGCAGGCCCTCGCATACGCACTGCTCGACTCGGCGGCAGCGCTGGCGGTCGTGCGGCGGGGCACCCCGGCCGCGGCTCCCGGCGAGCCCGTACCGCCGGCTCCCGACGACCCGTTCCCCGAACCCCCCGTGCACGTCATCTCGCTGCTCGGGCCGTTGCTCGCCGACGACGCGGGCGCGATCCGGCTGGCGAGCGACCGCGCGTACGTGCTCGCGGAGGCGCTTCGCCTGGTCGCGCAGGCCGGGATGCGCCTGCCGCACCGGCTGCTCGGGGTGGCGCTCGCCCGGCGAGACCTGCGCCTGTTCGTACAACCCGTCCTCGGTGCCCGCGGCGAGTGGCTGTTGGCACAGCTCCAGGGCGCCGGGCTGGACGGGGCGACGACGGCCGCTGCGGATCCGGGCGACCCCGAGCTCTGGGACACCGGCACGTCCGAGGAGCGCCTTGCATGGTTCCGGCACGCCCGTGCTGTGGATCCGGAGAGCGCGAGGGCTGCGGCCGTCGCAGTCTGGAAGGAGTCCCCGGCCGCGTTCCGTACCGAGCTCATGTCCGCCATCGCCGAGTCCGTGACGCCCGCCGACGAGGCCTTCTGCGAGCAGGGTCTGGATGATCGGGCCGAGGGGGTACGGGTCGGGGCGGCCGACGCGTTGAGCCGCTTGCCGGATTCCGCGTACGTCGCGCGGATGGCCGCCCGCGCCCAGGAAGCGATCGCTGTGGGCGAGCTCGAACCCGGCGCGGTGCACCGCCTGCTCAAGCGGACGATCCGCACCCTCCAGGTGACGCCGTACGAGCCGGACGAAACGGCTGTACGGGACGGGCTCGGGCGAAAGCTCTCGTCGAAAGAGCGGTTGACCCGCCTCGTCGCAGCCGTACCGCCGGCCATGTGGCCGTCGCTGGTCGGCGCCACGGCGGCGGAGCTGGTGACGCTGCACCAGGACGAACCGCGGTGGGAGCTGGTGGGCGGGATCGGCACCGCGACGCTGCGGAACGCCGACGCGACCACCGCGAATCTCCTTGTCGCCGCAGGAGTGATGGACGTACGGCTGGTGCCGTTGCTGTCTACCGCGGCGACCCTCGCGCTGATCGCGCAGGCGCCGACCACCCTGCTCGGCACGGTGCTGGACGGCGTGGCGACGCCGTGGCCGCAGGAGGTCGCCACGGCTGTCGGCCAGCAGCTGGTCGGGACGAACGGCCATCAGGTGCGACCGGAGGTGTGGACGATGTTCGCGCGCTCCGTGCCTTTGCGGCTGGCGGGCGGATGGGCCCAACGCCTGCGGGGGCTGGGCCAACCGGACGGACGCACCGTCGGGAACATGCTGCGCGACGCCACGTCCGTACTGACCGTGCGAGCGCTCTTCGCCGATGAGCTTCGACCATTCCTGCCCGAGACGTCGTGGCAGGACACGCAACCAGGAGGACAGCTATGACCGAGCTGATGCGACCGCACGCCGAGCAGGAACACGCGGCTGAGCTCGCGGCCCTCGCCCGCGTCGACGACAAGCCCAAGCCGCCGAGCTGGAAGCTGTCGCCGTGGGCGGTGGTCACGTACGTGCTGGGCGGCACCCTCGACGACGGCACCGAGATCAGCCCCAAGTACGTGGGCAGCCGCCGTCTCGTCGAGACGGCCGTCGCCACCCTGGCGACCGACCGCGCGCTGCTCCTGCTCGGCGTTCCTGGTACGGCGAAGTCGTGGCTCTCGGAACACCTCGCCGCCGCGATCTCGGGCAGCTCGACCCTGCTCGTACAGGGCACGGCGGGCACGCCCGAGGAGGCCGTGCGGTACGGGTGGAACTACGCCCGCCTCATCGCGGAGGGTCCGTCCCGGGCGGCGCTGGTCCCGTCGCCCGTGATGGTTGCCATGGAGTCCGGCGGCATCGCCCGCATCGAGGAGCTCACCCGCATGCCGTCCGACGTCCAGGACGCGCTCATCACCATCCTGAGCGAGAAGTCGCTGCCGATCCCGGAGCTCGGGAGCGAGGTACAGGCGATGCGCGGCTTCAACGTCATCGCCACCGCCAACGACCGCGACCGCGGCGTCAACGACCTGTCGAGCGCCCTGCGGCGCCGCTTCAACACGGTCGTGCTGCCTGTACCGGCGACGGCCGAGGAGGAGGTACGGATCGTCGTACGCCGCGTGGCCGAGCTCGGCAAGTCCCTGGAGCTGCCACCCGCCGACGGCGCCGAGGCGGAGATCCGGCGGGTGGTCACGGTGTTCCGCGAGCTGCGCCGCGGTGTCACCGAGGACGGCAAGACGTCGCTCAAGATCCCGTCCGGCACGCTGTCCACGGCCGAGGCGATCTCGGTGGTCACGAACGGGCTCGCTCTGGCGTCGCACTTCGGCGACGGCATGCTGCGCGCCGGCGACGTCGCCTCCGGCATCGTCGGCTCGGTCATCAAGGACCCGGTCGCCGACGCGACGCTGTGGCAGGAGTACCTCGAGACGGTCGTGCGCGAGCGCGGCGACTGGAAAGACTTCTACCGCGCGGCCCGCGACGAGGCCCGGTGACTGACGCCTGCGTGCGGGTGCTGGGCATCCGCCATCACGGCCCGGGATCGGCGCGCGCGGTCGCGGCGGCCCTGGCCGACCACGACCCGGACATCGTGCTCATCGAGGGTCCGCCCGAGGCCGATGCCCTCGTGCAGTGGGTGGGGAAAGGGCTGCAACCGCCGGTGGCGCTCCTGTCATACGTGGTCGGCGATCCCACGCGCGCCGCGTACTGGCCGTTCGCCGTGTTCTCCCCCGAGTGGCAGGCGCTCGCGTGGGCCGTCGAGCACCGCCGCGAGGTGCGGTTCATGGACCTGCCGGCGGCCGTGACGCTGGCGCCGCGGGAGAAGGGCCCCGCGACGCTGCCCGAGGATCCTCGTCTTCATACCGCAGATGGGGTGGATCCCTCGGAGTCGGGTGAGCCGGATCTGGGGTACGAGAACGAGGATTCGCCGAGCGAGCGAGACCAGGTGCGTACGGACCCGATCGCGGTACTCGCCCGCGCCGCCGGCTACGACGACCCCGAGCGCTGGTGGGACGACGTCGTCGAGGCGCGCCACGGGATCGATCCGTTCGACGCGATCACCGAAGCCATGGCGGAATTGCGGCTGTACGCGCCGCCGCCGCGTACGTACACGGAGCAGCTCGAGGAGGACCGCCGCGAGGCGCAGATGCGTACGGTGCTGCGGGCGGCGACCCGTGATCGTGAGCGGGTCGCGGTGGTCTGCGGTGCCTGGCACGCGCCGGCGCTCGTGGGGAAGCTGCCGGCGGCCTCGCAGGACGCGAAGCTGCTGCGGGGCCTTCCGAAGGCGAAGGTCGCGACCACCTGGGTGCCGTGGACCCACTCGCGGCTGTCGGCGGCCTCCGGCTACGGGTCCGGGATCGAGTCGCCTGGCTGGTACCAGCACCTGTTCGACGCGAACGACAACGTGGTCGCGCGCTGGTTCACGGAGGTCGCTGGGGTGCTGCGCCGCCACGACCTGCCGGTCTCCAGTGCCCACGCCATCGAGGCCACGCGCCTGGCCGAGACTCTCGCGATCATGCGAGGACGTCCGGTGGCCGGGCTCGACGAGGTGCAGGAGGCCGCGCTCGCGGTGATGTGCGCGGGCGCCGAGCCCGTGCTCGCGTTCGTGACGAACGACCTGGTCATCGGGGAGCAGCTCGGTACGGTCCCGGACGAGGCACCCCTCGTACCGCTCGACGCCGACCTCCGGCAGCAGGCCAGGTCGTCGCGGTTGCCGATCGCGCCCGAGGCGAAGGACCTCGTGCTCGACCTCCGCAAGGACACGGATCGCGGCAAGTCGTGGTTGCTCCACCGGTTGCGCATTCTCGGCATCCCGTGGGGCAAGCCGATGGCTATCTCCGGCACGGGCACGTTCAAGGAGGGGTGGCGCGTCCAGTGGCAACCGGAGTTCGCGGTCGCGATCGTGGTGGCCTCCGGCTATGGCACCACCGTGGAGTCGGCTGCGATCGCTTGCGTGATCGCTGATCCCGGACCGCTGGCGGACATCACCGGCCGCATCGAGAAGGCGCTGCTCGCGGACCTGCCTCATGCACTGCCGTCGCTCCTGGTCGCGCTCGACCAGCGAGCAGCCCACGAGGCGGACATCGCGCAGCTCATGGAAGCGCTGCCCGCGCTCGTGCGGTCGCAGCGGTACGGGTCGGTGCGTGGCACCGATACATCGGCTCTCGGCACGGTGGCCACGGGGATGCTCGCCCGCGTGGTCGCCGGACTGCCAGCTGCGATCGGCGGGCTGTCTCCCGAGGCCGCCGCTGACCTGCGACCGCATCTCGACGCGGTGTCGAGCACGATCGGCCTCCTCTCCGACGAGGCGCGAGCGCTCTGGCTGGACGCTATCCGGCACGTGCTGGAACGCGCTGACGTACCGGGCCTGCTGGGGGGTCGCCTCACGCGAACGCTGCTGGACGCCGGCGAGATCGCGACGGAGGAGGCGCGCGGCGCGCTCGGCCGTGCCCTCTCGCACGGCCCGAGCGTCATCGAACGCGCCGCATTCGCCGAGGGCTTCCTTGCCGGCTCCGCACTGCTGCTCATCCACGACCGTGCGATCCTCTCCCTCGTGGATGCGTGGTTGGCGGATCTCGGCGAGGACGACTTCACCGAGGTGCTGCCCGTGCTGCGCCGCGCTCTCGGCGCGTACAACAAGCCCGAACGCCGCGCGTTGGCTGATCGCGTCGCCGTGCTGGACCGCGAGGCGGCGCCCGACGACGTCGAGGCCGACCTCCCGCTCGACGAGCTGGCTGAAGCGCTCGTGACCGTGCGGCTCCTGCTGGGGGGTGCCCATGCCTGACGACCGCGCGCGACGGTGGAGGTTGCTGCTGGGGGACGGGCCCGACGACAGCCTGAGCCCCTCCGACATGGGGATGGACGCGGCGCTGGGTGCGCTGTACGACAACCAGTCCGACGGTGAGCCAGGCTCGAAGGAGAACATGGTTGTCGGGATGGGCGCGTCGGCGCCGCGGGTGGCGCGATGGCTGGGCGACGTCCGTACGTACTTCCCAAGCTCCGTCGTACAGGTTATGCAGACCGACGCGATCGACCGGCTCGGGCTCAAGCAGCTGCTGCTCGAGCCGGAGATGCTCGCTGCGGTGCAACCGGACGTCCACCTGGTGGCGACTCTTGCGTCCCTGCGATCGCTGCTCCCGCAGAAGGCCCGCGAGACGGCACGCACGGTGGTACGGACCGTGGTCGACGAGGTCGAACGCCGGATCGCCGACCGCCTGCGATCGTCCGTACGTGGCGCGCTCAACCGGGCGCAGCGCACGCGGCGACCGCGACCGGGCGACATCGACTGGATCCGTACGATCAAGGCCAACCTCGGCTCGTACCAGCCGGACCTCAAGACGATCATCCCCGAGCGGCTCGTCGGCTTCGGGCGCAAACAGACGGGCTTCGCGCGCGAGATCGTGCTGTGCGTCGACCAGTCGGGGTCGATGGCGACCTCGGTCGTGTACGCGTCGATCTTCGCGAGCGTCCTGGCCTCGATCCGGGCGCTGAAGACGACGCTCGTCGTGTACGACACGGCGGTCGTCGACCTCACCGAGGAGCTTCGCGACCCGGTCGACGTGATCTTCGGCACGCAGCTGGGCGGCGGCAACGACACGCCCCGCGCCCTCGCGTACTGCGAACCGCTCATCACCCGGCCACGTGACACGGTGTTCGTCCTGGTCAGCGACCTGTACGAGGGGGAGGGGTCGGCTGAGATGATCCGACGGCTCGGTGCCCTATCGAATGCCGGCTCGGCCGTGATCGTGCTGCTGGCGCTCGACGACGAGGGCAAGCCCTCTTTCGAGAAGGAGAACGCCGCCTCGCTTGCCACACTCGGCATCCCTTGCTTCGCCTGTACGCCGGACGCCTTCCCCGACCTCATGGCAGTGGCCGTTTCGCGCGGCGACGTCGCCCAGTGGGCCGCCTCCCGCGAGTCAGCCGCTGCCACCCTCCGGACCTGAACGGACGCCTTCCACGTACATTCAGTGGCACTGGGGCGGCCGCCGATCCGTATAGCGATCGGTGAACCCCGTTTCTGCCAGTGAATGTACGAGGTGGTGTCCGACGAGGCGGCGCGTAGCCTGAGGCCGTGACGTCACCCGGGCACAACGAGAAGCCGATCTTCGAGGCCGAGAAGGCTCCGCCGACGGTCTGGGAGCAGATCGTGTCCGCGCTACGTCCTCGCCGGTCGTCGACCCCCGCGTACCCGAAGCCCCCGAGGCCACAAGGGACGCGCAACGTCCTGATCGCGATGGGCACGTCCCTGGTCGGAGCGATCGGTGGCGTCCTGTTCATGCTCGGCGTGCTCGGCGTCTCGATGTCGGTCATGCTCGCCGTCGCCCTTGTCGCTACCAGGATCCAGAACCTCAGCATGGGGATCAACTGGATCGTGGCGCCGGCATCGCTCGCGATCTTCGCTGTTTTCGGTGGCGCCGGCTACCTGCTGCTCCGCTCAGTCGGCATCTTCAGGCGTCAGCGACGTACGCCACGATGAGCGAACCGACCAGGCGCGGGCCCTTCTCGCGACCGTCTCGAGGTACCGGCCCACGCGCCGGGATCAAGGACCTGCTCCCCTACCTCGCGGCCCATCGCGGCATCCTGGGCATCGCGATCGGCCTGTCCGTCGTCGGCGCCGCCACGTCTCTGGCTCAGCCGCTCGTCGTCGCCGAGCTCGTCCGTCGCGTACAGGCTTCCCTCGCGCTCGCTCCCCTGCTCTGGCTGCTGGTCGCGCTTCTGCTCCTCAACGGGATCGTCAGCGGCGTGCAGCACTACCTGCTGCAGCGCGCGGGCACCTCGGTCGTTCTCACTGCCCGCGAGCGCCTCGTCCGGCACGTGCTGAAGCTGCCGATCAGCGAGTACGACCGGCGCCGTACGGGCGACATGGTCTCTCGGATCGGTACGGACACGACGCTGCTGTACGCGGTGCTGACGCAGGGCCTCATCGACGCCGTCGGCGGCGCAGTCACGCTTGTCGGCGCGCTGATCGGGATGCTCGTCATCGACCCGCTGCTGCTCGGGCTGACCGTGCTGGTGCTCGTGCTGGCCATGGGAGTGGTCGGCGTTCTCACCCGCGGGATACGCACGGCGAGCCGCCGTCAGCAGGACGCCGTAGGCGCGTTGACCGCCGACGTCGAGCGGTCCATCGGCGCCGTACGCACCATCCGCGCCTCCGGCGCCGTCGATCGCGAGACGACCGGGATCATGGCGCTGGCCACCGAGGCCTGGCGGGCCGGCGTCGACGTGGCCCGCGCATCCGCCCCCGTCGTACCGACCGCGACCATGGCGATGAACCTCGCCTTCCTCATGGTCGTCGGTGTGGGGGGCTACCGCGTCGCGTCCGGCGCGCTCACGATCGGCGGCCTCACCGCGTTCCTGCTGTTCCTGTTCCTCATGGCTCTTCCCATCGGCAATGCGTTCGGCGCGGTCACCTCGGTGTCCAGCGCGCTCGGGGCCCTCGGCCGCATCACCGAGGTGCTCGACCTGCCGCTCGAGACCACGAGCGACGCCTCGGACGCCACCCTCGAGGGCCGCCTCAACACCACCGCCGCTCCCGACGCACCGGCGATCGAGCTCGATTGCGTGACGTTCGCGTACGAGACCGGCGACGAGCCCGTACAGGTCCTGACCCACGTCTCGTTCGGGATCCCGCGCGGCACCCGTACGGCCCTGGTCGGGCCGTCCGGCGCCGGCAAGAGCACGGTGCTCGGGCTGCTCGAACGCTTCTACGACGTCGACGCGGGTACCATCCGGCTCGGCGGCGTCGACATCCGGCGGCTGCCGCGCGAGGTGCTCCGTGCGCAGTACGGCTATGTGGAACAGGACGCGCCCGCACTCGCGGGCAGCATCCGCGACAACCTCGTCCTCGCGTCGCCGCTGTCGACCGACGACGACTGCTGGCGAGTGCTCGACGCGGTGAACCTGTCCGAGACCGTGCGACGCAATCCCCGCGGTCTCGACGCACCGGTCGGCGAGGACGGCGTGCTGCTGTCCGGCGGCGAGCGGCAGCGCCTCGCGATCGCTCGTGCGTTGCTCACCGACGCGCCTGTGCTGCTGCTCGACGAGTCGACCTCGAACCTCGACGGCCGCAACGAACAGCTGTTGCGCGACGCGCTCAGCGCCGCCTCGCAAGGTCGTACCACCCTTGTCATCGCCCACCGGCTGGCCACCGTGGCCGACGCCGACCAGATCGTCGTCCTCGAGGAGGGTCGGGTGGTGGCGACGGGAACGCATGCGGAGCTGCTCGAGACCTCGCCCCTGTACCGGGAGCTGGCGGCCTCGCAGCTCCTCGTGTGACCGGCTCAACCTGCGCTTGAGGCTGAGGTCGCCGCCGTGACCTCGCGGGAGCCCACTGCCAGGATGCGGGAATGATCAGACTCTTCACCCCGGGTCGGGCCCGACGCACTGCCGCTTTGCTGACTGGAATCGTGCTGGGACTCAGCGCGTCGCTGGCAGCCCCGAGCGCCGCTGTCGCCGTCGACGCTCCGGTGACGATCACCGGTCACGGGAACGGTCACGGCCGCGGCATGGGGCAGTACGGCGCGTACGGCTATGCCGTCAACCTCGGGTGGAGCTACCAGCAGATCGTCGATCATTACTACTCGAACACGACCATGGCGAACACCGGGAACCCGGTCATCGACGTCGAGCTCACGGCCATGACGGGCAAGGACGCGGTCATCTGCGCGCCGGGCCTCACAGTTGACGGTACGGCTGTGGGGAAGGGCTGCGTGCTGGTTCGGCGGGTCGCGCAAGGTTCTTTCGCCGTGTTCGCAGCGAACACGTACACGCCAGGCACGGATCCTGGGTGGACCCAGTGGGCGACGCGACCGACCGGACTGACAGTCTCGACGACCGCCGATCCGGCCAACCTCGCGAACCTGCTGCGCGTCTGGGACTCCTCGTCCAACAGCCACGGCTACCGGAGCAACCTCGTCATCGCCGACCCGGGCGGCACGCAGTACCTGTTCAACCGGATCGACGCTGAGACGTACCTGCGTGGCGTGATTCCGCGGGAGGTGCCCGCGACCTGGGGCAGCGCCGGCGGCGGGAAGGGCATGCAGGCGCTGGAAGCGCAGGCCATCGCCGCGCGCAGCTACGCGTTGTCCGGCTCCGCGCGCCCCTCAGGCGCCAAGATCTGCGATACCACCGCCTGCCAGGTGTACGGGGGCGCCTTCACCTGGGCCGTCGGCGCCGGAGCACCTACCGCGTCCGAGAACTCCCTGACCGACACAGCCGTCTCGAGTACGGCCGGACAGGTCCGCATGCTCAACGGCAGCATCGCACGGACGGAGTTCAGCTCCTCCACCGGTGGCTACACCGCAGGCGGGACGTTCCCCGCAGTGGTCGATGACGGGGACGCGACATCCAACAACCCGTACCACTCGTGGTCCACCCCGACGACGCTGAGCGCGATCGCGTCGGCGCTCGGCACCGGCGCCATCGGGTCGATCACTGTCACAGGGCGCAACGGTCTCGGCGAAGACGGCGGCCGCGTCACGCAGGTGACCGTCGTGACCACGACCGGGGCACGGAGCACCTTCACGGGCGCCCAGGTACGTACGGCGCTGGGACTGAAGAGTGACTGGTTCTCGCTCTCTGGCATCAACCCCACCGAGGCGCAGAAGGTCGTACAGGCCCTCTACGCGGACATCCTCCATCGCACCCCCGACGCCGGCGGCATGGTTACCTGGACCAACCAGATCCTTCTGACCGGGTCGGCGGGGACCACGGCCACCGGCCTGTCCACGTCGAACGAGCGGCTGACGGTCTTCGTGACCGCTCAATACCAGGCCGCGCTGCACCGCGATCCGGAGCCACCAGGGCTGGCGTTCTGGATACTGAAGCTTCAGTCGGGCTGGACAGTGCCGGACCTCCAAGCCGGGATCTACGGCTCTGACGAGTCGCTGAAGGTTCTCGGCAACGGAGACATCCAGACCTGGATCGGCGCCATGTACTCATCGATCCTGGGCCGCAACGCCGGCCCGGCAGAGACTGCCTGGTGGGCCGCCTATGCGGCGAAGTACGGCCGCCAGGCCACGGTCGCCGGCATCTCGCACTCCGAGGAGGCGGCGAGGGTGCGGCTCACGGCCTACTACCAGACCATGCTCGGGCGCGACCCCGATGGGGCAGGTATCGCCAGCTTCGTGCCGGTGCTCATGCAGGGCCGCGGCGACATCCTCGTACCGATCTACATCGGTCAGAGCACGGAATACTGGGCGCGCGCCCAGACGCGCTTCTGACGTGCGTGCGGTCAGGTACTCCACGGTCGGCGGGCCACTGGAGCTCGTGGATGTCCCAGAGCCGATCTGTCCGGCCGACGGCGCGGTGGTGCGGGTCGAGGCGACCGGAATCTGCCGCTCCGACTGGCACGCGTGGCGCGGCCACGACCCCGTACCGCTCCCGATGATCCCCGGCCACGAGTTCGCCGGTACGGTCGCGGCCGTCGGACCCGAGGTGATGGGGTTCGTGGTCGGCGACCGGGTGACCGTGCCGTTCGTCAACGGTTGCGGTCACTGCGCCTGGTGTCTCGCGGGCGACGCGCAGGTGTGTCCAGAGCAGACGCAGCCGGGCTTCACGCACCCCGGGTCGTACGCGGAGCTGGTCCAGGTGCGCGCCGCCGACTTCAACCTCGTACGGCTCCCGGACAGCGTGGATGCCGTCACCGCGGCCTCGCTCGGTTGCCGGTTCGCGACGTCCTACCACGCACTCACGAGACAAAGCCGCTTGTCAGCCGGGCAATGGCTGGCTGTGTACGGGTGCGGTGGCGTCGGCGCGTCCGCGATCCTCATCGCCAAGGCGCTCGGCGCCCAGGTCGTCGCGATCGACCCGTCCCCGGCGGCCCGCGAGCGAGCGGCCACCCTCGGTGCGGACTACGTCCTCGCCGACCCCGATGCCGATGCGATCCTCGAGCTGACCGGCGGCGGCGCCCATGTCAGCATCGACGCGCTCGGGTCGTCCGAGACAGCAGCGGCGTCGGTCCGTACGCTCCGGCGGCGCGGACGCCACGTACAGGTCGGGCTCATGCTGGGCGACCACGCGGATGCTCCGCTGCAGTGGGGGCCGGTCATCTCGAAGGAGCTCGAGATCGTGGGCAGCCATGGCATGGCCGCGGCCGACTACCCGGAGCTGCTCGCGCTCGTGGCAGACGGCCGCCTCGATCCGCGGCAGCTCATCGGACGCGTCGTGAGCCTCGACCAGGCGGGCGCCGAGCTGGCAGCCATGGACTCTCTCGTCGCCCCGACGGCCGGCCTGGTGGTCGCCACAGTCCTCTGACCCAGCGACCGGACAGGCACCTGGATGCCTCGCCGGTCGCGAGAATGCCTGTCCGGTGGCGAGAGGGAGGAGCGGACCTAGGGGGCGGGCGTGAGGTCGAGATCGACCATCAGCTCGTGTGCCAGGGACTCGAGGTCGTTCTGCAGGCCATCGGTGTCCAGGTCGAGCGGAGCCGTCAGCACGGCGTCGGCCTCGAACAGCAGGCCTCCGGCCATCGGTGCCTCGACGGTCGCGGTGGCGAGCTGCTCGATGCTCACGCCGCGGACGGCCAGGGCTTGGGTGATGCTCCGTACGATGCCGGGCTGATCGTGACCGACGAGGTGCAGCACGAGCCTGCGCCCCTCGACCGGCGCAGGGGCGGCGGCCTCCTTGACCGTGACCTCGAGCACGTCGCTCAGGCCGGCCAGCGCTGCACGCAGGGCATCGACCCGATCCGTCGGCACCTCCACGAGCGCGATGCCCGCGAACGTACCGGCCAGTCTGGCGAGCTGACTCTCCAGCCAGCTGCCGCCCTCGTCGGCGACGACGCGGGACACCCGCGACACGAGTCCCGGCTGGTCGTCGCCGAGCAGGGTGAGTACGAGCTTCGTCATGGCTGACACCGTACGACCTCGAGCCGGTCGAGGCCCCGTCCGGTGCCGGTCTGAGCCTCGTGCCCACGGGGACTCGCTCCGACTGCCAGGATGTGCGCCATGAGCGAGTACTCCGTGCCCGACTGGGACACGTACTTCCTCGGCATCGCACATGCCGTCTCGGCGCGCGCGAAGTGCCGTCGTCGGAAGGTGGGCGCCGTCCTCGTGGTCGATCGGCGGATCATCGCCACTGGCTACAACGGTGCGGCCGCTGGCGAACCGGACTGTCTGGAAGGCGCCTGTCCGCGAGGGATGCTCTCGTACGACGTCGTACCCGGTCTCGGTGACTACGACCGGCCGGGAACGCCGGGCTTCTGCATCGCGATCCACGGCGAGGTGAACGCGCTGCTGTTCGCGACGCGCGACACGAAGGGCGCGACCGCCTACATCACCGACCCGCCGTGCCCGGGGTGCCGCAAGGCGCTGGCGGCGGCTGGGATCGAGCGGGCCGTGTGGCCCGACGGCGAGTACGACCGCGTCGCGCTCACCGCGTGGTGACCATGCGGGCGCCGCATGCGGCGGCATCTGCTACAACGAGTGGTATGGCACACATCACTCGACGCGGTACCCCGGCAACGACCGTCGGTGACCTGCCCGTGGTCGGCGCCAAGGCGCCTGGCTTCACGCTGGCTGCCGCCAACCTGGAGGACGTGACCCAGGACCACTGGGCCGGCCGGCGGCTCGTGCTCAACATCTTCCCGAGTATCGACACCGGCACCTGCGCGATGAGCGTCCGTACGTTCAATGCGCTCGCCTCGACGCTGGAGAACACCACCGTCCTGTGCGTCTCGAACGACCTGCCGTACGCCCAGTCGCGCTTCTGTGGCGCGGAGGGCCTGACGAACGTTGCCACGGCTTCGGCGTTCCGTTCCGACTTCGGCGACGTGTACGGGGTGCGCATCCTCGACGGCGGGATGCGGGGTCTGCTCGCGAGGGCGGTCGTCGTCGTCGACACCGACGGCACCGTGGTCTACACGGAGCTGGTCGATGACATCGGGCACGAGCCCAACTACAACGCGGCGATCGCGGCGCTCTGAGCATGACCGTACAGATCGTCGCCGTCCTGGGCACGGGAGTCGTCGGAACCCATGAACCCGTCATCACCGCCGACGATCTCGGTCTGACACGAGGCGACGGGATCTTCGACGCCACGAGAGTGCTGACGGACGCCGACGGTCACAGCGTCGTCGAGCACCTCGACCGGCACCTGATGCGCCTGGCGCGATCCGCACAGGCCATGGAACTGCCGGCTCCAGACGTCGATGGCATCGCCGCCCTGGTCGCCGAGGCACTGGCCGCGTGGACCACCCCTGGCGAGGCCGCGCTCAAGATCGTCCACACCCGCGGCCTTGAGCACGCGGCGACGCTCAAGGCATCGACGCTGCTCACGATCACCGAGACGGAGCCGGGCCTCCGCCGCCCGCTGGCCGTGGCGACCCTGGCCCGCGGCTACGCGAGCGACACGTTCGCCGACGCCCCGTGGCTCCTCGGCGGGGCAAAGCTCCTGTCGTACGCGGTCCACACCTCCGCGAGGCGCGAGGCGGCGCGACGCGGCGCGGACGACGCGCTGTTCGTGAGCAGTGACGGGTACGCCCTCGAAGCGCCCACCTCCTCGCTCCTGTGGGTCGTGGACGGAGCTGTACGAACGACGCCCACGGGTGCCACGGGTATCTTGGGTTCGGTGACGGTCGAGATCCTCAAGGAGTGGGCGCGCGACGAGGGCGTACGGTTCGAGTCCGCTCTCATCCGTCCCGCTGACCTGTACGCGGTGAGCGGCGCCTGGCTCGCCTCGTCCGTACGTGGCGTCTGCCCGATCACCACCCTCGACGGGGCGGCGCTGCCGACATCGGAGGTCTGGACCGACCGACTCGCGAGTGCTGCCGGGTTCTGAGATGTCCGCTCAGGCGCTGCGAACTCTGCCTTGTCGGCAAGGCAACCGAGCCTTAACCGAAGTCGTACACCTTTCACCGATGTCTCACAGGAATCGCACAGCCACGGCCGCGACGGTAGTGACATGTCAACGACCACAACTGACCGTCCGGTGAAGCAGAACACCGCGGCTCCGCGGAGGGGCACTGCCCGCGCCGCTGACTACGCCGCCGCTCTGCGCCGCCGCTACAGGATCCAGTCGTTCGGCCGTAATCTCCGCGCCGACCTGCTCACCGTGATCGGCTGGGTCTCCGTGGCCATGTCGATCACGCTCTGGCTCGCCGACGGCGGACTGAACAAGATCACGTCCTTCGGTACCGCGCTCACGGCTCTCGGCATCGTCTCCGGCCTGGTCGCCACCGACCTCATGGTCCTCATGCTGCTGCTCGCCGCGCGGATCCCCTTCGTCGATCGGGCGTTCGGGCATGACCACGCCGTCGCAGTCCACAC
>Ga0182021_10000713_pt1 | contig 36606 bp, 30 predicted proteins | sample 612E3MmetaG_FD_120493 | JGI IMG/M metagenome (GOLD analysis project Ga0182021, IMG submission 120493) | Permafrost microbial communities from Stordalen Mire, Sweden - 612E3M metaG (Illumina Assembly) | ecosystem: Environmental > Terrestrial > Soil > Wetlands > Permafrost | place: Sweden...
CCGTTCGCGTCCCGGACGGAGAGGTTTCCCCCGGAGAGCGTCGTCAGCCTGTTGCGATAGATCCGGTCCATGATCCGCACGATCTGCTCGCGGGGGTGCAGAAAAGGAAAGTCCATAGTATGCGTGTTTATGGGTGGAGACGGTCGTGCTCCCGCCGGGGAGCGTCTCCCCGGCGGCAATGAAAGGAAGGGAACTATGGGAAGAGAATCAAACGAGCGCCCCCGGGGGGAAGGGTCAGCCGGCAATCGCGAACATGCCGCTCGCCGGGTCCCGGCGGATTCTGGCCCGGTGTTCATTCCACCAGGCGCCGAACGTTCCGGGCCTGTCGAACCCGGGGGCGATTTTGATATGGCGCTTCAGCGCGTCCATAGCATCGTCCGCGAACACGCCGCCGGAAGAGGCGACCTGCAGCAGGCCCGTGACCGCTCCGGGGTTCCCCATCGCAAGCGCCGCATCAAGGATCTCGGTCTTCATCTCCGGGTCTTCGACCGCCGCCGCCCTGACAAGGAGCCGGGACGCATCCGCGCTGTCCCCGAGGACCTGCGCGGCCTTCAGAACGCTCAGGACCACCTCGTCCGAACCGTCATCAAGAAGCCCGAGAACCGCGGGGAGCGCGGATTTCTTCTTCATCTCCCCGAGGAGATTCACCGCGTCGATCCTGACCGCGGCATCCCTGTCTCCGAGCAGTTTCAAGACCGCCGGGAGCCAGAGGCTGTCCCTGTCGCCGTACGTCTTCAGGTTTGAGAGCGCGGCCTGGCGGTCGGTGCTCAGCGGGCTCCCCAGCATGTGGAGCGTGTGGCTTAGCGGATCTTCTTCCGGACTTCTGAAAAAGAAGAGCCCGCCGACAAACAGGCCGACGACCGCGACGGCGCCCGCCATGTTCCTGAGGGCCGTCAATTTCCGGGGAGCGAGCTTCATGTACCTGAACACGCCGGTCAGGAGCAGCGCGGCGGCAAAGAGCACGACGATAAGAGGGCTCGTCGGCAATCCCGTGGTCCAGGAGAGCTTCACCCCGATGAAGCTGATGATCGAGCTGCCGATCCAGCCCAGCGCCAGGCGCGTGCTTATCTTCTCCGCAAGGAGCATCGCCGCGACGGAGGGGATGACGAGATAGCTGAAGACGAGAAAGACGCCGGCGATCGCCACCGAGCTCGTGATGACGAATCCGAACGACATATAGAAAAGAAAATCCCAGAGCCGCACACGGATCCCCGACGCCTCGGCCCCGCGCACGTCGAACGAGATCGCCATGAAGTTCTTCCGAAAGGCGAAATGGAACAGCCCGACCGCGGCATAGATCAGGGCGGTCTTGATGACAACATGCGACTGGACCCAGAGGAGATCCCCCTTGATGATGTGGTCGAGTTCCTGTGGCCCCAGGGCGCTTCTGGAGAGGACGAGTATCGTCGCGGCAAACGTCACCGCGTACACGATCCCGATGATCGCCTCATGGGGGACCTTCTCGCCCCTCATCCGGGTGATCGAGAATATGAACGCACCGAAGAACGTGAATGCGAGCGAATAGAGGTAGAGCGCGGTGACGTCCTTTCCGGCCTCGTAGCCGAGAAGGACCCCCGTGACGGTGCCAAGCGCGGCGATCTGGGCAAGGGCCAGGTCGACGAATATCACCTTGCGCGCGATCACGTGGACCCCCAGGTAGACGTGTATGCCGGTCAGAACGAGACAGGCGGCCAGCGGCCATATCATCGTCGCCGGGAAGGAGAATATTTCTTCGATCATCGGACCGCCTGCGCGATGTTCTGGACGAGGTACGTGATGAGCTTTTCATACGTATCGACTTCGGGAAGCGCACCGACGTCGAGATAGGTGATTATCACCTTCGCTCCGGTCTTGCTTGCGACGTAGTCCGCCGCCTCCCGGGAATAGAAGTTATCGTTGAGTATCACCCGGATGCCGTCCCGTTTGATCTCCTCGACGACCGCGTCACGGTGCTGCGGCGGCGGCGGGATCCCGGGCTTCTCCTCGAGCTCGCCGTCGATACGCATGCCGAACCGGTCGGCGAAATAGATATAGGTCTTGTGATAGGAAATGACCTTCAGGCCGTTGAGAACCTCCGCCTCCTTCATCCATCCGCCCAGTTTCCCTTCCAGCCCCCGCAGCTTCAGCCACTCCCCCAGCTCGTTGTTCATCGACTTGCGCACGAGAACATCCCCCCCCGACTTCCCCAGTGCGCGGACGAGCTCTTCGCCGAAGAGCGCGCCGTCAAGCCGCGTCCTGAACTGTTCGAGCCGCGACTGATAGTAGGCGGTATTCGCAGGATCGAGCATTTTCAGCCGATCCGCAATATTCGCGGCGATGATCCTGACGTTCAACGGATCGAGCCAGACATGGGGGTTCCCCTGAGGATGAATGTCCCCCCAGGCGCGGGAGACCTCGGTCGGGAGCTCCTTCACCGGGACGTTGATCGTTGCGATGAGGTGTCCGGGGTTCCCCGGCTGTATTGCCGGATTCCCGGACGCATCAACGACGTTTTTCGCCCAGATGTCGAGCGAGAGTCCGTTCTCGATGAAGAGATCGGCATCCCCGGTCAGCTGGTTCATCGCCGGTGTCGGCGTCACGTAATGGGGATCCTGCTTCGCGTTGGCGAGCGCCACGGCCGTCACCCTCTCGCCCCCCACCTCCTGCGCGACGTACCGGAGATAGTTGAGCGTCGTGACGATCCTGAGCTTTCCCGCGCGGGCGGGAGACTGCTGGACAACCCCCAGGGCGAGCAGCGACAGTACAAGGAGCCCGGACATTGTTCTCATCTTGCATTCCTTTCGATAGAAGATCACTTGTTCACCCAGTACGGTTCGGTCGGGTGAGACCCGAAGACCAGATTCACTTCGAAGAGCGCGGTGTTCACGTTGTTCTGCACCGGGAGGTCGCTCCACCGGTGTTCAAACCCGAGCCGGAGCCGGAGGAACTCGGTCGTGTAGTAGCTTGCGTACGCCCCCGCCGAACGGGTGACGAGCCTGTCATTGGAAGGCTCCTCCACCCAGTCGTACCTGAGGCCGAGATAGAGCCAGTACGAGGTCTGATACTGGAGGTAACCGTACCATCCGACGGGAGAATTGCTCGACACCGCCGACGCACTGTCGGAGAACACGTGCCGCCCTGCAAACACCTCTCCGCCGGCGACAAAGGAATGGGATTCCCGCTCCTCGAGAGGCGCCCATTTGTACGTAACGTCGGCGCCGTAAAGCCTCGTCGTCGCGCTCCCGTGTTCCTCGTACGCGCTCAGGCCGAGGACGAGGAGGTGCTCGTTGGACCAGTCCCTCGAAAAATTCAGATGTCCGACATATGCAGGCTGAGCGCCGCCGCGTCCGCCTGAAAGCGTCAGCTCGCCCGCGCGCACGACGTCGAGGTTCATTTCCATCGTCGACTGAGGAATCGGGTCCGGGACGTAGAAATTGATGTCCATCCCGGTGGGATTGAACCCGGATTCGAAAAACTCCCCGTGGTCTGTTCCGAGATACCGCGCCACGGCGAGAGGGCGCGTCGTCCACGGAAGGTCGTGCATGTGGATCTTGTTGCTCACGCCGAATGGCGCCCTGTACTTACCGATCTTGACCTTCATCCCCAGCGGCGCGTCTTCGAGAATGGGGATCCTCTTCAGGAGCCCGTACGCTTCTTCCGCATCGACGCCGAAGTCCTTTCCCGCCTGGTTCTCGAGTGAAATCACCGCCACGGCGGATGCATACGGGTCCACGGCGCCGAGGAGCTCCATTTCCACGGTCCTCAGGAACGGCCTGTTGCTGATCTCGTTGGACGGGTCGGCCTGATCGTACACCTTCTTCGAGTCCCCCCGCGCGGCAAAATTGATGAACGCGGTCATGCCGGGATTGAACGCCACGGGCGCGGTCGCCCGGGACACTGCGTCGATTTTCGTCTCGAGATAGGTCAGGCGCTTCTCGAGGTTCTCTTCCAGCCTGTCGAGCATGTCGCTCTGCGTCACGAGGTCGGCCGATCGGAGCGCCTTCAGGCTGTCGATCTCGTGGTGGAGCCGTGCCAATTCCAGCCGCAGATCATCGACAAGTTTGCTCCTCGCGGGCTCAGATTCCTGCGCCCCGGCGGCGGAGGCGAGCAGGAACATACAGAACAGGAGCGGAATGGTCTTTGACCACATGTTTCCTCCCCGATGTGGGTTACCGGTTCCGGGCACCCGGCCCGGCAACTCAGGCCGGCCCGGTCGTACTCCGGAAATGATGAAGCGTTAATGGGACGGAAATTACGCGAGGGGAGGCGGTGGTCCGCGTTTGCAGGGGAAGAAGTGCCTGGCGGGCACAAGGCGCACCGGGGAGGCCGGCGCGGCCATAGGAGAGACGGTGCGCGGCGGCGAAACCTGGCACGAAGGGGGAACTGGCGTGCTCCTCTCCCCGAGCTGCAGGCAGATAACGCATATGTGCGACGGATCGGCGGGATCAGAGAGGCCCGGGACGCCGGAGTGTCCGGGGACCAGAGAGCGCGCCGCGCCAGAGATTATCCCCGTGAGAAGCCCCCCGTGGTCGGGGTGGAGAGCCTCCATCGCCGGGCCGGCAGCAAGATAAAGGCATAGAATTGCCCATGTTGCCAGGGTGCGGCAGGGGTGGTTCAAGTGTCTTGCTGAATGTACAATCCGGATGGCGACCCCGCAGGTACTGTGGGCCTAATGTATAGAGTAAACACATTCCATGCAACAAGATTCCGGAAAGGGTGCGCCGTGACCTCTATCACCACGTCCGGCCCCGCAATTTCGCAATTTATGACCCCCCAACAACGAGACCTACGTCAGGAAAGGAAGAGCCTGTGGGCCAGCAACAGCTTCTCCTTATCATACTCGGGGTGATCGTGATAGGCATCGCCGTCGCGGTCGGCATCACTATGTTCACAGACAGCGCCGCCTCCTCAAACAGGGATGCGGTCGTCGGGGATCTTGAAAACCTGGCCGGAAACGCCGAGCAGTTCTTCCGCCGGCCAACGGCAATGGGCGGGGGGGGGAATTCATTCAACCTGCTCACGACGAGTTCGATCACACTCCTGACGAACATCCCGTCCAACGCCAACGGGTCCTATTTTGTCGAGACGGCGGGCGCAGGGAGCGGGACAAGCTCCCTCGTTGTCATCAAGGGGGTGGGGGTAGAACTCTTCAACGGGTCCCCCGTCGCCGCGCACGTGTACGTCTACCCGGACCACGACAGCGTCGTCACGATCAACTGACTCCCGGGGACCTCTCAGCGGCTCCCGGAGCCGCCGGTTCACGTGATGATGCAAAAATCGCGGGCGGCCCCCTTCTTCCCCCGGCGTGAAACGTCCCCCCGTTCCGTCGGTCCCGCCGGTCAGTCATTCCGCGGGCGCATCGGGAAGTTCTGCGCTCTCTGCTTCTTCATCTCCTCATATTTCGCCTTCTGCGTGCCGGTAAGAATGGAGTCGATTCTCGCATCTGCGGCATCCATGACCTTCCTCATCGCCGCCATTCTTGCATCCCGGTCATCGCCCGCGGACGCAAACGCATCCTGACGCTGCTTGTCGCTTTCCTGGAATATTGTGACAATCTTCCCGACCTGGTCATCGTTGAGAGCGAGAGAATCCTTGAGCCTTGCGGCGCGCTGTTCGGCGGTCATCCGCATGCGCTGCTGCGCCTGCGAAACCGAAAGCGACCCGGCGAGGAGAACCACAGCCAGCGTAAGGAGCGATACGGGGATTTTCATGGGGCAAACCTTTCACTTGTGTGTGTGTGAGGCGCACCGATCGATGGTTTAGACCCCCTCCCCGGGGGGGAGGTTTAACAGCGTTCGCCGTTCCAGGGGAGAGATTCATCCCAGGGGGGACTAAACTTAATTCCCGGACCGATGTCTAAAATGGGCAGCCCGGCCCACACACTACCCACGCGGACATGAACAGGTTCCACTTCGCATTCTTGCTCGCCCTCCTTCCGGCGGCGGCGGCCGGTCAGACCGCCGTGGTGAGCGGGCGGATTGTGGACGGGGCGAGGAATACCCCCCTGAAGGGGGTGCACCTCAAGCTCATGAATGAGAAGGACACAACCGAAGCATATATCGAGACGACGGACGCCTCCGGCGCCTTCTCCTTTCTGAACATCGCCTACCAGAGATGCCGGCTCGCGGCCACCAGCGTCGGGTATGCTCCGCTTGTCATGCCTGTCACGATCGACAGGCCCGCGGTCATGCTCGGCGACATTGCACTCACGCTGAGGCTGATACCTCTCGGAGAAATCGTCATCCAGAGGGACCCCCCTCCAACCGTGCAAAAAGCCGATACCACGGAGTTCAATGCACGGGCGTTCAAGACAAACCCGGATGCCACGACGGAAGAGCTCCTGGCGAAGATGCCGGGAATCACGGTCGACAACAGCGGGACGGTCACCGCGCAGGGGGAGCAGGTCCAGCAGATACTCGTCGACGGGAAACCGTTCTTCGGCAATGACCCGACGCTCGCGATCCGCAATCTCCCCGCGGACGCGATAGAGAAGATACAGGTGTTCGACAAAATGAGCGACCAGGCCGAGTTCACGGGATTCGACGACGGCCAGGCTCTCAAGACGATCAACATCATCACGCGTACGGAAAAGCGGAACAGCGGGTTCGGCAAGCTGACCGGCGGGTACGGCGATGACACCCGGTATCTCACGGGGGGAGACATCAACATATTCAGCGGTCCGACAAGGATTTCCGGGATCGGGCTCTCCAACAACGTCAACCAGCAAAATTTCTCAACGCAAGACCTCCTCGGCGTCGTCAATTCCTCGAACCAGTTCGCCGGCGCGTTCGCGGGGGGAGGGGGGTTCGGGAGAAGAGGGGGAGGAGGCGGCGGGGGCGGGTTCGGCGGAGGGGGATTCGGCGGCGGCTTCGGAGGGGGAGCCGGCCAGATCAATAATTTCCTCGTCGGACAGCAGAGCGGCATCGCAAGGACGAACTCCATCGGGCTGAATTACAACGATACATGGATGAAGGACCTGGAGGTGAACGGGAGCTACTTCTTCAATCTGACGAACACGCAGAACGACCAGCGCCTGAACCGCCAGTATTTCGCGGCGGGGGATTCCAACAGCGTGTATGGGGAAAACTCGGATGCGGCAAACCAGAACTACAACAACAGGGTGGACATGCGCCTCGTCTACACCTCGGATTCCTCCAACTCCGCGATCGACCTGCCGCGCATGTACTTCCAGTCGAACACCTCCGCAAGCCTCGTGGCGGCGACGAGCGCCCTCCCGTCGTCGCTTATCTCCGACAGGGCGGACAACGCCGCCCACACAACAGGGTACAATTTTTCGAACCACCTGATACTCAGGCACAAGCTCGACACCCCCGGGAGGACGATCTCGCTCGACATCGGAACCGGGTACAATCACAAGGCGGGCTCAAGCACGCTGCAGTCCACCGCCGACGACGCGGAGGGGGCCACCGTCATACAGAGCGATACAATCTCCCAGCAGGGGACGCTCTTCAACAACAGCTCGTCGCTCTCCACGCGGCTCGTGTACACGGAACCGATCGCGGCGAACAGCCTCCTGCAGCTGACCTACTCCCCCTCATGGACGCGCAATACCTCGGACAACCGGAAATACCTGTTTGACCCGGCGACGGGGGAATACACGGCGCTGGAAGAAAACCTCTCAAACACGTATGAGGACTGGTATACGACGCACCGGGCGGACGTGGGGTACCGGTACAGGGATAAGGGGCTGAATTTCATGGCCGACTTCTCGTACCAGATCGCAAGCCTGAAGGGAGACCAGCAGTTCCCGACGCCGGGCGCCACCGACCGGGTCTTCTACGACATACTCCCTTCGATCACGTTCAACGACGTTATTTCAGACCACACGAACCTCCGGATATTCTACAGAACGTCGACGTCGCCGCCGAACGTCATACAGCTCCAGAGCGTCGTCGACAATACCAACCCCATCCTTCTTACCGCGGGGAACCCGGACCTGAAGCAGTCGTACAGCCACAACTTCGTCCTCCGCTACAGCGACGCGCTCCCTGACAAATCCCGGAGCTTCCTCGCGTTTTTCGGCGTGAGCTACACGGGCGACTACGTCGGCAACGAGACGATCACCGCGGTGCGCGATACGGTCCTTGCCGGCGGGGTCCCTATGGCACGGGGAACGCAGCTGACGCTCCCCGTGAACCTGAACGGGGACTGGAGTGTGCGGTCATTCCTGACATACGCGGTCCCGTTCGGGCTCATCGGGAGCAATCTGAACCTGACGTCCGGCTTCACCTATACGAGGACGCCGGGGCTGATACAGGGGGACATGAGCATCGCCAACAGCTACGCAATGAGCGCCGGGGCTGTCGTCAGCAGCAACATCAGTCCCGATGTGGATTTCACGGTTTCGTATACGGGGAACTACACGATCTCGCGGTATTCACTCCAGGAGCAGTCCAACAGCAACTACTTCTACCATACCGCGGGGGTGAGGGTCAACCTGATATTTCTGGACGGGATCGTGCTGAGGAACGACGTGAACAACACGCTCTATACGGGGCTCGCCGGCGGGTACAACCAGGACATCGTGATCTGGAACGTCGGGCTCGGGAAGAAATTCCTCGCCGACCAGAGGGGGGAATTAAGGGTGACGGCGAATGACATACTCAATCAGAACAAAAACGTCAGCAGGTCGATCACCGACTCATACGTCCAGGACACGGAGAACCAGGTGCTCCCCAAGTACTTCCTTGTGACGTTTACTTACACGCTCCGTTGATCAACGCGGGTTTATCCGCAGCCGGCGGAGGGAGCGCGAGATCTCTCCATAGCGGAAACACCCCACGAGGTGGTCGTTGACGATGCCGGACGCCTGCATGAACGCGTAACAGATCTTGGATCCGACGAACCTGAATCCGCGCTCTCTCAGATCCTTGCTCATCGCGTCCGAGAGGGCGGTCCTGGGGGGAACCTGTTTCATGCTCCTGCGCCTGTTCATGACAGGCTCCCCCCCTGAGAACCGCCAGATATAGCCGTCGAAGCTGCCGAACTCTTCAGAAACCCGGAGGAAGGCCGAAGCATTGGATATTGTCGATTCTATCTTGAGCCTGTTCCTGACAATCCCGCTGTCGGCGAGTAACGAACGGATTTTTCGCCGGCCGTACCCCGCGACGACCGGCGGGTCGAAGCCTTCAAACGCCTTCCGGTATGCTTCCCGCTTGTTCAGGATTGTCGACCAGGAGAGGCCCGCCTGCGCCCCCTCAAGCGTGAGAAGCTCGAACAGTCGCCTGTCGTCATGCAGCGGCACACCCCATTCGGCATCGTGGTACCGCTGCATCAGCGGATCGGTCCCCGCCCAGCCGCATCTCTTTTGCGCCCCCGGCAGCGTCATAAGCGATTACCGGACGCCGCGGGGACTTCGCGGGCGGTTGCGGGAGACCGAAACGACACGCCTACCTCTTCCCTTTCCGGGCTTTGGCCTTCGGCTTGCTCTTCGGTTTCCGAACGGCCTTCTTCTTCGGCGCCGGTTTCTTCTTCGCCGCGGCCGGCTGCGGAGGAGTCTGCGGGCCTTTGATGATCCCCACGATGTTCCCCTCGGGGTCAGCGAATTGCGCGAACGTCACCATGTTGGAAACGACGGTAATGGGCACGACGACACGGCCGCCCAGGGCCGCGACCCTGTCGAGATGGGATTGCATGTCCTCCACTTGCACGTAGAAGGTGACGCCGGGCTGCGCTCCTTGCGGCACCTGGTAGATACCGCCGTTGATCCCCATTTTCACGCCGGTGTCCACCATCCCGTAGCTCATCCCGGTCGACGGATCGGCCATCGATTCGAGGCTCCATCCGAACAGGCTCCTGTAGAACTCGTGCGCGCGTTTGGAATCCCTGGCGCTTATCTCAAAGTGTGTTACCGGTGCCGCCATGACCAACTCCTTTCAATGTGTGGGTTCTGGGAATTGAAGAGGGGAAGCGTGGGTTCACGAAGCACGTTGCATGAAAGTGGGAGCACGTACTAAAAATGACACTCGAATATAGCAATGCCTGCTTTCGAATGTCAAGCGGAGGGGCTGATTCCGTTGAAAATTTTGCGGGGATGTCCGGTGATGACTGCTTTCCTCCCCCTTCGGACGGCCGTTCCGGCGGGAATGCCAAAAAAACGGCCATAATTGCAGGAAAGAAGCAAATTACCGATGGAATCACCCCTGCCAGAAGGCGGTGTCGAGCGCAAGGTCCCTGACGCCGTTTACGATAAACTGGATGCCGATGCATATAAGGAGGAATCCCATGATGCGCGAGAGGCTGTTGACGCCGTTGACGCCGAGAACCTTCCGCATCACCCCGGCCCCCCTGAGGACGAGCCATGAGACGAGGGCGGTAAGCAGTATTGCGAATATCACTCCGGCAAATGCAAGGAACTTGTCGATTCCATGCCGGACGTCGATTGAAGAAGACATTGTGATCACCACCGCCAGAGCGCCCGGTCCGCTCAGGCTGGGCATTGCGAGCGGGCTGAACGATATGTCCAGTTTTTCACGTGCCTCCTCCTTCCCCTCCCTGGAGATCTGCCCTTCATCGGGGAAAAGCATACGAAAGCCGAGAACCCCGATCACCAGCCCCCCGGCGATACGGATCCCCGGTATCGATATCCCGAATGCAACCATGATGAAGTGCCCCCCCACGAGAAACACGATGAGGATGGCAGTCATGTATATGCAGGCGCGAGTGATCTGGCGGTTCCGGTCCTCGGGCGTCAGGTGCGAGCTGATGCTCAGGAGGAGGACTGCAGTGCTTACAGGATTGACAATCGGGAGAAGCGTGATGAGGGAAACGCCCACCCATGATGCGAATTCAGCGAATGCTTTCATGCACAGGTCCGGATGTGATCGACATCCGGGCAATATACCCCGTCTGGAGCCGGATGTCAATGGATGTGAGGAACGGAAATTGATGACGCGGAGGCGGGCATGGAAGGGAGGAGCGTGACTCCGGAGAGAGAATCGGGATACGGCGCTCCCGAACTGAAAGCGTGGTACGGGCGGTACCTCACAAGGGGACTCGGCATAGCCGTCGCCATCCACCTCTTTACGATCGGACTCTATTATGCCGTCGAACTCCTCGGCGGAGACGAGCCCCCCGCAGTCCACGTCAGGCTCATCCGTTACAGTGAACTGGGCCCGCCTCCGTCCATCGCTGGTGAGAACTCACCTCCACCGATCTCCGTTTCCGCTCCAAAGGCGAGGCCTGATGCGGGGGTTCCTGTACCCGTCCCGGACCTGGAGGTGAGTCCCGACCAGACGCTCGCGACGCAGCATGAGATGAACCAGGGAACCGGCACGGGAGGAGAAGGGGGAGGCACTGAAGGGGGAACCGGCGTGGCGGGAGACATAAAAATCGCCGATGACGAATCACCCCCCGCCGATTACGTCGCGGTGGAGAAGGAACCCGTCATCGTCAAGAGCGTGGAGCCGCAGTATCCGGAGATGGCGGTCAGGACCGGACTCGAGGGAAAGGTCTGGGTGAAGATATGGGTCGACAGGGATGGAAAACCCAGGGAGGTCGACATACTCCAGACCGACGCGGAGATATTCAACGAGCCCGCCATCGAGGCCGCACGGCAGTTTGTCTTTACTCCCGCCTACATGAACGACGGACCGGTCTCCGTCTGGGTGACGTTTCCGTTCAAGTTCGAGCTCTCGGGCGCCCGGTAGGGCGCGCCAGAGCGGACCCGGGGAACGCCCTGCCGGGCCGCCGCTCATCCTGCCGCCGCTTGTGACTCAGACCTCTTCCGTTTATATTGGACCGGAATCATACACTCACCCATGCACAGGAGAGATCCATGCATACACCCCTGCGGTATTCCATCGGCGCATGTATCGCCGCGGCACTCATTGCGGGCTGCGCGCGTCAGAATAAGCCGGCCAACGTGTACGCTGTCGACGAGGGATTTGTCGACGCACACGGTGCGCTCATATACTACACATCGCTCGGCGAGGGAAGGCCGCTCGTCATCCTCCACGGCGGACCCGGGGCATCGCACGACTACTTCCTCCCTTACCTCCTCCCTCTGGCCCGGTCGCGCCGGATCGTCTTCATCGATGAGCGGGGCTCGGGGAGATCGGAAAAACTGGAGGACACGTCCGGATATACCGTCGAGGCGATGGCGGACGACGTCGAATCCGTCAGGACTTCACTCGGGCTCGGCACAATCGATCTCCTCGGCCATTCGTGCGGCGGGGTCATCGCAGAGGCGTACGCTCTCCGGTACCAGGCGAACCTCAGCCACCTCATACTGTGCAGCACGTTCCACAGCACACAAGCGATGAACGGCGTGTTTCGCGAGATGATCGGAAAGATGACGCCGGAACTCAGGGCGCGGATACAGAAACTGGAATCCGCCGGGCTCTACGGTCACGGCAGGGAATACGAGAAAAACCGATACACGGAAGAATACATGATCGCTGCATGGGGGGAAGGATACTTCCCGTATCTCTACCGGAATCACCCCGACCCGAATTACAGTCCCACCGCAGCGGGGAACATGTCGTGGGACCTTTACAGGACGATGTGGGGTTCGAGCGGCGAATTCGTCATCGACGGGAACCTGACCTCCGTTGAATACGCTGGGAAGCTGGGGACGATACACGTCCCGACGCTCATCACCGCAGGGGACAATGATGAATGTTCCCCCGTCCTGGCGCGGGAAATGAACGGCCTCATCTCCGGATCGAAACTTGTCATATTCCCCAGAAGCGGTCACATGACGTTTGTCGACCAGCCCGGCATGTTCATCAAGACGGTCAACGAGTTCCTCGATGATCGAAAATGACACAGGGCGAGATTAGCAGATATTTCTTGACTGCTACGTTGTAGAACGTATTTCGCGACTAATTCGCAGTTTCGTGCCCTTCGTCATCTCCGTGTGTGGTATCTTATTGTACTATGTTGTATCACATTTCGGAGGAAGTCCCCATGAAGAGCGTCACAGTATTTTTTCTTTGCTTCTTTGCGCTAGGCCTTGCCGCTGCACAAAATACGCAGGGAACATCGGTAGTGTTCGGGGTTGTTTCGACGGTCCCCGCGAACTTTGCAACGAGCGTCTCAGCAAGCACAACGACAGTCAGCATCACATTCAGCGACGTTGTCGACACGACGTTGTTCTCCAACCAGGGCAAGGGGAACACGGGGTGCGTCTTGACCAATTTCGATTCGCTCACGGCGGTCTCGTTCAGCACTGACCACAAGACCGTCATTCTCACCGTGCGCCTGAGCGCAGGGAAGCCGTATTTTGGAGTAGTCTATTCGGTACGGAGCGCAAGCGCCGTCCCCATGTCCGCCTCCTACGTATTTTACTTCACGACGGCGGCATCGTTCCCGACAACAACGGTGGGCGGATCAGTCTCGAGCGGCTCGAGCGTCGTCGGGACAGCGGGCGCGTTCGTGGCGCTCAGCTCGACTTCCATCTCCCAGGGAGACCCGACGTTTGTCGCGGGAACAGTTGCGGACGCGGGCGGCAACTTTACGATCCCGTACGTCCCCAACGGCACGCTCTACCCTATTGCCGCGAAAGACGTCAACGGCGATGGACAGATCGACCCGAACACCGGGGACGTGGTGGGGACGGGGAGCCAGGTCGTCGTCAACGGTGTGAATCTGACCGGCGTTGTTATCACATATGTCGCGGCGACGCCATACCGGCTCAAGGACGCGCTTGACACGCTCACTGCTCACAGCGGGAGCTTCTCGAACCCTCACACGCTGAGGGCCATTCAGGGATATTCGATCGATTCCACGGGAAGAGGGACATGGGAGTTCTATTACACCGGGACGTCATACCAGAATAGCTTTGTATTCCGGGTGCAGACATTCGGGGCCCAGGTGCAGTCGATGGATTCCATGACGTACACGTGGATGAATTCGATCGACCCGCTGACAGTCCTCCCTGCCACCGCTGTTGTCGATTCATTCCTCGCCCGCGCAGAGCGCTCCGGCGGGTACGCATACAGGCCTCATCCGATGACATGGAACGGCTTCGACGTCCAGGTGGGGATAGGAAGACTCGCAAGTCAGAACTACAGCGACATGATATCCGACACGTCGAAAAATTACCTGGGAGTCGCATACTGGTACGGCGTGAACGGGCAAAACTCTTCGATTACGTATGGACAGAGGAGGTTCCTCGGAGATTACACGACGGGCACCATACTCGGCACGACCGCCATTGCACCTGAACCGGGAAGTGCACTCCCCGGCAGGTTTGCGCTCGCGCAGAATTACCCGAATCCGTTCAACCCTGCGACGAAGATCGAGTTCACGCTCCCGAAAACCTCACCCGTGCAGCTCAGGGTGTACAACATGCTCGGGCAGGAAGTGGCAACGCTCGTAAACGAAACCGTCTCCGCAGGAAGCCACATTGTCAGTTTTGACGGCGCTCATCTCGCGAGCGGCATCTATATCTACAGGATTGTCGCGGGAAGCTTCGCGAGCACGATGAAGATGGTCCTCTTGAAGTAAAGTGAATGCCGGGGGGAACGCCAGGGCACCCGAAAGGGTGCCCTTTTTATTGTCGTGACGGATGGGATGGGAAAGAACTCCCCACGCCCCGGAGGTGTTCCATCCGGAACTTTTCGTACGTTTTTCCGTTTCAATATACAGCCATGCCCCGTTCCCTGCGACATACGCTCCGCATAGTCTTCGTCATGATGTACATCCCGCTCATGATTTCACTCGGGATGATTCATACGGACGATTTCTGCGCAACCGGGGACGGACACCTCATCGTCGGGATTCAGCATACCCCGGCACAGGGAGTTTCATCAGATTCAGGGATATGCCTCGCCTGCCTCTTCACCGCAGGGCACATTTCCGAGCGGTCCGTTTGCCTCCCCACGCTTGCATTTGTTCAATACACGGTTTCCTTCCCGCTTCCACCCGCTCAGTCTGCATACCGCGGCACACAAACCGCGCGCGCTCCTCCAGGACCTCCTTTTCATAATTCATCCGACTCCGCCCGTCCGGACGCCTGATTTTCACCGGAGATAATCACCGGTATCATTTCGCGGGTTCCCGCAAGGGAAATGCACACGCCTCTCCAGAGGACGGCTGGCGGTTTCTGCCGTTGAATCCGACCAACAGAAGGAGTGTGAACATGAGGATACCCGGAACGCTTACATTTGTCCTGCTTTTCTACGCACTGAACTCGAATGCGGCAGAAACACACGGCCCCGCGCCGACCGAACACGGGGTCCAGGCCAGGTTCACCGTTCTCGATGCCGACGGGAAGATCCCCATGGAACTTGCCCACGTCGTGCTCCGGCGTGACGGGAAGTTTGTCGCCCAGAACGCAACAAATCCCGCCGGGTTGATACGGTTCAGGGACATCGAGCCAGGCCTGTACAATGTCTCCGCCTGGTTTGTGGGGTATGATACATATGCCGATTCGATGCTCATCGACGAGACGCACTCCACGTTCACCATCGTCCTGCACTCGGCAGGGACGCAGGAACAGGAGATTGTCATCACCGCGGACAGAGAACTCGCCGTCTCGCACATAGACCCGAGAACCGGCAACCAGGTGTTCGAATCGGAAACGTACCACGTCCCCCCCACCGCGCGGATGACCAATCTCCTCCAGGAGAACATCATGGGCGCCGCGCGGGCACCGACCGGCGAGGTCCACATCCAGGGACAGCACGGAGAGTTCACGTATTACATCGACGGAATACCGGTGCCGCTCGGCGTTTTCGGGGGACTCAATGAGGTGGTCGACCCCAAAGTCATCGACAGGGCGACATTCATCACCGGGGGATTCCCCGCCGAGTACGGCGGACAGATGGCCGCAATCATCGACCTGAACAACCGTGTCCCCACGGGATCGTTCCACCTGGATGCGTCGACGTATGCGGGAAGCTATCTGACGTTTAACGGGACAAAACCACTTTCACCGGGGAACGGCGCCACACCCGCCTCCGCAGGGGACACGCTCGGGTCAAGGGTCGGACCGTTCAGGGCGCTCAACTCGAACGGCCAGGCGCTCTCCGTCAGCGACCACGTCGGCAACCTCGGGTATTTCCTCTCCGGCTCGCGACAGGAGACGGACCGGCGGATCGACCCCCCCGTGCCGAACCTGTTTCACGATCATGGGTTTGACTACTTCCTGTACGGCAAGTTCGATTTCGTCCTGAGCGACGTGGATTACGTCACGTCGAATCTGAATTTTGGAGACACGTACACGCAGGTGCCGTACGACTCCGCGGAAGGAATCGCCTCCGACATGCAGAAAACGACGAACGGGTTTCAGACTCTTTCCTACTTCAGGATGCTGAATTCGGACATCGACCGGGAGTCCAACTTCTTTGCCGGCGCATATGCCCGCGAGGGGGGACTCACGTACACGCCGGGAAGCATCGATCCCCCAGGGTTCGAATTTGCCGGGGACACGCTCAACAGATATCTCCTCTCAGAGGACAGGAGTTTCGCGACGATCGGGGTCAGGACGACATACGACAAACGGTACTCGCACCAATTCATGGTGAAGACCGGATTCAACTTGAGCAGCACTTCGGGAACGGAACGATTCACGTCCCGGGATTCCGCCGGAAACCCGGGACCATCGATCGTAACGAACTTCCACGGATCGGATCTGGGCATATTCGGGGAAACGGAGTGGCACCCGCTCGACTGGACGTCGTTCGAACTGGGCGCACGGTACGACCAGCACATCGCCCCGGACGTGCCCCTGACGCACCAGGTGAGCCCGAGGATCAGGTGGAATTTTTACATCGATGAATCGAACACGGCCTATCTCTATTACGGCCGGCTGTTCATGCCGACGAACATCGAAGGATTAAGGTCCATCGCCCTCAACGTGAGCACGTCGCTTGCGCCGACGCTTCCCGAGAGAGATGATTTCTTCGAGGCGATGTACACCCACCAGTTTCCGGGAGGACTCCGGGGAAAGATGACATGGTTCTCCAAGAAGGATGCGCCGGGAGTGGACGACCAGACGGTGGGAGGGAGCGCGATAAAGACGCCTGTCAACATCGCAACGATATACATACGCGGGGTCGAACTCGGACTCTCATTCAGCGGTCCCGAGACGCCATTTTCAGGATACTTGAACGCTTCGGTGATTCACGCGTACGGCACGGGAACCGTGTCGGGGGGATTTCTCGACATCAGCAACGACGGAACGGCGACAGACCTCGATCATGATCAACGTCTTTCCGTCGTCAGCGGGCTCAACTACCAGCCCCGGGACTGGTTTGTCAACCTGGAGGGGACATACGGTTCGGGCCTCACAAACGGCAACCCTGATGGCGTGCCGTACCGGACAGGGCTCTTTGATTTCAACACGGCCGCGCATACCCCCCCTTCATGGGTATTCAACCTCGCCCTCGGCCACACGTACCACATGAACGGCGGGGCGACGCTTGAGCCCTCGCTCTACATCACGAATCTCCTTGACCATGAGCACCTGATCAAGGGAGCGTATTTCAGCGGGGCGAGCTGGGAGGAACGAAGGAACGTCATACTGAAGCTCTCATTCCACGTTTGATTCCCGCTGTGCATGTGCGCGGGAGGCGGGTGGGGCGCCGGGTCACCTTTTGATCCTGGCGCTCCCGCCCCCCATGACGTGCCTGAGCTCTTCCATCGTCACCATGCTCGTGTCCCCGCGCGTCGTCTGGAGAAGGGCTCCGTGGGCCGCTCCCATCTCCACGCATTCCTGCGGGGGCATCCCGTGAAGGAGCCCGTAGACGAACCCGCTGCAGAAGCCGTCCCCTCCCCCGACGCGATCCTCGATCTCCAGGTTCAAGAACCTGCGCGACTCGTAGAACGCCCCGTCGTAATACATGATCGCGGACCAGTTGTTCACGAGACCGCTCACCACCTCGCGGAGCGTGGTCCCGACAGCCTTTAACCCCGGGTATTTCTTCACGACTCTCTCCACCATACGTTTGTACCCCTCCACGGGGAGGCTCTTGAGGTTCGCGTCCGCCCCCTCCACAGTGAACCCGAGCACCTTCTGGAAATCCTCCTCATTCCCGATGAGGACGTCGACGTAGGGAATGACGCCCGCGGTCACATCGATCGCTTTTTTGCTCGACCAGAGCGTGCTCCGGAAATTCAGGTCGTAGCTGACGACGGTGCCCGCCTCGTGCGCGGCCTTCATCGACTCCACCGTGACTTCCGCGCAGCTGTCGCTGAGTGCGGTGAATATCCCGCCGGTGTGGAACCACCGGGCACCGCGCGTGCCGAAAATCCGTTTCCAGTCGACGTCGCCCGGCTTCATGTGGGCAATCGCCGTGTGTCCCCTGTCGTACATCGTCACGCTCGCCCTGACGCCCGTCCCGACCTCCGTGAAGTTCAGTCCGATCCGGTCGGATCTCCCCGATCCGTCAAAAGGGACCCAGACCACCTCGCTCAGGTCCATCCCGCTCGCCCGCGCGTGGTTTCGTATGAAATGGCCCAGCGGGTTGTCCACGAGGCGCGAGACCCACCCGGTGCGCATCCCGTACCGTGCAAGCGCGTACGACACGTTGTATTCCCCCCCGCCGGCATACGCCTCGAACACCGGCGTCAGCTCGATCCTCTGGTGGCCGGGGGGACTCAAACGGATCATGCACTCACCGAGCGTGAGGACATCGAATTCGGATTCATTTTCAAAGCGCAGCGTCACAGGCATGATATCTCCCGGATGTCGTGGATGTGTTGATCTGAAGAGAGAACGGACGGCAAGAGCAGCGGATTACGGATCAGAGGCGGAACCCTGCACCGGAGAGGAGACTCCGGAACGCCGGGTCGTCGTGGACCTCCGTGACGGTCGCGGAGGCAAACTCCCGGCGGATCCGGTATCCGCTCCTCAGTCCCATGAAGAACCGGGCCCGCTCCGCCTGAGAGACGTCGAACAGCCCGCGGAGGAGCCGGTCGTCATACTCGATGTCATAGAGCATTTTCACCGCATGCTCCAGCCGATCCTCCAGAGTCCCTCCCTGCCCGGGGGTGATGGAGGAGATCGCCGGGGGGGGAATTTCCCCCGACGGATCCCAGACCGACGAATTGCCGAGGTACCTGCAGAGCGCCGCGCGGATCATTGATGCCGCTTTCACCTTTCCGTCGATCGAGTATCCCGCGATATGCGGCGTCCCCAGGGAGACGAGCGACAGGAGTTCCGCATCTATGGCGGGTTCTCCCTCCCACACATCCAGGACTGCAGCGGCGAGCAGGCCGCCGCGGAGAGCGGCCTCCAGGGCGCGGGCCTCGACGACCGCCCCCCGGGACGTGTTTATGAGTATCGCGCCCCTCTTCATCTGCGCGATGCGGCGGGCGTCGAACAAATGATGCGTGGGATCGCTCCCGGCCTGCGTCAGCGGCACATGGAGCGTGATGATGTCAGCGCCCATGAGCTCCTCGAGCGGACGAAATCCTCCCCCCCCGCCCGCGCGTTCGAGCGGGGGATCGTTCACAAGGACGGGCATCCCCAGCGCGCGCGCCATGGCCGCAACGCGCGACCCGACGTTGCCCGCACCAACGACGCCCATGGTCTTTCCGCCGAGATGGAATTTCTCCCTCCGTGCAAGGACGAGGAGCGCGGCCAGGACATACTCCTTTACCGAGTTGGCGTTGCTCCCGGGGGCGCTGGCAAACGCTATCCCCTTCGACGAGAGGTACGGAAGATCGATGTGGTCCGTGCCGATCGTCGAGGTGCCAACGAACCGGACTGCGCTTCCGTCAAGAAGCCGGGGGCCGACTTTCGTTTCCGAGCGGATGACGAGCGCGCCGGCATCCCGGACAGTCTCCGCTCTGACAGCGGTCGTTTCAAGGAGCGTCACATCGCCGAGCGGGCCGAATGCCGATCCGGCGAGAGGGATGTTCCTGTCAACGGCGATCTTCATCGCCCTCTTCCCATTTCGTATGGAACACTCCCTCCCTGTCGACCCTCCGGTACGTGTGCGCCCCGAAGTAGTCGCGCTGCGCCTGGAGGAGGTTCGCCGGGAGTGCGGCGGTCCTGTAGCTGTCGAAGTACGCGAGGGCGCCCATGAACGCCGGGACCGGGATTCCCTGCGTGACGGCGGCGGCGATCACCGTCCTCCATGCACTCTGGTACGACGAGAGTATGCCGGAAAACCAGGGGTCGAGGAGAAGGCTGGGGATCGCCGGGTTCCGCTCGTACGCCTCGTTTATCTTCCCGAGGAACCTGGCGCGTATGATGCAGCCGGCGCGCCAGAGGAGCGCGATCCTCCCGAAATTCAGCCCCCACCCGTACTCGGCGTCCGCGGCACGGAGGAGCTGGAAACCCTGTGCATACGAGCAGAGCTTGGAACAGAGAAGCGCCTTCCGGATCAGTTCGAGAAACTCCGACTTCTCGCCCCGGAACGTCTCCGGCGGGCCTTTCAGGAGGGCGGAAGCCGAGACCCGCTCCTTCTTCTGCGCGCTCAGCATGCGTGCGAAGACGGCGTCCGCGATCGTCATCACGGGGATCCCGAGATCCAGAGCAACCTGGCTCGTCCACTTCCCGGTCCCCTTCTGCTCCGCGGTATCGAGTATCACATCCACAATCGGCTTCCCGGTCTCCGGGTCCTTCCTGCGGAGTATTTCGGCGGTGATCTGTATCAGGTAGCTGTTCAGCTCTCCCCGGTCCCACTCGGCAAACACGCCGGCCATCTCTTCAGGAGCCATCCCCAGGAGGCGGCGCATCAGAAAATATGCCTCGCAGATGATCTGCATGTCGCCGTATTCGATTCCGTTGTGGACCATCTTGACGAAATGCCCGGCGCCGCCGCTCCCTATCCAGTCGCAGCACGGGACGCCGTCTTCCGTCTTCGCGGCGATCGCCTGAAGGGAGGGCTTCACCAGGGGCCACGCCGCGGGATTTCCCCCCGGCATAATCGAGGGCCCACGGAGCGCCCCCTCTTCCCCCCCGCTGACGCCGGTTCCCACAAACAGTATTCCCGTTCCTTCGAGAGATTTGAGCCGCCGTTCGGTATCGGCGAAATAGGTGTTCCCGCCGTCGATGAGAACGTCCCCGGCGGCAAGCCCGGGCTTCAGGTCGTTGATGACCGCATCGACGGCCTTGCCGGCGGGGACCATGACGAGGACCTTTCTGGGAGACTCGAGCGCCGAGAGGAACTCCGCCGCAGAACGGGCCGGGAATCCTCTCTTCCCCGCCATGACGCGGGCAAAGTCATCGACCTTCCCGAGGTCGGCATCGTAGCCGACGACGGAAAAGCCGTTCCGTTCGAGGTTGCGGGCGAGGTTCTGCCCCATCACGCCAAGCCCCACCACTCCGAAATGATACTTTTCCACAGTGTGCTCCTTCCGACGTGCTGCGTACCGGTCCCTGTTTGATTTCAACGGCTCAATGTATGGAGGTTGGAGCGAATGAGCAAGAAAAAGGAATATGATGAGATCCGTGAAGAAGGACTACAAGCATTCCTCGTCCGGGATACCGGCCGGCATCAGAGATTCCGTATGCCGCGCAGAGCGTTCTCGGCTGCGCGCTCCCCTTCCGCGATGAACCTGCGGATCGATTGAAACTCCGCCCACCCGAGTGATCCCACGTTCGGGCGCAGGACCACCGCGGCATCCCTCAGGTTGTACTCGGTGAGACGGAGACGGGCAATCGCTCCCGCGCGAAGGACCACGTCGACGGCGTTCGTCATGCGTGTCCCGCGGACGGAGCGAGTCACCGTCACCGCAACGGCCGGAAAATCCGAAATCTCGAGCGCCGCATCGACAGGGACCATGCTTGTCGGCCCTCCATCGACCAGCCACCTTCCGTTGAGCCGTACGGGCGAAATCACTCCGGGTATCGCCGAACTCGCCGCGACGGCGTTCAGCATCAATCCGGTTCTGCACACGACTTCGTTCCCTGTGAGGAGATCGCAGGCAACAGCGGCGAACGGGATGACGCATTTGCGGAACTGCAGGTCGTCGAGCAGGTGCGAGAGGAAGTCGATAAGGACGGGCGCCTCAACGATCCCGGGCGACCAGACGGATTTCAGGAGCCCGTATCCGCGCTTCACGCGGCCGTAGAGCGCGGAGACGGTCCGGAGAGTGTCCGGCGCCCCTTCGTTCGAAAACGCGTCGAGCACGATTCGCCGGAAGGGCTTGCTCCGGATCAGCCGGGTCATCCTTTCCTCCACAACACCGGCATTCGGTATCTGCGCATACATTCCCCCCACGATCGCCCCCATGCTCGTTCCCACGATGAGCGCGGGGCGCAGACCTTCCCGTTCGAGAACTTTGAGGACGCCGATATGCGCGAGCCCCCTCGCCCCCCCGCCGCCGAGGACGAGTGAAAACCGGGGGGAAGGAGTGCGGCGGGTTCCTGCTGGCTGGACTGACGTTCGTGAGCGACTCAAATGGCGGGTTATTCTCCTTTGAGGAGGGCGATGATGCCCGGGGAAATCAGCTCTGCATCAAGTTCATAGCGGGGATCGATCCCTTTCACCTTGCCGAACGCCGCCACAGCTTCCTTTTTCAGATTCCCGTTTTCCGCACCGGCAAGAAGATATTCCGCGGCATAGGAACAGGCAAGAAAAGCGTACACATGAGGATTGTCGCTCCCGTTCTTCGACGTGGCGCTGAGGTTTTCGATCGCTTCGGTGTACTCGCCCCGGAAGAACGCGGAGATCCCCGTGTGCGTCTTCTCCTCGAATGCGGCGATCGTTCCCAGGTACGCCTCCAGTTCCGGATACCGGGGAGCGACCGCGCGAACGTGCTGGAATGCCGACTTTGCCTGGCCGATTCTTCCCGAGTTCAGGAGCGCCACCGCTTCGCGGAACAGCGAAGAGCCGGTCGTGTCGGCAGAGGGCGCGGAGGATTCCCTGACGGATTCATGAGGCGCCGGGGGATTCTCTTTTGGACGTGCCGTGGACGCGATCGATTTGCCGACGTTCTCATTCGATTTCCCTGCAGGGAGGACATCGGGCTTCTTCCGGTCCGATTGAGCGTTTTCCCCCGAATTTCCGGAAGGCTTCTGCTGCACGACCGGCGGCGGTTTCTCCTGCGCGATCTGGGGGGATTTCTGCTGTGCGGTCTGAGGCGCAGGCTTCTGGAGGAGTCCAAGGTACTCGCTCAGAAGCGCCGGAGCCCCGGTGTCCCACTTCGGGTCTTCTATCTCTCCTTCCGATTTCGCCTTCTCAAGGTCAGCCCGCGCTTTCACCAGGTCTTTCAGATTATAGTACGCGACCCCTCTGTAGAGATACGGGAAATAGTCGATGAAGGTTAACCCGTACGTTCGCTTGTTCGCCTTCGAATCCGATTCATTATTGATCGCGGCGTTCAGGTGCGCCAGTGCCTGCTGCCACTCCCCCTGTTGTACCGCTTTCACCCCATTCTGGTAGCTCACGTACCATTGAGCGAGACCGAGCCCCGCAGGAAAGAGGAGAATGAGTATCAGGAGCAGAAGCTTGTTCACTTTTTCCGTACGCCCTGGAATATGTCGAGCACATCCTTCGAAAACAGAGTCTTGTCGAGGGTGTATGACGGATCGATCTCGAGCGCGCGCCGGAATTCCGCCTGTGCGCTCCGGAGCGATTCCTTCTCCTTCTTCCCTGCCGCACGGTGACGGAGGCAATATGCCACGCCGAGATACGCGTGGAGGCCGGCGTCCTGTTCCATCCCTGCGGCTGCAATCTTCAGAAGCCGGATCGCCTGTTCGTGCCGTCCTTTCAGAAGCTCGAGGACCCCGTTGGAGAACTCCCGCGGCGGAGGGGGCTCCTGAGCGCCTGTTTCCGACTGCTTCCCGATCCTCGCGATGTAACTGCGCGCGACGGAATTGTACGGGTCAATCACGAGGACGGAGCGGAAGACGGTTTCCGCCTTCGCATACTCTTCCTGGTTGAAGAGACGGACCGCCTCCGCAATCCTGTTGCTCAGGCCCGCCTTGAGCTCTTCGGAGACCCCCCTTTTCCCCCCCGCGCTTTTCCTGCGCGCCTCCTCCAGGTCCGACCTGAGAGTGGAGGATTCCGGTTCGAGGCCGGTCACCTCGCCCAGCCGCTCGGCGGTTTCAAAATAGTTCACCGCGAGCTGCCACATCCCCTGGTTGTAGTACGCCACGCCGAGATAGTAGTACGGGATGTACGTAATGAACCACATGCCGTAGGTCCGCGCGTACCTGCGCGGTATTCCGTTCGCGCCGAGCGCGGCCTTCAGGTTTTCGGTGGCGTTCAGCCAGTCCCCGGACTCGATATAGGCAAGCCCGGTCTCATAACTCACGTACCAGGGGAGCCCTCCCGGGGAAACAGGCGCCCCTATTTCGGGGGCCTCGGGATTCATAACCGCGGCGGGCGGCGCCACGGCCGCCGCCGGTTCTCCCGCGAGTCCGGCGCGGTGAGACCTGAGGATCGCGAGCTCGTCAGGCGCCTGCTGTATCTCCCCGTATTTCAGACAGATGTCGTAGTTCTCGACAGCCTTTTGATTTTCGTGCAGGTGATAATACGCCTCGCCAAGGTGGAAATACGGAAGATAATTCACGAACCGGAGCCCGTATGTCTTAGCCTTGAGTTTCGGCGACTGCTTCGCCGCCAGGGCTTCTCCGAGAAGCTGGATCGACCCCTTCCAGTCCCCCTGCTCTTGTGCGGAGAGCGCCCGCTCATAGGAGACGTACCAAGGGGTTTGCGCGGACGCACCCTGCACACAGAATCCGGCGGCGAGAACCGCGGCCAGGATCAGGGATTTCGGAAGTCCCAGATCCATGGGTCAGAACCGTATGACAAGCGAGCCGACAACCGTGTTGCTGATTGAAGACAAATCAGCCGCCAGGTCGAACTGAACGTTGTTCGAGAGTATGCACCCCGCACCAAACGTCCCGTGGGCATATGACTCGCCGCTCTGGAAAAGCCCCTGCTCGATCTTCCTGTTAAAATCGGTCCCGGGATTTCCGACGAACCGGATCCTGTTGTCGGGCTCCACGTAGCCGCCCCCCCTGACGACGATGCCGGTTGTGTTGATAAAGAAAACGTATTCCGCCCCCCCGTGATATTCCATACCGTCGTCGACGGCGAAATCCGCCGGCGCTACCGAACCCGGGGTAAGTGTCACAACGAAATTCTTCGTCAGGCTCGAGTAATTGACGCGCATGACGTCGACGGCAAACGTCAGGACGTCGGTCGGGCGGTACGAGACGCCGATGCCGTACGACGAGGGGATGTTAAAATTGATCTGGCTCTTTTTCGAGGAGTCAGCGGGGAAATCCGTGAACGTATAGGTCTGATTGAGTTTGAACGACGGCCTCCTCTTGTACGTCAGACCGATCGAAAACTTCTCCGAGGGCTTGTACAGCACGCCGACGTTCAGGAAGAAATCCGATTCGTGATCGTCGATCGTCGCGACGTTCGCCAGCGTTCCGTCATTAAACGCCGCGATAAAGTACCGGGAGATCGACGTCTGCATGTTCATAAGCGACAGGCCGCCCGAGATACCCAGGGAGAACGACTCCCTGAACCTGTAAGCCACGGTCCCGCCGTAGTCGTCGACGTGAAGCCGCGTGTTCGATTTCGCCGGGAAGAAGAAGCTCCCGTCGGTGAACCCCGGCGCAAACGATCCTTGGGTGTAAAAGTCGCTTTCAAAATTCATGAGCTCGTGCCGGAAGAGGGCGAACGTGAACCGGCGCGCCGGGAAGACGACGCTCACAAAGGACGGGCTCACCACCGCGCTCTTGAAATCCCGGCTGACAAGCGAGAAATTCGCCGCGGTCCCGGTGGAAGAGAAGTTTCCGACGTGGGTGACGAACTGGATCGCTTTTCCCTCAATGGAGAGCTCCGGCTTGAGAAGCGTCGTGAGCCCCGCGGGATTGGCTTCGGAAGCCGTCGCATCGTCTGCGATCGACATGAATGCACCCCCGATGCCGATCGCGCGCGCGCCGGGGTTGTTGAAGTTAAACCTGAACTGGGCAAAATTCTCCGTGTTTGTCTGTGCAACGCCGGAGGCGGCGATGCACCCGAGCGCAATCAGGAGGGCGATTGCGCCGGCAGCAGGCATACAGAGTGTCGTTCGCATCGTGTGCTCTCCCGGTTAGTGAACTGACCAGCGCGGTCCGCGCGAGTAGAAGAATGTGCTGTCCGTTTTCAGGGCAATGCCCGCGATCACGCGGACGTACGGGGTGTCAGCGGCAGTCACGGTAAACGACACCGAGTCGGACACCGCACCCGAGGACGCCGTGAGGCCCGGCGGAGGATTGGGGCCGAAGCCGACGACGTTGAGCAGGTTGTCGCTGGAGTCAAACGTGGCGAGATCTGCATAGATGGCATACTGGCTTCTCGCCGCGTCGATGGCGGGATCGAGCGTGTAGTCCACGGAAAACCGGACGACATACGCCTGGCCTGCATGCAGCACTGACGCCGGGGAAGGAGTTGCGAACTTCGAGACTGCAACGCCGGTGAAAAGGTACGGAGGAGGCGGGGTCGTCGGAATGTCGTCCTTCGAGCAGCTCAGTCCTGCAAGGGCGGCGAGGGCGGCACCGATTGCGAAGAGAAGCGGCAATGGTCCGGGTCGGGCGATGTGCATCAGAGGCCTCCTCTGTTGTATTGTTTGTGTGCGTTGCCTGCGGAATCCGTCACTGATACTTCGACATCACAGCTTCGTCGTCAAACCCGCCGAACTTCTTCGTCACCCGCTGGACTTGATTCCCCCGGACCGTCACGGTGTCGATAAGCGGCCTCGCGAACATCGGGTTCGTGACGTGGATGTAGTACGACCCTTCGGGAAGCGTCAGCCGGCAGGGGGTCCACATCTTTCCGGAGAGCGGGATCTCCCGCCCGGTCTCGCTGACGATTTTCGCAACCTCCCCCCAGGGGATGACATTGAGCGCGACATATCCCTGCGCGGCGGAGGGAACGTACACCAGTGTCCTGTAGAGGACTGCTCCGAGGATCACAAGCGCGAGCCCCCCCGCGACAATATACCGGGTCCTCCCCCGGCGGGGGACCACGGTGTCCGACCGCACGTGCGCGGGCCTTCCGGACGGCGGTTTCGCTATCTCCGGTTTCGGCGGAGGGGGCTGGGGGAATTCCTCGCGAGCGAGCACAGTCGGCGGCGCCACCGGGGCCACTTTTGACGCCTCAGGCACTGGGGGACCGGACAGCAGGGGAGTCGTATCGCCCGGCTTCATGGTCGCAGCGTACCTGATGTCACCGGTCTTCGCAAACGCGATGGCATCCGCGACCTCGCGGCTCAGCCGGACCGCCTCTGGGTGCTCCGGTTCCACTTTCAGAACATCCTGAAGGAGGCTGAAGGCTCTGTCCATCTGCTTCGATTCGATCTGCCGGCGGGCGTTGCTCAGCCGCTCCTCGATGAAGACTCTCTTTGCTTCCCGTTCCTCCGCCGCCGTGATTTCATTTCTCAGCCGCGCGATTTCCGTGCTGGCGGGGTCCAGGCGGGCGGCCTGCTCGACAAGATCCCTGGCCTTCCGGAACTTGTTCCCCCGGAGGAGCGCCCTGCTTTCGCCGATGAGCTTTCCGAGCCTCATCCTGAACTGTTCCATCTTCTTCCGCTCTTCCACACGGAGATCGGCGACGATGTTCTCGAGCGTGTCGGCGGCTTCCGCCAGGTCCTGGTACCGGTTGTCCGGGTCCTTGGCCAGAAGTTTCCCCACGACCTCGCGAAGACCGTTCCGGTGATCGATCCTGGCGTCGTCGATCCGCTCCGGCTCGTCGTAGACGATCTTGAACATCACCGCGGTCGGCACGTCGCCGGTGAAGGGTTTTTTCCCTGTGAGGAGCTCGTAGAAGAGAACGCCGAACGAGAAAATGTCAGAGCGCTTATCGACGTGGCGTCCCTGAATCTGTTCGGGGGACATGTAGTACGGGGTCCCGATCACAGCGCCGGTTGTCGTCATCGTGCTCGTGAGCGACCTGGCGATCCCGAAATCCATGATCTTGACTTTCCCGCTCCCAACGATCCGTATGTTCTGGGGCTTGATGTCCCGGTGGACGATCTCGTTGGCATGGGAGTACGACAGCCCGCGGCAGATCTGGATGGCGTAGTCCAGCTTCTGGAGAAACGGAATGGGCTCATTCCGTTCGATAAGCGCCGCGAGGTCGCTCCCGGTCAGGTACTCCATGACAATATAGGGACGCCCCTCGTCCTCGCCGACGTCATAGACGACGGTGATGTTCTCGTGCGAGAGCTTCCCGGCGGTCCTTGCCTCGCGGAAGAACCTGGACCGTATCTCGGGGACCGCCAGCATCAGGTCGGACATGACCTTGATCGCCACGTCGCGTTCCATCAACGAATCGTGCGCCTTGTACACGACCCCCATGCCCCCGCGGCCGAGTTCTTCGACGATATCGTATTTTCCGATTTTGCTCACAGACGCACGTTCCCTTTCAGCGGCAGGAGAGCGGTCGCCCGGGAGTCATCCGGGCTGATCATAAGGTGTGAAGTGGTACCGATGGAAGGATCTCACCAACTAAGTGCACCCAGTGCTGTATATTACAAGAAGAACGGCACGTTGTCAAGGAAAGAGGAGTTAACTCCAAACTCTCCTTGCATAATAAGGGGACAAACGATAAATTATCTGCATGGCCGACCCGCCTGCCGGGAGAGATTTGAGGCCCCTCATTCAACCATCCAGGAGAAACCATGAAGCGCGCCATACTGCTTTGTGTGATTTTTGCCGCTTTCACGGCGTCCGCGGGAGCCCAGGGAGTGGGATTCGGCGTTCAGGGTGATTTCGTCAATTTTAATCTGGGAGTCGCACAGACCAGCGTCCAGATCCCAGGAACGACTGCATCCATTGATTACAATTCGCTGTTCAAGCAAGTCTACGGACTCGGATACGGGGGCGGGATACATTTCGACGTAAATCTCGGACTTATCGCATTCAGGATCTCGGGTGATTATATCATGCTTTCCCCGGATAAATCGAAGTACCAGACGCTTCTCGGTTCTCAGTTTACCGTCGACGGGGGGCGCATCGACATTTACTCAGGCAACGTCAACCTGAAGTTCAATATCCTTCCTCTCCCCGTGATACACGTCTACCTGACCGGCGGCGGCGGGATTGTCGAGCTCAAAATGAATGACGCCACGCTGTCGTATAACGGGGTCAAACTCCCTTTTACCATCAAAGCGTTTGACACGCAGACGCAGCCGACGCTCAATGCCGGGGCAGGAGTCGATCTCAAGTTCGGACCGATTGCACTCTTCGCGGAATTGAAGATAAACTTCATTATGACGACAGGGAAGACCAGTTCAGAAGTGCCGCTTGCTACCGTCGGCGTGACTTTCTAGAGATGGGCATCTCACGCCGCAGGCCGGCGTGATCCGGAACGCGATTCCGCCCGAGTGCGGCGGGATCCATGTAACCGATTTGTTCTTTCCAGGATACCACACACGCGCCCATGAACAATGTGCGGCATGCGGCAACGGTCATCACGGCCCTCGTCCTCTTCGCGGCGGGATGCGATACGGGGCTGTCACCCCCCGATGAACCATCGGGGTTCAGCGGTGTAATTCGATTCAAGCACTGGCCTTCGGCCGACAGCGTCTGGGAACTCCGCATCGTCGCGTTCCCATCGTACCCGAACGACAGCGCCAATATATTGCTCGACGTCGCCCAGCGCCTTGTCAGCGTGTATCCCCAGATCGGCCAGCCCAATCTCCTGAGTGACACCACACAGCACGTCCTGTTTGCCGATTCCATCCACTACTCATTCACCAGTTCGGGGACCACGCTTGATGTGGGCGTCTACAATTATGTCGCATTCGCCTGGAGGCCTACATCGAATCTTTTCGATTGGAGGCCGGCCGGCGTGTATACGACGGGTCCCGGAAAGTTCGACCCGGCGCCCGTGAGGGTGTTGCTGCACAAGATCACCACGGGGATCGACATACAGGTTGATTTCAGCAATCCACCACCCAAGCCCTGGCTATGAGACTCCGGTCCATCGTTCTCACGCTGGCCGTCTCCGGCCAGTGCGCTTTTGCCTCCGGGGGTTCGATCGCCGGACGCGTCACGGGCAAAGGAGACTCCGAACCGCTCGTGGGAGTGACCGTTCTGCTCCAGGGGACCGTGCGGGGCACCACAACGAACACAAAAGGGGAATACCGGATCCTCACGGTCTCCCCGGGGAAGTGCACACTCCTTTTTTCGATGGTCGGTTATCGCCGGGAGACCCGGGCTGACGTCACCGTGGAAGAGGGGAAGGAGACGGCGCTAAACGTTGCAATGACGCAGACGCCCATTCAGACGGAGCAGATCGTCGTGACGGCAAGCCAGCACCAACAGTCGCTCCAGGAAGTCCCGGTGAGCATCTCGGTCCTGGAAGCCTCAGAACTCCAGATGCGAAACGCACAGACGATCGTCGACGCGCTGCGTTACGTTCCCGGCGTCAACATCACCGGGGGTCAGGTGAACATACGGGGTTCCAGCGGGTTCAGCTATGGTGCGGGGAGCCGGGTCCTTCTCCTGCTGGACGGGGTCCCGTTCATAGCCGGGGACACCGGGGAACTGGTGTTCGAATCGATCCCGGTGGGGCAGATCGAACGGATCGAAGTCGTCAAGGGGGCGAGCTCGGCGCTCTACGGATCCAACGCTCTGGGCGGGGTCATCAATATCATCACAAAAGATATCCCCGAAACTCCCGAAACGGACGTCAAGACGTATGCCGGACTCTACAACAAGCCGTCATACGGCTCCTGGGACTGGTCCGACAAGAACAGGTACTACAACGGCGAGTCCATCAGCCACGCCTACAAATCGGGGGATCTGGGAGTGACACTGGCTTTCTCCCGCCAATTCGACGACGGGTACCGGGAGAACGACTATCACCGCAGGTACAACGTCTACGTCAAGACGAAAGAGGATTTCGCCGGTTCCAGTTCGCTCACGATGAACTTCGGACTCCTGTACCAGTACGGCGGCCAGTACCTGTACTGGAGAAATCTCGATCAGGCGCTTATCCCCCCCGTACTCCAGCAGAACGACGACGTCAGGTCGATCCGCTACTATATCAACGCGCTCTATAACGGCGTCCTCTCCGACAAGGCTCTGTTCACGGCGAAGGTACTCTGGTATCACAACGACTGGGGCTACGAGACCATACACGCGATCGGCATGACGAAGTCTCTCTCCGACGAGATACAGGTGGAAGGGACGACAACACTCGTACTTGACCGGATGAATACGTTGACGGCGGGGTTGGACGGCACTTTCGACATGGTCGTTGCGGACCTCTTCGGAGAGCACAGCGGGGGAGGTTTTGCCGCCTACGCGCAGGATGAGTACAAAATCACGGACGATCTCGCGCTCACCGCAGGGGTACGGTTCGATTTCCAGTCCGTCGGCCTCACAACACCGGGCGGCCAGGTCAACCCCAAGGCGGCGCTCTCGTACACCCCGGTGACAGGGACCACGCTCCGCACATCGTTCGGAAGGGGTTTCCGGGTTCCCGCGGTGGCGGAGGCTTTCTTATCGGCCGAGGTGAGCAACCTGCAGGCGCTCCCGAACAAGAACCTGCAACCGGAGCGGAGCTACTCCTATGAGCTGGGCGTTTCCCAGGTGATCGGAGGGCTCGGCACGGTCGACATCGCCGCATTCAGATCGGATTACGACAACCTGATCGAGGTCGGCCTCATCCAGGGCTCCGGGAACATCCCGTTTGTACAGTGGCGCAATGTGACAAAGGCCAGAGTCCAGGGATTTGAGGCATCGTTCAAATTCGGCCTTTTTGACGGAGGCCTTGGGTGCAACGTCGGATACACATACGTCTACCCGGAGGACATGATAACGCACCAGGTGCTGAAATACCGGCCCCGGCACGTCTTCTCCACAAACCTGACGGGGCGGATAGGCATTTTCACGGTCGGAGGGGATTTCCGGTTCGTCAGCCGCGTCGAGAACATCGACAGCATCTTTGTCAACCTCGGCATCATACCGGACGGTGATCAGCGTCAGAACATATTCGTGACAGACGTCAGGGCAGGGGCCGACCTTTCATTTACCGGGATCCCCCTCACGGCGACACTTAACGTCAACAACCTGTTCCAGTACAACTACGTTGAGCTTATAGGGAACTTGATGCCACCCCGGACATATGTCATGGTCCTGGAAGCGAAGTTCTGAAATCGGTAACAATGATACACACATTCACGGAGGATACATGAAACGACTGATTGCAGGCATCGCGATCATGTGTGTGGCTGCCGCAATCTTTGCGCCGGCCTTCGCACAGGATACGATCAAGACCACCGATGTGAGCGCACAGTTCGCGGTCGGGAATTTCACGACGAACCGATTCGATTCAACGGTGACATCGATCAACATCGGACGCAGGGGATCCAGCTCCTGGAACTTCAGCGGGCTCAAGAATAACAACGCCATCACCCTGACGAGTATTGCAGTCGCCGGTTCGCCGTTTATCTCCAGCTTCCCGGGGGCGACGCATGTTTTGATGGGGAACCTCTCGGTGTATTTCCCTTCCCTGTCGAGCACGCCAATACCCGCAACCGGGTATATCTATTTCCAACTTTCCGGCGATCTCCAAGATCTCGGCGAGGGAGCCAATGGCACCGGATCGTGGTCGGTGGCATCTGCGGTCATAACGAACAAGCCGGCGGATCTTTTCTATAAACTCCCGTCAACGCTGGGAACAACATGGACCTCCACATACCTGGACACGACGGTGGCAATCCTCGGGGGCATCCAGATTCCCGTAGCGGGGGTGAGACACCATGCCTCCTATGTCGTGGACGCATTCGGCCCCCTCACAATCCCGGGGGGAACGGTCCACCAGGTCCTCCGGATAAAGAAGACGGACAGCACAAGCTATAAGAGCCTCACCTACATTTTCCTCGCAAAAGACGGGACGCTCATACAGATAAGTGCGGCGGACCCGAATTCGCCCGACAGTGGAATGATCAGCGTCCAACCCGGCGTTTCATGGGCGGCTCCCGTCAACACATCCGCCCCCATCCTGGCGTCCGTGCCGGGAAAATTCTCTCTGGAGCAGAATTATCCCAATCCGTTCAATCCGTCCACGACGATCACCTACGCGGTCCCCGTAAAGAGCAGCGTGCGCCTTGCGGTGTATAACGTCCTCGGCGAACGCGTTGCGGAGCTTGTCAACGGTGATGTGGAGGCGGGTTCGCACGTCGTCGAGTGGCATCCGGCGACGTCATCGGGGGTCTACTTCTGCAGGATCGAAGCCGTGGCGCTCGACAAGACGGGGGCCACGTTCAGCAAAGTCCAGAAGATGACGTATATCCGTTAGTCAGGCAGAGCTCAAATTCTCCGCCCCAGGGCCCCCGCGCTAGCGCGGGGCGCCCCCGGAGCGGGGGAGAACGAGATTCACAATATACGCGTACACGCCGAATGCACGGACCGCCTCCCCCTGGGCATGGACCGTCCCCACCTCCCCCACGCGGTACCCGTCTTCTCCCCCTTTCCCGTTCCAGCCGTTTCTGATGCCATGGTCTGATTCGCGATGCAGGAGGACGGAAGCCTTTCCGTGGGCATTCGTCCAGACATAGTCGAGCGATTTTTCCACCTTGCCGGGTATATCCTGCAGCTCTCCCGGTGCAATCTGGTAGGCATCAAGGAGAAAATGTGTAAACGCTCCGCTCCCGTCCATCCTGATCTGATAATAATCCACCGGGTCAACCCACCCGTTTGAGGGGTTCATGACCCTTTTTGCGGTGGCGGCAGCGATTGTCCTGTATTTTCCGTCTCCCGTCGCACTGTAGAGCGCCGACGCGATGGAGCAGTACCCAGCGCCCATCCAGGGAAGAGGATCGCCGAACGCGGCAAGTCCCGCTTTGCCGACCCACCTGCCGTTTCCCCTGTAGTACGTCTTTTCAACCCCCGGGGCGGAATCGTCGCCGTTCCACACGAGGAGCGCATCATCGAGGTACTTCTGATCGTGAGTCACCTCGTGCAGCCAGCAGGCGACTGTCGCCATCTGGTTCATGTTGCTGTTTGTGAACACCTGTTCCCTGGCCGTCCCCGGGGGGAAGTTATACCAGCTCCAGAATCCCTCGCTGCGGGAGAGCGCGCCGGATTCGCGGGCCTCGGCGTACCGGCGCACGGCATCCGCCGCCCACTCGACGTGCGTCTTTCCCGTGAACCGCCACCAGTACATCTCGGCAAGGCAGACCCACGCCTGATCGTCGATCCATGTCTGCCTGCACATTTCGGTCAGCGGGTGACCTACGGTGTAAAACCGGAGAAGAGCCGAGTCGCCCGTCACGGCAAAAAGGTGCGCGTCGCCGATCGCTCCGTATGCCCCCTCCCAGCACGGCGTATAAACCCGGTGGAAGAGCACATCGAGCGCGTACGCGCGAGCGACCCATTTCTCCGAAGGGACATACGCCGGGGGCACCGGGGGACTCAGCGCAGCAGGGTGGTGCGTCGAAACGGGGGAGGGTATCCTTATTGCGACGACAACAAGGACCGCGGCAAGCACGACGGACACGACGACGATCCCTCCCTTCACGAACGGGACAGGATGCCGGGACGGGCGGGGATCGGGCTGCTTTCTCCGGCGTTTTGTCATCGCACCTTCCCTTCACTCGCGCCGTGGGAGTCTCCGCAGGGCAGGTGTGTCCGGAGTTTCGTATATTGCTCCGCTGAAACACTTCCAACCGGAGATAACTTCATGCAGATCGGCATCGTCGGACTCCCTTTCTCGGGCAAATCCACGCTCTTCCAGACAATCACAAAAACGCACATCGACCCTTCCCTCCTCGCGCGCCCGGATGCGCACCACGCGGTCGTCAAAGTCCCTGATGCCCGTCTCGACAGGTGCAGCGCGATCTTCTCCCCGAAGCGCACGGTGCATGCGACGATCGAATTCGTCGATGTCGCCGGGCTGAAGAAGGGAGAGTCGGGATCCACGCAGTTCACGACGAACTTCCTCTCCAACGTGAAGACCAACGACGCGCTCGTCCAGGTCGTGCGGGTGTTCGCGGATGATGCCGTCCCCCATCCCGACGGGACGATTGATCCCGTGAGGGATATCGCTTCGTTCGAGACGGAGTTCATCCTCTCCGATCTCGCCGTCGTCGAAGCCCGGATCGAGAGGATAAAGAAGCAGGCGCACAGGGCCGGCGACGAGCAGGGGAAAAAGGAGATGCCGTTCATGGAACGCTGCCACGGGATCCTCGACGCCGGCAGGCCGCTCCGCGAGACCACGTTCAGCAGGGAGGAGCTGCAGATTCTGAAGGGGTACCAGCTCCTCTCCGCGCGGCCGATGCTCATTGCGCTGAACCTCGACGAATCGCAGCGGGAAGCATCCGCAGAGCTTGTCCGGCGCGCCGGCGAGGGGAAGGCGGGAACGAACACGCGGGTGCTCTCGTTCTTCGGCAAGATCGAAATGGAACTCTCCGAGCTCGGCGAGGCAGACGCGCGGGCGTTCATGGAGGAATACGGAATCCGGGAATCGGCGCTCGACACGCTGATCCGCGAGGCATACGCCCTTCTCGGGCTGGAGTCTTTTTTCACCGTCGGAGAGGACGAATGCAGGGCATGGACCGTCCGGCGCGGCGCGACCGCCCAGGAAGCGGCGGGGGTGATCCATACCGACTTCATCACCTCGTTCATTCGCGCGGAAGTTGTCGGATATGACGATTTCATCGCCCAGGAAGGATCGTTCACCAGGGTGAAAGAGTCCGGCAGGTGGCGCCTGGAAGGAAAAGAATACATCGTGCGGGACGGCGATATCCTGACGATCCGGCACAGCTGACGCGTTACAGCCTGCCGGAAATCTCCCCGACAAGTTTTTCCACTGCGTCCCGGAGCGCCTGCGCGTTCGGCGTATTCCCGCCGCCGTCCTGGTCCGAGTTCAGGCTCCCCCACTCCGTCGACACATCGGCACCGACAGAGTTGTCGGTCCTGCTCCCGGTCTCCCTGAAGCTCTGGATGAGTTCCCCCTTCGACACCGAGATCAGGTCTCCCTGTATCGTCACCGTCGCGCTCACCGTGCGGAGCGAGGAGCCGAGAGACTGCCCGAGCACGCTTATCCCCCCCACCCCGTTCGAGCTGCTCGTCGCCTCGGCTTCGAGTATCGTGCCGATCACGACATAGTCAACTCCGTTTTTCTTCCCCAGTGCGACCGCCTTCTCGACGTCGATTGACGCCGATTCATCCGGACCCGGAGTATACTGGATGAATTTGGGGAGGAATTTCTTGTTCTGAAGGAATTCCGATCGTATGAATTTCGCGACCTGCTCGCCGAACGCGGGACCGACTCCCGCGGCATCCTCGAACGGAAGGACGCCGATCTTCTGCGCCGGCGCAGTCCCCGCCGTCAGGGAAAGAACCAGGGCCAGCATGAGTGCTTTCATTGACGATCCTCCGGATCTGTGCGCCGTCCCTTCTGCAGGCGCGCGTCGAACGACGCGCCCCCTGCCCCCGTGATGAGAAGAAAGAGGCTCCCCATGAGCATGGCGAAATCGACGCGGGCCTCGTGCGCGAATACCCAGAACCCCCTCGAGAGCAGCAGAGGGATCTTTGTCGTTCCGATCGCGACAAGGATGTTGATGAGCATGACAAGGGACGCGATGCGCGTCAGGAGCCCGGCCAGGATGAGGGCCCCGCAGAAGATTTCACACGCCCCGACAAACGTGGCAGAGAATCCCGGGGCGGGAATCCCGATCGTCATGAACCTTCCGACGCCCAGCTCCACCGGGAAGAGGAATTTCTGGATCCCCTCCGAGAGAAACACC
>Ga0182021_10000716_pt1 | contig 36587 bp, 32 predicted proteins | sample 612E3MmetaG_FD_120493 | JGI IMG/M metagenome (GOLD analysis project Ga0182021, IMG submission 120493) | Permafrost microbial communities from Stordalen Mire, Sweden - 612E3M metaG (Illumina Assembly) | ecosystem: Environmental > Terrestrial > Soil > Wetlands > Permafrost | place: Sweden...
CCTTTGGTCATTTTCTTGATCGCTTCCAGATCCTTGCCCTTGTCTGGCGCCATCAGGCTTTTCGCGGTGTTTCCCGCGATAGTGACAATGGGGGCATTGCTGTCTGCCGAGCTGATGTCAGCCTCGCAGTGGTACATCATCGCATCCTCCCGCAGAACGCAGAAGCCACCACTTTGACGTAACCGTGGCCTTGGGGTGGGCGAATGTGAGCGAACGATGAGAAGACCGTGAGCACGACCGCCAGAAGCGTGCCGATTAACCGGTGCCGGTATCAGTTATTCGCAACGATTCCAGCCCCAAGCGCGCACTTTCGGTTCCGAACTCCACGGTAGGGTAACACCCCATCGTGCGTGCGTCCTAAATGCGTAAACTTATCGCGAAAATGAATGTGTGGCGACTAAGTCAGATCGCCCGGCTGAGGGCCAGCGATTGCGCGAAGGGGCTCAGTCGGCAGCGACAGTCGGCGCATCTTACAATGGAAGGGTTCATACCCCGACAGGGAAGAATACAAAGGACCAGGATGGCCGGTGGCTCATGAAGACCGTTTCAACCCAACCTATCGTCGAGTCGGCGAATCCGACAGCCGGCACCGAGCGCGAAGTGTTCGCACGGTCAGTGCTTGACGCCGTCGGCGCCAATATTGCCGTCTTGGATCGGGACGGAACGATCAAGGCGGTTAATGACGCTTGGACGGAGTTCGCTCGCGCGAACGGCGATGTCTGGGGTGGGACCAGGACAGGTGTGGGCGTGAAGACAGCCGCGCACTTTCCGCGCTAAGGGCGGGTCACAGGCGGCAGTCATTGGGAACTGCGGTGAGGCAGACGAGAAGAAGAAACGCGGCAACACCAACTATGACGATGAGAACAATACTGATTATAGATGACGACCCGGCGTTCATCCAACTTGTGCGGATGCGCCTTGCGACGAGCGACTACCATGTGGTCACGGCCACGGGAGGCGCGGAAGGTCTGCAGAAGGCCAAATCCACCCAACCGGACCTCATTCTCCTCGACGTCGTGATGCCGGGTATGGACGGGGGCGATGTCAGCCAGGCACTTCAGGCGGACCCGCAACTGCGGACCGTTCCTGTCGTGCATTTTACGTCGTTGATCGGTCGTGAGGAGGCAGTCCGGCGCAATGACAAAACCTCGCAGGAGGTGTTCCTGTCCAAGACGGCGAGTTCATCCGAGATGTTCACCGCGATCGTGAAAGCGCTGGCCACGAAGGAAAGGCCCAATGAACACGTCCGGACATAAGCCCGCAGCGCGCGTGCTGCTCGTCGACGACGAGAAGAGCATCCGCGCCAGTTTGCGGGAATTCCTCGTGGCCGATGGCTACACCGTCGAAGCGCCCGCCGATGCCCAGGAAGCCCTGCGGCTTCTCGGCGACTACGGCTTTGATGTCGTCGTCAGCGATATTGTTTTGCCGCAGATCAACGGAATCGAACTCCTCCAAGCCATTCGCACCGCAGCGCCGCTGGCCCAGGTCATCCTGATGACGAGGGACCCCACCGTCGATAAGCATACGCAATCGAGGCGCCGTGCCGCAGAACATACGGAATCATTTCTTCGAGAAGTTCGCACGTCGGGCAAGGAACGAGGGACCGGGCTGGAAACCTATTCGGCCAGAGCGACATGAACAACCGCGACTCATCCAACTCAACGCACACGATCCTCGTCGTGGATGACGACCCCGCTTCCCGCGAGTTGCTCACCAAGTTGCTTTCCGCGGAAGGCTACGACGTGAGAACCGCAGCCGGCGGCATGAAGGGTTTGACCCTGGCAGCCAGCGTTGCGCCGGATCTTATCCTGTTGGACGTGATGATGCCGGTCATGAACGGCTACGAGGTGTGTCGGCAGATCAGAACCGACCCCCTGCTGCAGGAGACTCCAGTCGTGCTCATCACCTCGCAAAACGACACGAAGGCAAGACTGCGCGGCATCGAGGCCGGGGCCGACGATTTTGTATCCAAGCCGTTCGACCTGTCCGAACTCCGTGCCCGGGTCCGCAACATCGCGCAGCTCAACCGCTACCGCAAACTCGTGACGCAGCGCGCGAAATTCCAGCGACTCCTCGCCGAGGCGGACAACGCCTTCGACCTGATCCTGGAAAACTGGGCTCGCACTTTGGAACGGCGCGGCGCGGAACCTGCGGGGCACTCGCGCCGGGTGGCGGCATTGGCCGTCGAACTCGCACGTGAATTGAAAGTTCCATCCGAGGATCTTGTGGCGATCCGCCGCGGCGCGATTCTGCACGACATCGGGGAATCCGTCATGGCGGACGAACTGTTACTGAAACCGGCGTCCTTGAGCGAAGACGAGTGGACCACCGTACGCAGACATCCGCTCTACGCGGAGGAGTTGCTTGGCTCAATCGCCATCTTGAGGCCCGCGCTGGCTATCCCCGTCCATCATCATGAGCGGTGGGACGGGTCCGGTTACCCGAACGGGGCCAAAGGCCAGAATATCCCCTTATCTGCCCGCCTGTTTGCCGTCGTGGATGTGTGGGACGCGCTCTGCGCCAACCGGCCCTACCGGCGGGCTTGGCCTCGTGAGAAGGCCCGCGCTTACCTCCAGGACCAGGCCGGCCTTCTGTTCGACCCGCAGGTCGTGACGGCGTTCATGGACGTATTGTCGCGCGTGTCTCCCGTTGGACTTGAGCCACCGGCGGCCATACCGGAGACCGACCTCGCCACGGGCGAAACCTCTCGCCCATCGCCTCGCTCTTTCTCCGTGGTCCACCGCGGCGCCTGGGGGCATCTCGCCATTGCGGCGGCGCTCATCACCGGTCTCCCGTTCTGCATTCTGTGCTGGTTGTGGATCAACAGCGGCCCAGGACAGGAACTGCCCACAGCCGCTCGCTGGACGGCTGATCTGGTGGCGGGACTCGTCATTCTGCTGGGATATACCCTATTGGCCAAGTATCCCACCAACATTGTCCGGCTGCGCCGTTATCTCAGGGATCTGGCCCGCGACCAGATTCCCGTCAGTTTGGTCCTGTCGACCGACGAGGATGACTTGACCGCCATCCGGCGATACATGAGCGATCTGGTGCGACAGGCCGAAGAACGTGTGCACACGACAGAAGCGCGACAAACCAGCGTGCTCGAAGCTGAGCGTCAGCGCGTGATGATCGAAAGCCTGGGCGCAATCTGCCACCATCTGGGCCAACCCGCCACCATGATCGGCGCGGGCCTGCACATGATGAGAAAACAGGCCGCTTCGCCGGAACTGAAGGCTTTGATCGACGAGTGCCAGCAGTCGTTCGAAGTGCTGACGAAGATTCATAACCGACTCCATGCGATCACCCAATACCGTACGGAGGCGTACTTGACGGCCGAAGTGTCGCACACCACGCCCGGATCGCGCATACTGGAAGTCTGAGATCTATTGACACTCAGTCCGGCCAGTACCCCCACGGGAGGTTAACCCATCCCCACTGCAGATCCTCATCGGAAAGCGTTCGGTGTTCCCCCAACTCGACCCTGTTGCCCGCCCGCAGGATCCGATCGAGGTAGACCACGCAGTCCCCGTCTCTCCCTTCCGAGATCATCTGCCCCTCATCCGCTGTTTCGTCGGCCGTTGCCGGAATACTGCGACGTTCATGGGGACTGGTTCCTGGCCGCTTCTTCCTTCAAGCATAAGCGGACCTCACCGTTTGGATGGCGCTCCTGCCGGTAGGCTCGACCGCCGGCCTGGTCGATGTCCACATCGAGGCGGCCGTCGGCCTCGCGCCGCCAGCGGACGGCCAGTCGCCCGTGCGGAGTCGGCACCTCGCCGGACGCCCACGTCAGAGCGCCGGGACAGGGCGCGACGGCAACCTGTGACCATCCCGGCCCGACCGGCCGCACGCCCAGCACATAGGCGGGGATCAGCCAGGCAGGTCCCGCGGCCCAGCCATGACACTGGGTGGTATTGCCGGCGCCGACGCGCGTCTCCGGAAAAGTCGGAGCGTCCCCGGTCGCACCCCAGAGCGCGTGCATCTGGGCAAACGCTTCCTCGGCCAGTCCGCACTCCAGCAAGGCCTGGCAGAGAAAATGTCCGAACCAGAGCGTGCCGACCGGGACGATCTGCTGCGGCCCGGGGCGGGGCGCATTCCACAGTGCCTGTTCGCCCACGGGAACCGGACCCAGGTTGGCCGGCTCGATCAGTCGGCGCAGCAACGCGGTCCGCCCAGCCTCCGGGCAGATGCCTGACAGAACCGCCAGGACATTGGCGTGCTGGCTGTAGAGGGGCGTGCAACCGCCGTTTTCCGGGGCGTCGCGGTAGAGGTGGCGGTCCGCGTCCCAGAAGCGCCGGTGCGCCATCGCGCGCACGCGGGCAAGGCGTGCAGGCAGGTCCGGGTCGAGAACCTGGGCGAAGATCGGGTCGGCGGCCAGGCGGCTCAGCGCCCAGACATGGAAGGCGTTGGTCAGCAGGAGGCAGCCGTTATCCTCGATCGGCGACCAGTCCCAGAACTGTCCCGCCGGCCAGGAGGCGACGAGGCCCTCGGCGTCGGTCAGGGTTCGGATCAGTCCCAGGAGCTTTTCGACAGTCGGCCTCAGTTGTGCGCACCCCGGCTCATCCCCGGCGAAGCGTCGGTAGTCCGCCAGGGCGTGCAGCCACATCAGGCTGGACGACGCGAAGGCGCAATTCGTCCGCTCGGAGGGCATGAAGCCGTTGATGCGGCCGTCCGGCAGGGCGTTCTGCGCCCCCTGAAACAGGGCGCGGCGAAGCAGGCGGGTGTCGCCGAAGGCATAGGCGGCGACGCGTCCATGGAGGTAGAGATCTTCCATCCACTGGACGCGCTCGCGGGTGGCACAATCGGTGAAGGCGTCGGTGGTGCAGACGCGCACGGTCTCCGCGCCGCGCCGCGCGTAGCCGGCCAGCCGCGCATCGGATGTGGCGAGCGGCGCGGGGGGGGCGAAGGGATACGTCTCTTCGAGCGCCTGCACGGCGAGCAGGCGCAGGGTTCCGGCACCGGCAAGATCGATCGTCAGAAAGCGGAAACCGCGGGGATGCACGGGGCGGACCACTCCAGGCCCCGCCGGCAACCGGAACCGGTCGGCCATGCGGGCATAGGTGCGCTCGGGATTGACCGAACCGTCCCGACGCGGCACATCGTCATAGGCAAGATCAAGGGTGACTCCCGCTTCGGCGGCCTCCACCGTGAGGACTGGATAACCGGAAACGGTGCGGCCGAAGTCCACAGTCAGCCAGCGGCCCGCCTCGACGCCGCCAGGCAGGGCAAAGTCCGCCGGCAACACCGTGACCCCGCCCGGCATCCGGACCCGTGCTGCGACCTGTTTTCCGGGGATGTCGAGGGTTGAGACGCCGTCGAGCCGGCCGCCGGCGCCCGAGCGGCGCTTGGCCTCATCATCCTCGGACACAGCTCCCGCTTGCCACGTTCCGGACGCCAGGATGGTGAAGCCCTGGAGTTCCTGACGCGCCGGGGGAGGGAGGTCGGGCTCGACCAGTCGTGCCCAGGGCGCGCAGGGCGGGCGCCCGATTTCGACCGCCGCCGTCCAGGCGGAGTCATCGAAGGCCACGGTTGTCCAGCCGGCCGGAAGACGCGACAGGTCGCATTCCTCCCAGAAGCCGAAGTGGGACATCAGGCACGGCAAATCCAACCGCCAGGCAACGGCCTGCCGGCAGCGCCAGGAGCGGTCGCTGCCAAAGCCGATACCGTTGCCGGAGACCTCCACGAGCAGGCCCGGGCGACCGGTCATGACCGAGGCATTGATCACGCCGATATGGTGCGCCAGTACGGCCAGCACATGCGCTCCGGCCGGCAAACGCAGGCGGTGGCGATCGAATCCATAGTAGTCCAGATGCGACCGCGCCGGGCCGCGGCCGATGCGGTTCCCGTCGACGTGCAGTTCGTAGAAACTGTCGGCCGTGATGGCGACATGGATCTCCGTTTCGGTTTCCAGGGCAAACGAGCGACGGAACAAAGCATAGGCATTGCGCGCCCGTTCCACGGCCTCGGACCATACCCAGGCACCACGCCAATCGCTCTTCTCTGTTCCCTGGCACAGGAATCCCAGGGGTCTATCGCAGGTTCTTCCCGACATCGTACTCATGTGTCCGCTCCAGGGGTTCACGCGGCGCGCACGGCTGACGCGAGGCGTTCACCCCGCGCCTGCCGAACTTCTCGCCAAGGGAAGTAACGATCGCCGATCATGGCCGCTCTTCGCCTCGAGCGCTGGCGACCGGCCCTGCGTGAATCAGGGACGGCGGCCATCTTTCTCTCCCTGCAAGGAGAGATCATCCTCGATCAGCACCTGCACCCAGTCCCGCCCGTTAGATGACAGCGCGTCGTACTGGCTCCGGAACGCTTCGGCCCCATCCATGACCTCCCTGGCCCTGATCTTCAGTGTGGCAACCGGCGTCTTCTCAGGGACGGGCTCGGCGAGAAAATCGCGCGCGATGCGCCGAAACAACATCGCCCGCTTCTCCAGCGCATCAAGATCCGGCCAGTTTGCGACGGACACCATGCTTGCACCGTGCTCAAAGCTCTCCTTCGCCAGGCGGTAATAAACCTCGTCGCTACCCGCGGCGGGGTTATCGATCTCGTTGCAGATCCATTTGTCGGGCAGGGAAGAACGCAGGTAATCCATGGAGAAGCAGTGGTCATACGTCGGTGCGTCATCCACCCACACGATGTGACTGTCCGTGCACAAGTCAGGAAAACAGACCGTCGTCCGATTGCGAATGTAAGGGTCAAAGACCGAACCGAACTGCAGCGCATGCCTTGCCTTGGGATGCCCTTCTCGAACGGCTGAGGCCACCCGGTGGATCACGCGTTTCAGCGCATCGTGCCTGAACTGGTACCACGACAGCCCCGGTTCCTGGCCCTTCAGGGAAGGCTGGATCTGCTCGAAGGCGGCATAGGTTGACACCCAGCACGCATTGAGTTTTTCGATGGTTCCGTACTTCCGGACAAGCCACGCCCGGTAGGCCTGGATGGAAAGCGCCTCATGGCCCCATTCGCCCTGGCACCAGTACTCGGTCTCGGCAAATTGACTAAACGGGGTGACATAGCACAGGATATCGTCCGGGTGCCGTGCGTGGCAGTGGGCGACCACGCGTTTCACAAAAGCGGCGGCCCGCTCGACGGCGTGGTCCGAGTTGAAGGAAATCATCGAGGAAAGCTGTCCGGCCGCATCTTGCTGCAGGTCCTGCTCGACCAGGACGAGGTCCTGTCCGCCCCGGATCGGTTCCGGGGGCCTTATGAGCCAGATGAGGACCACGGCCTTCAATCGCTTGGCTTTCACGACATAATCCAGAGCCCTGTCCAAGGCTTCGAAATCGTATTCGCCCGGCTTGGTTTCGTGCTGGTGCCAGCGAACGACGATTCGGATCGCATTGAAGCCCACATCGGCAGCCTTATCGACAAGTGGCTTGAACTGGGGTGCCGCGCATCCATCCCATGGCGCCCCGTAGAGCAGGTAACGAGGGGTTGCAGGCGACGTGGCGATTGCGTTCGGATTCCCGGCGTCGGAGTTGTTCACGGCTAACACGCCTTCCCCATCAGCAATTGATAAGAAATCGCTTTTCGGCAGCCCCCGGTCGGCCTCGACCCGCACGGGCCGAGAACATGACGGAACCGGTCTGGAGCAGCGATGTCATGGGGGGAAGCGTGGCAGAAGCGGGGATAAACGTCAAGATCACCACCGACTAGCGGCTTTGGGGCGGACGGGGTACTCCCCGGCCGGACCAGCCACACCAGCACTTCCCCGCCGGTCTTTTGGCCGAAGAATACCGAACCGTTGAAGACGGAGAAAGCGAAATGGCTCGCCCTCGCCCCTTACCCATACGCGCCGAAGCCGAAGAACCAGTGGCGCTTGGCAAAACGGTAGAAGACGTTCTTCTCCGGGATCTCCGCGCCGGCAATGTGGTGGCTTGGAGTCGGCGTCATGCGCGCCAGTTCCTCCGCCAGGGTCCCGCGCAAGCTGCTGTCCACCGCGCCCTGGGATTCGCGCAACGTATTCAACAGGTCCGGCCGCTCCATGATGATGCAGCCGCGGGTGGTCTCCGAGGAGAGCCGGCGGAACTCGCGCAGAAACGACGACTTCACGATCCGCTCGTAGACATCGGTCCCGTCCCCGATGCTCTCCCCGGCCAGTTGCAGTGGCGGACACGGCTCGACATACCCCTCGGGACTGATGTGGACCGCGATGCCCGTGGCCGCCGGGCACAGCGCGCGGCCTTCGTGATCCCAATAGGCATCCACGATCACGAGGGGAAGCCGGTCGCGCATTTCGAGGATGAACCGCCGCAGTTCCACGATCTCTTCGGACGACAGCTTCAGTTCCGGGCAGGGTTCCGGGCCCACCGGCCGGTAAATGTAGTACCACACGTACAACACGCCGCGGGCGACCAGATCTTTCAAGAAAGCCTCGGAGACGACGTCCTTGAAGTTGGATTTGCACACGCTGGTGGCGACACCGGTAATCAATCGGTGGCGGCGGCAGACGTTGAGCCCTTCCACGGCGCGGCCATAGACGCCCGTTCCGCCCCGCCGCTCGTCGCTGACCGATTCCAATCCCTCGATGCTCACGAGCGGGGTCACGTTGCCGAGCGCCCGCAGGCGGCGGGCCACGTCGTCGGTCAACAGCGTGCCGTTGGTGAAGAGCAGGAAATAGCAGTCCTTGTGCTCCGCCAGGAGATCGAACAAACCGCGATACAGCAAGGGTTCGCCGCCGAGCAACCCGAAAAACGAACTGCCCTGCGCCTTGCAGCTCCGGAATAGATTGCCGAGCGTGCGCAGATCCAGTTCGCGAGGCGGGCTTGTCTGGCTTACCCAGCAGCCCTGGCAGCGAAGGTTGCAGTGGTTCGTCAACGAAACGAATACGAAGGCGGGGAAGCTGATGCCCTGGCGGCGGCGCGCCTCGAACTTCCGGATCGCGCGCATGCCGTTCCAGCCCGCGCCGCGCGCAAAACGGGCGAGGATCCGCGGGTCCGGCTCCGTGAGGAAACGCCATGCCAATCGAATCATGGGGCCTGAGTATCTTGTCGTGATCCCGGCAGGTCAATGATTGTCTTGGGCCGATTCCGGGTGCCTTTCGCAGGGCTGGCGCTTGCGCCCTGCCGCATTTTGTCTTGCTTGTCCGGCACGCCGACCAGCGGCGGCCCTACGGAGTTGTGCCCGTAACTGTCACCGGTCGCCGCAACACACTATTCAACGCCCCAATCGTGAACACTAGCGGGTACATCGCTTCCGAGTACCACAACCTATCGAAGTAAAGCCCGATCGGCGCTGCCGCAACCGAACGCCCCGGGCCGACCCGCTCGATCAACCACTCGACCCCGCGCGAAACGGTCTCCTCCGGCGCATCGCCGCCGCTTAACGCCCACAGCGCCATCGCCGTTTCTTCCACGCCGGACGCCACCCCGTGCTGCGGTCCCCAGCCCCCGTCAGGGTTCTGCGCCCCGAGCAAGAACCGCGTCCCCCGCTCGAACAGGCGGCCTGCAGTTTCCGGCAGGCTTCGTTCGATGGAGGCCAGGGACAACACCGCCCGCGCCGTCCCGTACACCGGATTCGCCTCGTCCTGCGTCTGTTGCGTTCCGAACCAGAGCGGCAGCCACGCCCCTTCGGCGGTCTGGGTTCGCTCCAAGTACCGCGCCATCTGTTGTAGGCCCTGGCGCATCCTCCGCCGAAGCCCTGGCGGCACGTCTTCCCTCCATTCCGAGAACGCCTCCAGCGCGTGGGCCGTGATGTCCGGGCAACTCCGATCGAACGGCAGTTTGCCCCAGCCGCGAGAAAAGGTCGGGATGCCGCCATCCTGATTCTGAAGATCGAGCAGCCAACGAATGCCGCGTTGGGCCGCCGCCTGCGTGTCCTCATCCGGCGGACCCAGCCGCCGGAGCGCCAGGAGAACGCCGGCCGTGTCGTCGGCATCGGGCATCGCTCCGGGTAAATCGCTCCATCCCCACCCGCCGGGCGCGCCGAAGGTCAGCGGGTGCCGCTCGCCCGATTGCTGGTCCATAAGCCACTGGCGGATCGAATCCCGCCTGCCGGCGGTCAGCCACGGTTCATCCGTATTCACGGTCAGGGCGTTCACCGCTTGCACCGTCACCCAAGTGGCGAGGTCGGTATCGATCGGCCAACTTCCGTTCGGCCGCGCGGAGGCCCGCAGGAATCCCGCTCCCCGCCGGACGATCTCGTGGTCGCGATGGCCCGCGGCGGAGAGGCTCATCGTGACAAAAGCCGTCAGCGGCGCCGCTTCCTCGTACCCGCCGTTGGAGGGTTGCATCGCCAGGGCTCTGCCCAGGGCGCGGCGCGTGACGCGGTCGCGGATGGGGCCGGAAAGTGGGCCGCGTCGTCCGGCGCGCTTATGCCGGACAAGGCCCACCGCGATCAGCGCCGGCAGGGCGTAACTGACGACGGTCAGCTTCAGCGCACGGAACGTCCAGGGCGGGAACACCGACAGTTCGAACGGCAACGGGTAGACGAACCGCCAGGCGGCGGGTTCGGGGCCGAGGCGGCCGGCCAGCGCGCAGGCCGTCAGGATTGGCGCGGCAAACGTCCGGTCGTTGCGATAGCGGGCCTCGATCCCGCGGACGATCCGTTCCGGCGTTAGGCTGCCCAACTGTTGTGACAACCAACCCTCGCAACGTCTCGCGGCGGCGAAAACAGCGGTCTCATCCTCGGCGACACTTAGTGCGCTCCACGACAGCAGCGTGGCGCTCAGATTGGAGGGGCTTTCGGGTGTATCGCCCCAGCCGCCGTCCGAATTCTGGGTCGCCACCAGCCAATCGATTCCCCGGCGAACGACCGGGCGGTCCGCGACGGCGTCGGCGGTGTGCAAAGCGAAGGAGGCGATTGCCGTGGCCACGGCACTGTCGCTCAGGCGGCCGGTCCAAGGCCGCGCGGGATTGAAATCGGCCGCCAGCCTTTCCTTAAGCGCGGCCGCCGTTGCCTCGGCCTTTGCCCGCAGTTCAGAAGCGATCAACTTCAACTCCTTCGGATGACTTATCGCTCCCGTCATATAGGCAGAACCCCGTCCCGTCAAGCTCCCACAAAACCGTTGCAGCCACCCGCTGGAGTTGAAAGACTATCGGGCATTGGGAAAGGCGGCGAACCATGGAACCCTTGCTCTCCGACGTCGAAGTGCGCGTGCTCGGATGCCTGATCGAGAAAGAAACGACCACGCCCGATTACTACCCCCTGACCTTGAATTCCCTGACGGCGGCCTGCAATCAAAAGTCCAACCGCAATCCCGAGATGTGGCTGGACGAGCCGGCGGTGGTCGCGGCGCTCGACACTCTCAAATACCGGCACCAACTGATTGCGAATGTCGCCACGCCGGGAAGCCGCGTCTCGAAATACAAGCACAACATCGGGAGTCGCTGGCCCCTCTCGCTGCCCGAACTCGCGATCCTGTGCGAGCTGATGCTTCGCGGTCCGCAAACCCTGGGCGAGCTTCGAACGCACACGGAACGGTTGCACGGCTTCACGGGCACGGAGGAGATCGAATCCGTGCTGAACGGCTTGGCGGGCCGACAAGAGGGGCCGCTGGTTGCCAAGCTGCCAAGGGAGGCGGGGCGGAAGGAATCGCGGTATGCCCATTTGCTCTCCGGCCCGGTCGCCCTTCCGGCGGGTGCGACCGAGCCGCCGCCTGAACCGGCGCGGCTGCAGATCCGGGCCGACGGCGAACGGATCGCCCAACTGGAGCAGGCCATCGGCGCGTTGAAAGCCGAAGTGGACGGCCTCAAAGCCCTGTTCGCCGAATTCAAGAAGCAGTTCGAGTGACGCCGCCTCATGAGCTCATCCAAACGCGATCTCGAACAACGTTCGTCGGCGGTGACGCTCTCCGACATGGAGATCTTTGTGTTTCCCGACCTGCTGTATGCCCTGCTCCTGGCCAGCCTGATGTCGCCCCGCCTCTGGAAATGGCGGGAGGATCCGTGGTTCGACGGCCTCGCCCGCATGAAGCCGTATCGCCGGATCACGCGCCTGCGGCAGTACATCATGGACCACTACGCCTTCAACCTCGACCTCGATACCTGGGGGCTGACAACCAAGCAGCAGGAACTAGCGCGCTTTCGCGATTTTCTCGATGAGGCGACCCTGGCGAAGTCCAACGCCCTCTTTGGCTATGAAGGCGACAAGTACTACTTCGATCTCGATATCCGCACCCACTTCGGCCTGAACAAGTACACCACGGACGCGATCCCGTACTGGAAGACGGAGACGGTCGAGGCCATGGACGCCTTTCGCCATAAGCCCGGCTATTCCGGCGGGGCGGGGGAGTGCGTGTCCTTGTCCGCGCTTTATGCCGCCGCTTTGTTCGTTGTGGCAGGCATTCCGTTGCGCGATATCTATCTGATGGCGACCCCGCTGCATTCCCAGAATTATGTGGATCTGGACGACGGCATATTGACCAACAACAGGCGGCTGGTCACCAAGAAGATGTGGTGCAACGGAACGGCGCTGTCCGCCCAGGCGCGCCGCGCCTTGGAGAACGAACACGTGACCGTCGTGGCGCACGAGACGGGGCATATCCACACCCTCTATCCCCAAGCCACGTTCGATCCCGCCGCCTACGAGCGGTTCGGCGGCAAGCTGCGGTCGTTTCTCTACACGCCGCTCAGCGACGAGGTGCTCGGCAACTTCCTGCGGCACAATCGCGACTTGCAGCGTTGTTTTCAGTTGCGCCACACGGTCCGGGGAAGCGAATGCTATCTGCCGCTTGACGTCGCTTTCCTGTACGAAGAGGGCGGGAGCTATCTCGTGACCGACCGCACGCGGGACACGTTGCTGGGCGACGTCGAGTTGGAGGAGTTCTCGAACGCCCGGATTCCGGGCCGCATCGTTTTGAACGACCTCGAAACCTTTGTGCGGCAGGAGAATCCGGACCTGCTGAAAGCGGCTGACGTGCGGCGGTTGAAGGACCAGTTTGCCTGCGAGTGCATGAACGCCGAGTGGGCCATGGAGAACCTGATTCGCTTTTGCCGCGTCGAACCCCGGCTGCCGGACGCCGCGTCGAAAACGTTCGTCAGCGCGGGCGAACCGCTGGCCATCGTGCCCGGCATGACCCGCGAGGCGATCGTCGCGCGGCTGGAAGCCATCCGGGGCGCCCATCCGGTGGCCGACCTGGCGTTCTATGCCTTCCGGGACCTGAACCGGACGGACGCCGAACCGTTCGTCAAGGCGGCGATGGAGCGGAGTCCGGTGTCGGTGAGCGGGGCCAGAGACCTCTCCGACGAGGAGGCGATCGCCAAGATCCAAGCCCTGCCGGCGGAATCCATCTACGACGGCCCGGGCCGGCTGGCCCAGCCGGACGAAGTGTGGAACTACGGCCGGGGCGACGGGGCGGAAAAGGCGCTGCTCGCCGCCAACATTCTGCATGCGCGGCATCCGGACGAGAAGATCAGCGTGACCGTGGAGGAAAGCCGCGCCGTGCTGCACGTCGGCGCCCGTACGGTCGAGTTCGCGTCCGCCAAGTCGCTCCGCCCGCAAGAGTGGTCCCTTCCTCCGCGGTCGGTCTGATCTTTCTCCTGCGAAAAGCCCCCTTGCCTGATCTATCCGACTTTGCACGGGACACCGAAGCGGCCCGCGACACTTTCGCATCTTTGCTGCGCTGCGCCCGTCCCGTGTCTGCACGGGTGGTTCATGGCCGACTCAACACGCGGCCGAGTTTCTTGAACGGCAGGCCGACCACGGTGGCGAGATCGCCCCGGATGCTTTCGACGATCGCGGCGGACAGCGGGTCCTGAACGGCGTAGGCGCCCGCCCAGGCGAGCGGGCGGGTCAACGCGGCGAAGCGCCGGATCGTGGCGTCGGGCCAGCGCCGCAGTCTGACGAAGGCGGTGTCCACAAGCTTCACCACCCGCCGCCGGCCCGATCCCGGGACCGCCGGGAAGATGACGCAGGCGGCGCTGCTGATACGGTGAGTGCGGCCGCCCAACCTTCGCAGCATCCGGGCGGCCTCGCGAAGGTCGCCGGGTTTTCCCACGACCTCCCGTCCGAGGATCAGCGCGGTATCGGCGCCGATCACGACGGCGCGGGGGTGGCGAGCGGCCACGGTCCGGGCTTTCAGCACGGCCAGGGCCAGGACGTATCGTTCCAAATGCGCGCCGTGGGGCGCCTTGGGCTCCTCCACGTCCGCGGGGAGCTGCCGAAAGCGGTAGCCGGCCGCCCGCAGCAAGGCGGCCCGGCCGGCGGACCGGGAGGCCAGGATCAACGGAGCGTTTTTTTGTTGGCGCATGGGGGGAACGGTACAGGAAAGCGAGCGGGAAAGCCATTGGGATTGGGGAGGGCGAATCGCCATGGGAACGCCACGTTACGTTTTCCTTGAACACCGGGGGAACGGGTGGTAGCGTCGTCACCGTCTTGCACGTTGCGCGGAGGCGCGGAGCGACGGGGCGGAAAAGCAGAGAAAACGGAGGTTGCCATGGGAACGGATTTCTTCGACGACGATCTGGTAAAACGCCGCGGTTCCCTCAAGTCCTCGACCGTGGGGCAGGGGATTGACATTGTGGGCGCACGGCCCAACGAACTACCGGCCAGGCCGGTCTCGGATCTGAATCTGACCCGGATGGCGAGGCAGAAGGAAGAGGTCAACGCCCAGGTGGCGGGCGCCAAACTCGAAATCGAAAAACTCCGCCGTCGCCAAACCGACTTGGAACGCGAGAAACAGACGCTCGAAGATCTTCTCGACAAACAGGAGCAATACGAACGGGGCAAGCAGGAACTGCTCGACAAATTGTCCGAGAGCATCGTGTCGTTGGTGAAGCTGGAGGATCACGCGTCCCGCCAGGTCGAGATTTATTCCGGCACCCGGACGCGCTTCTCCGAGTTCGTTGACGAGGTTCAGAAGATCAACGATACCGAGTGGTCGGACGAGGTCTTCAGGGACGAACTCAACAAGGCGGTTGTCCAGATCGACACGGTGCGCAAGGAGTTTGTAAAGGCGCAAGCGGCGATCGAGGCCGTTGGCGGACCGCCCAAACTGTTCGATGAGGCGCGGGTCCAGAGCGATCTCCGCCAGGCGGCCGAGGCGGCGGCAGCGCCCCGCGGCTTCAAGAGTTGGATGAAGATCGGGTTCGCCGTGAGCCTGCCTTTGATCATTGCGATCGCGATCGCGGTCGCCCTGTTGCTGATTTCAGAGGCGAGGCGATAGGGTTTTGTCAGGCCAGGCCTGCACCAAAGAGAATCATGGACCGATCTGAACGCAAGAACGCGCGACTGAAGGAGAAACTCGAGGCCATCCGGAAAGAGATGGGCCGGGTTGAGGGGAATATTCACGACCTCAACCGGGCGGTCAGCAACCCGGACCGGCAGTCCGCGATCCGCCGCCTGCGCCAAGTGGAGGAAGACCTGCAGCGGCGCGAGGAAGCCGCCGCGGTCGAATTGAAACGGAGCGCCGCCGCTCCGTCCAGCATTTCCCCCCAGGAACCGGCTTCGCCGCCGGACGGCGGCGGTTCCGATACAGGCGATCCTCAAGCCCCCCGGATGACACCGGATCAGCGATTCGCCAGCTACTTCGTGACGGGCAGTCTACATTCGGTTCGGCCTCTGAGGACCGAGCGGCGGACCCAGCGAAACAAGGCGATCTTCATGCTGGTTCTGGCCATTCTGGTGCTCTACTGGGTCATCAGTTTGCTTTTGAAGATGGGGTAGCCGCCCAAGGACAGCGCGACACAAGGCATGAGAACCCGGTTGCCGCGTCACTCCCCGCGCCGGCGTTCCTCATGGGTCATCCAGGCGATCTGGGACGTCTGAAGATCGGTGATTTCCACCGTCAGTTGGTAGCAGGCTTCTTCCTGTTTGGACACACGGAACGGGAAAGACATTTGCCTACGGATTTCAATGAGCCACCCGGTGAGCATGTAGCGAGCCCCGAGCCGCTTCCCGATCTGGACGCGAGTCTCCGGCGGGCAGTTGGAGAGTTGACAACCCTGCTCCTGGAGAAGGGCGTCGCGCACGCTTTCGCTGGCCAGGTCCGCCTTGCCGGAGTTGGCGAGGACCGCGCACAGGGCGTCGGTCAGAGTCTTGAGGTCGAGGCGCCGCGGCGTCCGGTTTTGGATGCCCATGACGACGAGGATGGGTTTGGAGGGGGCGTTTTTCAGGAGGGCGCACCCGGCGATGTCGTCGCCGACCGTAGTTCCAAGCCAGCGCAGACCGTTGAGTTCGGGATCGGCTTCCTGGGGCTTGGGCGTGTTGACGACCAGGTCCCGCGCGGGCGATCGGAGCCCGGCGCAACCGGTTCCCACGGCAAGTCCCCCGGCCAGAACGACTGCCGCCGCAACGCGAAGAACGCCGGGTTTCATGGTTGCAGGGTTGGGATTACGGACGCTAAATCTGGGTCTGTTCGCCGAGTTCGACGACGCGGTTGGGCGGAATGCCGAGCGGGATCGTTCTGGACCGTTCGTTGTTGAAGAGGAATGCGAAAAGCTCCTTGCGCCACTGTCTCATTTCCGTGCGGCCGGTGGTTCTCAGCGTCATGTGGCCCAAATAGTAGGACACCTCGCCTTTGACCGGCGTGCCGGCGTTCTCGCAAAGGCGGAGAATCTCCCGCATGTCGAGATTCTGCATGAATCCGGCGGACACGATGGCTTTGTAGAAGCCGCCGCCGAGCGATTCCAGCTTCAGACGGCGCGACGAGGGGACCGTGGGCACGCCTTCCACCGCCACATAGAGGAGCATGACCTGACGGTGGAGGACCTTGTTGTGCTTGAGGTGGTGAAGCAGGGACCGCGGGACCACATCGGGATAGTTCATCAGGAAGACGGCGGTGCCGTCCACCCGGGGGATGGATTCGGCGTTGATGTTGCGGATGAAATCGTCCAGAGGGATGGCGGCCTCCATGGCCTGCCGGGTCATGACGCGATTTCCCTGGTGCCACGTCCATAGGATCAGGAGGATGCCCGCGCCCGCGGCCAGGGGGAACCACCCGCCATGCTCGATCTTCGCGATGTTGCCGCACAGGAAGAACACATCCAGCAGGACGAACGCCGTTGTCGCGCCCACGGCCTGCCACCGGCTCCACTTCCAGTAGTGCCTTTCGACGGTATACATGAGCAGCGACGTGATGCCCATGGTCCCGACCACGGCGATGCCGTAGGCGGCGGCCAGCCCGGAGGAGGTGCGGAATCCGATGACGAGCGCCACGCAGGCCACGGCGAGGAAATTGTTCACTTCAGGAACGAAGATCTGGCCGTGCATTTTTTCGGAGGTGTGGATGATGGTCAGGCGCGGGAAGAGCTCGAGTTGGATGGCCTGTCGCGCCATGGAGAACATTCCCGAAATCAAGGCTTGCGACGCGATCACGGTCGCGAGGGTGGCCAGAACCACGAGGGGAATCAGGAACCAGGACGGCGCGAGGGCATAGAAGGGATTCTTGACGGCTTCTGCCTGCCCTGGCGAAATGAGAACAGCGCCCTGTCCGAAATAGTTGATCATCACGCAGGGAAACACGAAGTACTGCCAGGCCAGGGCGATCGGACGGCGGCCAAAATGCCCCATGTCGGCGTAAAGAGCCTCGCAACCGGTGACGCAAAGCACGACGGCGCCCATCACCAAAAGGCCGGTCCAGCGGTTCTCGATGAAGAAGCGGATCGCGTAGCGGGGGTCAATGGCGGCCAACACGCCCGGCTCGCGAACAATCCACGGCACGGCCACGGCGGCCAGGGTCACGAACCATACGAGCATCAAAGGCCCGAATACGCTGCCAATGGCGGTGGTGCCGTGGCGTTGCACGAGAAACAGGCCCACGAGAATGGCCACGGTGGCCGGCACCACGTAAGGGCTGAACAGGGGCGTGGCGACTTCAAGGCCTTCCACGGCGCTGAGAACCGAGATGGAAGGCGTAATCATGCCGTCGGCCACGAGCAGCGCCGTTCCGCACAGGCCCAGGACGAAGATCGTGCGCCGGTTCAGAAACCCCCCGCTTTCCCGGGCCTTCGCCAAGGCCAGCGACATGAGCGCCATGATCCCCCCCTCGGACTCGTTGTCCGCGTACAGGACCACGTAGAGATACTTGACCGTGACGACCAGGGTGAGGGACCAGAAGACCAGGGACAGGACGCCAAAGACGTTGGGGACGCTCAACGGCACGCCATGAACCGGGTTGAAACATTCCCGCACACTGTAGAGCGGCGAGGTGCCGATGTCGCCATACACGACTCCCAGGGCGGCCATGACGAGCGCGGCCATGTCCCGTGCCGTCCGTTTTTGCGGAGGATCGGCGCTGCTCGGGTTTGTGGGTGGAAGATCCGTCATGGTTTCGGAGGAAGCGGGCGCGGGGCGTCAGTGCGTCTCAGTCGGAATTGCATCGCTGACGCGCGCAGGCTTCGTTGTGGTCACTTCCGCGTGTTTGGGGCCCCGAAACAGGATGCGTGTGAATCCGGCGGTTCGAAGCTGGCTATCCAGAGGGGCAATTGCGGTTTTGGAGGTGTCGGCGGGGATCCTGACCAGAATGGCCGTATCCCGGGTGGCGCCAGCGGCTTTGATCGCCGACACCAGCCGTTTCGAGTCAACGGTTCTGTTTCCCACCGTCACGGTGCCATCGGCGTTCAGGATGGCGACAAGGGTGTAACCGCCGCCCGTGTCTTCCAGGGTGGACGAGACGCAGCCTGCAATTCCGAGCAGGAATACAGCCGCCAAGGATCCGACGATTCGATCGCGCATGGGCTCCCTTTGCGAAAAAGCGACGGTACTATAGGGGATAGGGCCGCAAAAAACCACCAAAGATTAGCCCCTGCCCGGCTTGCGGGAAGGGCGGCGGGTGCAGTCAGCCCTGGGGTTGAGCTTCGAGATCGTAGCCCAAGGTCCGGGCGTAGCGGACGCGGAGGAAGGAACCGGCGCGGAGGGGCTTCCTTTCGCCCTGAACGAACGTGACGCCATCCACCTCCGGCGCCTGGCCGCGCGAGCGCGCGACCCAGGGCTGGCCGGTTCGCTCAGGCCCTTCCACCACGAGCACCGTATCGGTTTCCCCTATCTTTTTTTCGAGTCTCCGGCGGACAATGCCTTGTTGAATCCGCATCAGGCGCGACCGCCTGCGGTTGGCGACGGCGGCTGGGACCTGCCGGGGCAAGTCCGCGGCGGCGGTCTGTTCCTCGCGCGAATAGGCGAACACGCCGAGATGGTCGAATTCCGTTTTGCGCACGAACCGGACGAGGTCCTCGAAGTGCTCATCTGTTTCGCCGGGAAATCCCACCAGACAGGTGGTTCGCAGCACGACGCCGGGCATGAGGCGCCGCGCCCGGTCGGCGAGTGTGAGAACCGCCTCGACGGAGCCGGCGCGGTTCATCGCGCGCAGCACGTCCGGATGGCTGTGTTGAATCGGGATATCGAGATATTGGCAGGCCTGCGGGACGGCGGCCATGGTTTCCAGAAGTTCGTCCGTCACGTGGGAGGGGTGGCCATAGAGCAGGCGCACCCAGAACCGACCGCCCAAGCGGCCGAGTTCGCGAAGCAGTTCTGGCAGGGAGGCGCCGCCGCCAAGGTCGAGACCATAGCGAGTGGTATCCTGGGAAATGAGGTTCAGTTCCTTAATGCCTCGGGCCAGCAGGTCTTCGGCTTCCCGGAGCACGTCTGGGAGGGTCCGCGACCGATAGCGGCCGCGAATGGCCGGGATCGCGCAGAAGGCGCAGCGGTGGTTGCAACCTTCGGCGATCTTGAGATACGCGAAGGGACCGCCGGTGAGGAGGACGCGCGACGGGAAAGGGCTGAATATCTTCTTCGAATGCGCGGAGACTTGCAGCAGGCCGCGTTCGCCGCGGGCCAGCCGGCGGACGATCCTCCCGATCCCCCCGATTTCATCCAGGCCGAGCCAGGCGTCAACCTCAGGGATGGCGCGCTGAAGTTCTGCGCCGTACCGTTGCGTCAGGCAGCCGGCCACGACGACGGCCTTGCAGGCGCCGGTCTTCTTCCGGGCGCAGGCCGCGAGAATGGCGTCAACCGATTCCTCCTTGGCGTCGCCGATGAACCCGCACGTGTTGATCAGGATGACCTCAGCCTCCTCCGGCGAGCGGGCGAGGGGGATGCCGTCGGTGCGCAGCGCGGAGGCCATGTGTTCGGAGTCAACGAGGTTCTTGGCGCAGCCGAGGCTGACGAATCCGACGGAGGGCGGGCGCATCGCAGGCTCTCAGGGAACCCTGGCTTTGAGGAAGGGGGGCGGCGGTTCCTCCGCGAGCCGCAACGCCGGGCGTCCGGACGTCGCTCCGGTATCGGTCGAGCGCGCCTTCTGGATGAGCCTTGCGATTCCGAAAACGAGCATCCCGAGGACCAGCACGACTCCGGCGCCCGCGAGCAGATAGGGCCGCCAATCGGCGGAAGGAAGCATCGAACGTCCGGCTCGCGCGTAGGCGAAGCCGCGCCGCGCCCCGCCGAGCTTCCGGCGCAGCCGCGCCACCCACGTGGACAAGCGCGCGTGGCCCTCCTGAAGGGCGCCGGAAATGTCCTGGACGATGTCCTGCAGATGAAGCCGGCCGAAACGGGGCGGAGGGGAGAAGGTCGAGACAGGCCGCTTGACCGAGCGTTGAATGGCGGAGGCGCTGGGAGGAGATTCGGCGTGGAGGGAAGGTTGGACCGACCGCGCGTAACCGTTCAAGTACTGCCGGATCAAGGGCGCGGGATCGAGCCCCACGCATTCCGCATACATCTTGACGAACCCTTTTCCGTAAAGCGGGACCGCAATCCGGCTGAAGTCGTTCTTCTCGATGGCCGCGATGAGGTGGACCTTGATCCGCGTCGCCGCGGCGACCTCGGCCTGGCTCAGTCCGCGACGCTCTCGGGCCGCCCGCAACGTCTCGCCCAGATCGAAGAGGTCGTTCATGGAGTCGTGTCCTGTCCAGAATCCGGATCATTATTCGGGACTTCACCGTCGAGATCAATGAGGATTTCGCGCGGATCGGAGCCGCGCGCCGGGCCGACGATCCCGCGTTCCTCGAGAACGTCCATGATCCGGGCGGCACGGGTGTAGCCGATCCGCAACCGCCGCTGGAGCGACGACGTGGACGCGCGGCGCGTTTCCCTGATGATCTGGATGGACTGTTCGAGCAGGCTTTCGTCCTCGGCGCCCATGCCGGGCCCGGTATCGAGCATCTCATCGAAACTCGAAGTGCGGACGGACTCCCCGTGGGGGACCGGTTTCGGCGCCTGTGGCGGGGCCTCGCCGCCATTGGGGGTCGCGGCGGGTTCCTCCGCCAGAGGTTCTTCGTCCTCCACGGGAGCCGGGACTTGCTGCTTGATGTACTCCACGATACGGCGGATTTCCTCGTCGGACGTCAACGCGCCCTGCGCCCGGATCAGTTTGCTGGCGCCGGGCGGCAGGTATAGCATGTCGCCGCGCCCGAGCAGTTTGTCCGCCCCAATGGCGTCCAGAATCGTGCGGCTGTCGTTCTTCTGCGCCACTTGGAAGGCGATGCGGGCGGGGAAGTTGGCTTTGATCGTCCCCGTAATGACGTCCACGGAAGGCCGTTGGGTGGCGAGGATCATGTGGATGCCCACCGCCCGCGACAGTTGCGCCAGGCGGGCGATATAATTCTCGATCTCGGCCTGCGCGGTCAGCATCAGGTCCGCCAGTTCGTCCACGATGATGACAATGTAGGGCAGCCGATCCGGCAGGCGGGCGGCTTCATCTCCTTCGCCGAAAAGATGTTGCTGCTTCTCGATGGGGCGGGCGTTGTAGGCCTGGATGTTTCGGACGCCGGCCTTGGCCATGTTCCGGTACCGGCGTTCCATTTCGGTAATGGCCCAGCGGAGTCCGCCCGCGACTTTTTTGGGATCGGTGATCACCTGGTTCCGGGTGCCGAGGAGATGGGGCAGGTTGTTGTAGACGGCGAACTCGACGATCTTCGGGTCGATCAGCATGAGCTGCAATTGTTCCGGCGCGCGGGACATGAGAAGTCCGGCGAGGATGGAGTTCATGCACACGGTCTTTCCCGATCCTGTGGCGCCGGCGATCAACAGGTGCGGCATGGCCGCGAGGTCCGCCACCAAGTCCTTGCCCGCCACGTCCTTGCCGAGGACAATGGGGATCTGATACTTGTCCGTTCGCCAGGCCGGCCCTTCCAGGATCTCGCGTAAGAAGACCAGGCTGGAAGACGTGTTCGGAACCTCGATGCCGACCGTTCCTTTTCCGGGAATGGGCGCCTGAACGCGGACGCTCGTGGCTTTAAGCGACAAGGCGAGGTTGTTCTGCAAGCCGGTGATCTTTTCGACTTTGACGCCCGGCGCGGGCACCAGTTCGTAGCGCGTCACCGTGGGGCCGCTTTCGACGTTCTTCAGTTCGGTCTTGATGCCGAACTCGTTCAGGGTTTCCACGATCACGCGGCCCGTGGTTTCGGTGTCGCCCCGAACGACGCGCTGGTCGGCCGGCGGAACGTCGGCCAGGAGGGACAGGGGCGGCAATTGATAGGCGCTGCCGGGAATCTGGCGGGGCGCGGAGCGGTCCTCCGCGGGCGGCCGCTCCCTGGGTTTTGGCGCCGGTTTGGGCGCGGCCGCCTTGACGACGAGTGGCGGCTCCGGTTCCGGTTTCGGGGCCGGCTTGGGCAGGGGCGCGACGACTTCGACCATCTCGCGCTGGCGCGGTTCCCCGGCGTCGGAATCGTTCCCGCCCGCTTGGGCCGCCACGCGTTCGAGGCGGTCGCGTTTCCATTCCTTGATGGCGGGCGCCTTGCGGGGCCAATCCGTGGCTTCACGGTCGCCTTGGAACCCCCGCCATCTTTCGGCCGCCGCGCGGAGGATTCCGGCCAACCGGGATCCTTCCCGGAGAATCGCATCCCACCCAAAGAAGAGAACGGCGGCGGCCAGAAAGACGGCGAACAAGGCGATCGTGGTGCCCACCGGGCCCAGGAGGTCGTCCACCAGGAACGAGGTGAGCGTCTGGGCGGGAATGCCGCCGGGGGCGCCGAGGTTCAGGGCGGCGGTGAGGGGAGCCGTCAAATCGGGGTTGAGTTGGAGCAGGCAGGCCAGCGACAGCATGAGCAGGGCGGCCCACGTCAGTTTGGCCTTCGCGTGTTCGACGCCGTGGAAGATCAGGACGATGCCGAATCCGAGGAACCACAGCGGCAGCAGATACGCGCTGACCCCCAGGCAGAGAAAAAGGACGAAGGAAATCCACGCGCCCGCCGGGCCCACGAAATTGGCCAGCGGATGGTTGGGCGGATTCCGGAGCAGGGAGATGTCCCGCCAGTCGTAGGAGACCAGGCTGAGGAGCAGCAGAAGGCAGGCGGCCAGCAGCACGATGCTCCAGGCCTCGCGCGTGCCGGCGGATATCTTGTGTTTCGGGTCTGGCATGGATCGGACGGCTCCGTCGCGACGCAGGGGGCTACTCTTCCTGTTCGGCCACCGGCGGCATTCCGGCGGCCTTCTTGCATCGCAGGACCAGTTCGCGGCAGGGCGTGGCATTGGTCACGCCCGCCAACAAGGCGAGCCGCAGGGCGCTTTCAGCCGCCCGGACCGCGCGATCGTACTTGCCGCAGGCGTAGTAGGCCTCGGCCAGGGTGTTCCACACCGAGTAGTCGGCCGGCACTTCCAGAACGGCGTCGCGCGCGAGAACGACCGCCTTTTCGGGATTCCGCAGAGCGGGATCCTTCGACTTCACGTAGACCCAGGCGAGGTTGTTCTTCACCATGGGGTTGTCCGGGGCATCCTTGGAGAGCTTTTCGAGGACGGGGAATGCCTCCGCCAGCCGCCCCGTTTCGATATAGGTGACGCTCAAGCCAAACGCCGCCTCCTGGTTGGTGGGATCCAGGCTCCGGACTTTCTCGAACAGCGCCGCGGCCTCGGTCCACTTCGCATCGTTAAGGAACTGGCGGCCGCTGGACAGGAGCGTCGCGACGTCGGCGGCGGACGCGGCGGGTGTGGCCGTGGCGGCTGCTGGAACGGTTGAGGTGACAGCGGCCGGACCCTCCGCCGTGCGCGGCGGCTCGACTCGAACGGGCGGCGCGGAGGTTCCCTCGGCGCCAGCCACGAGTTGAACGGTTAACACGGCGATTGCACCCCATGCGAGTCTTTTCATGTTGCCTCTTTTTCAGTCTTCGTCCGCCAGGCGGCCACCACTCTCGCCGCGTCAACGGACTCCCTTACATCATGCACTCTCAGGACGTGCGCCCCACCCATGGCCGCCAAGACCAGGGCGGCAAGGCTGCCCGCCAGACGCTCGTTTACCTCACGGCCGGTCAGTTTTCCAAGAAAACTTTTGCGCGACAACCCGATGACCACCGGTCTCCCCAGGTCCAGGAGCAGATCCAACCGGGCCAGAATATGCAGGTTATGCTCCAATGTCTTGCCAAAACCGATCCCCGGGTCCACGGCCAGCGTCGCCGCGTCGAACCCGGCGGCGCACAGGGTGCGGACCCGGGCGGCCAGAGTGTCCGCCACGTCGTGGGCCGCGTTGTCGTACGCCGGGTTCTTCTGCATTGTGGCGGGTTCGCCGCGCATGTGCATGAGAACCACTCCTGCCTCGTAACGCCGGGCCATATCCGGCATGGCGGGATCGCCCGTCAACGCCGTAACGTCGTTCACGATGCTCGCTCCGGCGGCGAGCGCCGTCTCGGCGACCGCCGCCTTGCGCGTGTCAATGGAGATCAGGGGCGCCTCCGCTGCACCGCGAAACGCGGCGGCCAGTGCCTCCACCACCGGGGCGATCCGCCGGATCTCCTCCGCCGCGCCGACGGGCTCGGCGCCGGGCCGGGTGGATTCGCCGCCCACGTCAACAATGTCCGCGCCGTCGCGGGCCAGGGCGAGCCCGCGAGCGATCGCCGCGTCCGGGCTGGCGTCTCGGCCGCCGTCGGAAAACGAATCCGGCGTGACGTTCAGGATGCCCATGATCAAGGGACGGTCGCCGAGGGACAGCACACGCTCCCGGCAGCGCCAGCTAAGCGGTCTCGTCGTCATGCAATGCCATTCGTGTCCATTTCCGACAGGATGCTACCGGGGGATGCCCACGTCAAGCGGTCGCTTTGCCGTGACCGACGCGTAAAGGCCAGCCACGGGTGACACACCACCTTGCTATTACCCACAAGTCCGGACGATTCCAACGTCGGCCTTCCTGTTTGAAAACCGCGATGTTCGTAGCGGTAGGTTTCTCTACGAGGGCCCGAGCTCTGGCGTAGTTGACGATCATCTGGCGGATTCGGAAGTCGTCTTTATTCATCACATGCCGATACGGCCACACTGAGCTTGTCATCCATCACTTGGTCCATGGCAAGCTCAATGATGGTATCTGGAACAACTCGGTCGGCCTCGGCGACCTCGATCACGATCTGATTGTCCCACTGTTTGGACGGAAGTGTTTTGCCGTGCAGCAGGCGGGCGGAAATCAAGGTGGATCCCGAAACAGCGGGCAACCGGAGTTCCCTGCCGCGCCATTCCAGTACGTGTAGATAGACGGTTCTACCGTTGCGGACGGACCCCAGTTGCTTGTTGAATTTCCATGGTCCTCCGCGAGTGCCATAGACAGCCTGACCATTTTGCCTGAGCCACTCGCCAACCTCTAACAGGCGGTCGCGCTGAATGCTGTCGAATTCGCCATTCCATTTGGGCCCCCAGGAAAGAAGCAGGTTGCCGTCACAGCACACATTGTTCACGAGCATCCGGATGAGGTCGTCTTTCGCCTTTGGAGGCGCGCCAGTGTACGACCATCCGTGTTCAAGGCAAACACAGGACTCCCACGAGCGCCAATCCTGGAAGAACCCCAGCCTCTGTTCAGGAGTGTCGAAATCCCCGGGCACGGAGCAGCGGTTGTTCATCAGAATACCGGGTTGCAGCGTCCGCACGAGGCGGGTCAGGCGCTCGCCATCCCACATCGCCGCCGTGAACATGCCCCCCCACCAGGCCGCATCCCACCAGAGGATGTCCACCTTACCATACCTCGTGCAGAGTTCACGGCATGCGTTGAATTGGTACTCGATGTACTTCCGGTGGCGCTCGCCCATTGGACAGGTCTCGCCGGACTTCAATACCCAGTGAACGCCATTCTGCACCACCTTGGCGGCATCCACCGGCATGTAATCGGGGTGGTACCAGTCGCGCTGGGAATAGTATAGCCCGAATCGCATGCCAGACGCATGGCAGGCATCGGCAAGTTCCTTCAAATAGTCGCGCCGAAAAGGCGTGTGGGTGACTTTGAACTCCGAATACGCCGTGTCCCACATGTGAAATCCCTCGTGATGTTTGGCGATCACCACGAGGTACTTGAAGCCGGCAGCCTTGGCCGTTGAAACCCACTCGCTGGCGTTGAACTTCTCAAGGGAGAATTCCTTCGGCCAGTTCCGCCAGACTTCGTCGGGTACTGGTCCGTTGCCGACATCTGGCGCCTTGCGGGTATAACAAGATCCCCAGGACAGGTCGCCTTTGTCATGTGTCGACAGACCGAAGTGAATGAACATCCCGTATTTTGCGTCCCGAAACCATTGAAGCTCGGCGGGTTTCGCGAAGTTACTTGCCGCCCACTCGACGTCAGCAAACCGCTGTACCAGATGCGGTTCCACGTTCTGCGGAATCCTTGTTTCCTGTTCTTTGCAACTGTACATAGGCCAATACTCCTTCTGATCGTTGCCGTGGCTGCATTGTCGAACGAGGATCTGAGTGTCATGTGATTATCGGGCGGAACGCGATGTCATCCGCCGTGGCGTGCTGGGCTCGTCAGTCCATCCGCGCATATTGGCAGCCTGTGTGTCTTGCTGAGCCCATCGAGCATCAGGGTCACGATGGTGCCGCTCATACCGAGAAAGTCGATCCCGATCCCTTTGCCCGACAGGGCATCCAGGTCATCCAACTCGCATGTGTAGTTCCCTAGGTTTTCGAAGTAACTGCCCTGCCCCGCCTATGGCTCCGGCGGTATCAGCGGGAGATCCAGCCAGGCGAGTCCGATGTCGCGGTTGATATGGCTGATCACGGACCCTTCCCGCGCGTCGTAGTGCAGATAATAGAGCCCGCCGCTCTCGTAGACAATCGGCTCGCGCATGAAAAGCGCATCGCAACCGTTCGGGCCATCGCCGTGGCGCAGGATCCGTCCCTGGTCCACCGCGTTCAACCGGTAGTAGGCCGAGGGCCGCTCGAACCCCTTCGGCAGGCAGTGGGTGTAGACGCGAACCGGCTCATGTCCTCCAATCACTCTCGTTCCGCTCATGGTGTGACTTCTTCTTCTGTTCTGACTCCCCGATCTCCCCCGCCGGGAGCGATCCAGTTGTGTTTCAATTCCCCTTCCGGCGATCGAATTCATGGCGCAGATCCTCCGTTTGTCCGACACTCACCTTACAACGCGGGCTTCGCCCGCAAACCCAAGTATGTGAGTGTGTGGGTATGCGGGTGCGTGGGAGACCATTGCTTTTTCCACAAACTCACATACTCACACACCCACACACTGGACTACCGTCTTGTTCTTCTCCATCGCAAGCGGCAGCGCTGGACCGGCTGCGTCGGATCACTTCAGCAGCGTGAAGAACGGGAGTTTGGCGGCTTTTCTGTCGAATGTGATGCCGCTTTCACAACCCGCAGCACGCGCCGAATGCGCGATGAGAATGTCAGCAAGGTCTGCACCGTATTCGCTTCCATCGGCAAGCAGGCGTTCAAGGACCTCGCTGGCCTCGAACTCGAGGACCGACATCTGTCGCAAGGCCCGGATGGCGTCCAGTATCTCCGCCCGCGTCTTCTCATATGCGCTTTCGAGCACCCAGATCGTCTCCAGGACCACGAGAAGAGGAATCAGAAGGCGCTCCCGCTTCTCCTCGGCCTGCTTGAGTCGTGTCCGAGCCTGTTCCGCCTGCAGCTCGTCATCGCGAACCAGAAAACGGACGACAACATTCGTGTCGAGCGCGATCATCGTTCCCGGCTCCTCATGCGCTTCGCCACGGCGGCCTTCATCTCCTCGAGGGTCCTGCGCGGCTGAGCCGGGTTGTGGAGTCGGCCGAACACCTCGTCGACGGACTTCGTGAGGGGTTGCAGAACCGCCTCCGCATCGCCGTGGACAATGAACATGACCCGATCGCCGGTGTGCAGGCGAAGCGAATCCCGCACCGACTTGGGAAGCGTGAGCTGTCCCTTGCTTGTCAACGTTGCCGTAACCATCGCCACGCTCCTTACTCGTAATAGTCTCCTTACAACATAGTAAGGCTATGCTTTGCGGTCAAGTGTCGTTTCGCGGCACCCATCTTCGACGGGTAATGATGCTAGCGAAGGCGGGTGGCGAGTTCTGCCAGTTGGCTGACCGTGTCCGGCCCCAGTCCTCCCTCCTGGAAAATGCCGACGTTGAAGGTGACGCCGCCGCCCACGGCCTTGAAGTCGCGCACCACGGTTTCGAGGTCATCCACCACCTTGGAAGACCCGAGGCAGAACGAGCCGTCGTTGAAGGTCACGGCCCGCCGCGGGTTCCCCGTGCGCGCGGCGCGGAGCCAGAGTTTATGGTCCATCCCGGCAAAGCCGCCATCAAACCACCAGCCGTCCAACAACTTTCCGAAGCGCCGGGAATACTCCGTGATCACGGCCGTGTAGCGCTTCTGGATTTCCGCCGGCACGTCGCCTGTGGCCTTCTCCCAGCCAAATCAGGCAGCCTTGTTGATATCCTCAATGCGCTTGCCAAACTGCGGCGGAGTTTTCGGCACGCACCAGTGTACCATCATACCGAACTTGCCCTGACGCATCCAAGACGCCCGTGATGTAGACACAATCATCCTTTCTTTCAGTCGCTTTTCTCCCGCTTCATTGCGCACGAAGCGGGATCGTCTTCTGCCCTTTCGCCCATTTCACGATCAAGGTGAGGTCGGTTGTGGAGCGGGCCTGGATCTTCGGCTCCTCGTCCGGCGATTGGCGCCCCGCGCAGTGCAGGTCCAGTTCGGCGCGTTTCCCGAACGGATAGCGTTGCACGCCGTGCGCTTCCAGCAGCCGCACGTCCCAGAGCAGCGTGCGCGTGCCCACATCGGGACGAAGGCCGAACACATACTCGAACAGCACGCTAATCGGCGGCACGCCGGTCCAGCCGACGAAATTGGGCGTGCACTTGCCTTCCGCCTTCTCTGGCGCGTAGTTCTCGAACAGCGTGCCCTGCTTGACGAACGCCGCGACGACGTTGGCGACATGATTGCGCGCGATCTCATGGGCCAGCCCATCCTGACCCACCTTGGTGAGCCCGCGCAGCACCATGTAGTTGGTCGGCGCCCAGACCGCGCCGTTCCAGTAGCCGCCGTCGGGGACATACTGCGGATGGTCCGCCGAGAGCGACGGCACACGGTGCGGCCGGTTGAACTCCCGCTTGTTGCGCAGGTGCGCCAGAAAGGAGTCTAGCCGCTCTGGGAGAACGATGTCCGCCAGCAGAGCCCAGTAGGCGCCGATGGTCTTTACATCGGAAAGCGCGCCATCCCGGAACCGGTCAAAATAGAACTTCGTCCGCCGGTTCCACATCTTCGCGTTCACGTGCGCCTTCAGGTGTTCCGTTTCCGTTGCCAGGTCGGCGACATCGCTTTCGCGACCGAGCGCCCTGGCCATTTCGATCAGGCACCGGTTGGCCAGGATCTGCTGACAGGTGGTATCGATCCAGGACATGAAGCCGTGCTCCCAGGCCACCTTGTAGCCGGGCGGCAGGCGCGGCTGGTTGTCCATGCCGCACCCCCAGCCGCTGGAGAAGTACGACCCGTCCGGCCAACTGCGCCACTTGCGGAACCACATGGTGTAGGCGAGCAGCGGCGGGAAGACCACCGCGAGACGCTCCTTATCGCCCGTGTTCAGGTAGTATTCCCATTCGGACCACGGCATCAGATTGGGGCCGGTGCTGGAGACATCATTCCGCTCGAAGCGCTCCGACCCGTCCGACCAGCTGATTTCTCGGGAGATGAAGCCGTCTTTGTGCTGGCGGGCGTAGAAGTTGTCCAGCGTCTGCTGGAAGTTGAAGGCCGCGGAACCATAGCGCCCGAAGTGGAGCATGAAGACCGAGTCCCACATGAAGATACAGCCGTTGAAGGCGGTATCGATGTAGGGGCTTACGAAGCCGATGTTTTCCTCCGGGATCCGGAGATTACCGAAGGCCAGCTCCCACGCCTTCCAGTAGCAGGCGATCGTGTCGGCATGCCCTTCCCATTGCGGCGCCGGCAGCCGCTCGCGGATGTCTGCGAAGTTCGGCGGCGGCGTGCGGTCCACCGGCTTGCGCGGGAACACGCTCTCCTCGACCCAAGGGTTGGCCGTGAACGTGGCGATATCGTACATGTCAACGGTCTTGGTTATTCGTTGCATCTGCTTACTTCCTTGCTTGTTCGTCTATTGGCCATGGCTGAACCGTGTATCGCCCGCCGGGCACGGTGTCGAATGTAAGCCTGCCGTCCGCCGCGCGGCTGATCTCAACCGCATGGCCTTCCACTCCGTTGACGCGCCAGGCGGGATCGGCATTGCGGATCGTGCAGCGCCCGCCTACCGTTGAGGTCACGTTTGCCGCGGTCAACCGGCCCGCTTCCCAGGCGAGGGTTACGGCGAAGCCGCCGCGCGCGCGCAGGCCGCTTGCCCGCCCGGTCGGCCAGCAGGACGGCAGCGCCGGCAGGAAATGCAGCTCGCCGTGGTAGCTTTGCAGCAGCATTTCCAGAACGGCGGCCGTGCCGCCGAGATTGCCGTCAATCTGGAAGATATCCGGGGGATGAAGATCGAGCAGGCTGTTGGTGGCAAAGTCCGTCACCAGCGCCTTGACATGCGCCATGGCTTGCTCCCCGTCGCCAAGCCGCGCCCACAGGCAGGCGGTCCAGGCCCGGCTCCAGCCGGTGTGTCCGCCGAAATGCGCCAGCCGGTGTTCGAGCGACTTGCGCGCCGCCGCCCAGAGCGCCGGTGTTTCCGGCGTGATCTGGTCGCCGGGATAGATCGCGTAGAGGTGCGAGAAATGGCGGTGCCCCGGCTCGACCTCTTCGAACTCGCGATCCCACTCCAGCAGCCGGCCGTCCGAACCGATCTTGAGCTGAGGCAATCGCGCCTTGATCTTCTGCCACTTCTCGCGCCGGCGCTCGTCCACACCCAGGACGCGGCTGGCCTCGATCGCGTACCGGAACGCGTCGTGTGCCAGCTCCACGTCCATGGCCGCGTTGATCCCGATGGAGACCGGCCAGCGGTCGCCGCTGTCCTTGAAGCGATTCTCGGGCGATTGCGATGGCGCGATCAGCAAGGCGCCGTCCGGCCCCTCGAACAGGTAATCCTCATAAAAGGCGACCACCTCACGGAAGAACGGATAGGCCCGCTTCCGAAGGAACTCCCGATCCAGCCCGTACTCCCAGTGCCACCAGAGGTGCTGCGCCAGCCAGGGTGCGGCGCCGATCCAGGCGGCCCAGCCATAGGACTCCGGCGTCGCCCGCCCCCACGGATCGGTCTGGATCGGGAACCAGACGCCGCGGCATCCGTAGAGCCGTTTCGCGGCACGACGCGCGTGCGGCACGAACGTCTCGATGTGGGTGAACAGGGCGTTCGTATAGGCCTGCAGGTTGCCCGCCTCAGCCGACCAGTAGTACATCTGCAGGTTGATGTCCTGGTGCAGATCGCACTCCCAGGGCGGGCGGAGGTCCTCGTTCCATTTGCCCTGCAGGTTCGGCGGCTGCTCGGCGTTAGCGCAACTGGCGCAGAGCAGATAGCGTCCGTAGTTGAAATAGAGCAGCGGCAGGGCCGGATCATCCGCACCCCGGCGATAGGCAGCGATGCGCTGATCCGTCGGCAGGTCGGGAACCGGCAGCGGCAGTTCCACCGCCAGCCCGCCATAGTGGCGTTTGTGTTCGCGCCGGTGCTCGGCCAGCAGTTCGTCCCAGCTTCCGGCGGGAACCTCCAGGGAACCGCACTCTTCGGCCGCCTTCCGTCCGCGGACGCTCACGCCGATGTTGACGGCGATCACGATCTCTTTCGCGCCCCGGACCAGCAGGCGGCCACGCTCCACCGAAACCTTGCCGTCGGTACGCACGGCCGCCTGCACCCGAAACCGGATGCCGCCTGCGAACTGGCCATCCATGCGTGCGCCAGCCGGCGTGGTCTGGAACTTCAGCTTGCAGTCCGGATCGAAAACGCGATCGAGCCAGATCGCCGTATCGCACGGCGGCGGCCCCCACTGCACTTCCTCGTGCGTCAGCCGGATCAGAATTCGGTCCAGCGTCAGATGCGCGATCAGCTCACGGCGGAACGCGCCGTTGAAACGCACCGTGGTCTGCGCCGTGGCCAGATCGAGCTCGCGCCGGTAGCTGTGGGGCGTATCAAGGTTGGTTTCGATGTAGAGATCGCCTGCCGGGCTGTAGGGGTCCACCTGGTTCGGGACGCCGCTGATACCGCCGCCACCGCCAAACGCGTCGTTCGCCAGTTTGGCGGCTTCCTCCCAGCGCTCCGCCAGCAGCAGGCGGCGCACCTCTGGCAACTGGGCAGCCCTATCGGCCGTATCGCGCTTGCGATGCCGCCCGCGCCACAGCCACTCGTGATTCAGCGCCACGCGTTCCCGCCGGACGCCGCCAAAAACCATGGCAGCCAGCCGCCCCGTGCCGATCGGCAGCCCCTCCGTGTACATGGCTGCCGGTTTGTCGTACCAGAGTATGTCGTTCGTAAGTCCCGTTCCGTAGTGTGGTGTATCGCGCATCTGCATCTTCCTTTCCGTTCGCCGCTGGTAAGTTCCATCATCGGCCCGTACAGGGCGAAAGTCGCAATTGCTCCCCGGGTCGCGTCAGCAAGTCCAAGCGTTCACCCATGACTTTTTCCGCCGCCTGGCCGTCGCGCCACACCTGCACCTGGCGCGTGGGCCACGGGTTTTCCACGGTGCAGGGTTGCCCCTGCTCACTACAAATGTCGATGGGAGCAACCTCGCCATCGCGCAACTCCCCGGACACCAGGAACGCGCCAGGAACGCGCAGATCACGAAAGCTCGCGTCGGTCTCCCTCGGCCAGACCTTGAAAACGCGCAGGACGCGCTGGTGCGCCGTGCAGAGCATTTCGTTAATTGTCGCGGGCACAATGCTGCAGTTCTCGATGCCGTGCGGGTTGTCCCGGATGAACCCGTTTGCCAGCCCGATGGATCCGATCATGGACTTCATCTCGCGCAGAATGCAGAGCGGATCCCACCCCAGACGCACAGCCGCCGGATAGATGCTGCTCATCCCGTTGGGATCCTGCCACCGCGGCATGGCTGCCAGGGTATTCCGGGCGACAGCCAAAAGTTGCGGCGCACTCTCCAGCCCGATCTCCCCGGCGGGAAAGATGTGCTGAATGCCGAGCGTGTTTCCGTCACACCAATCCATGCCCTGCTCGCTATAGCGAAACACCGTCTTACCATCCCTGACCTGCACCGGAAACTCGCTGATGTGCGCCAGCATGTGCCGCCACAGCTCCCGCTGATCCTGATCCATGGCCAGCGCTGCGCTCATGTCCAGGACCAGCCGCAGCGTCATGCGCACCAGGCCCAGCGATAGGATCGGGTTGAAATCATTCCCTGAGCCTTCGTGGATGGAGTCGTTCCGGATCACGTAGCGCTCGCCCTCCTTGTCCATGTAGTCCGTCCAGAAGTCAGCCACCGCCCGCACAAACGGATAGACGCGCCGTGCGTAGGCAAGATCATAGGTGTGATACCAGCGCATGGCCATGTTGACCGCACAGTACGCCGCATTGCTCTTCTGGCCGTGAAAGAGCCCCTGGCCGTCGGTCTGCCACGGGATGCGCGGCGGATTGGCGCGTGTGGTCTCGATACCTCTGGGGCCGATGCCGACCGGATAGTACACGCCCCTGCACCCCTGCAGGTTGCTGGCATACCACTGCCCCCGTTCCATGAAGGCGAGGCACGGAGAGTCGGCGGGGTCGGCCTGTTCGATATGGTTGGAGGAGTAGAGTCCGTAGTACGGCGCCTGGTGGTTGTAGTTCAAATGGTAGTCGCCAAACCAGGCCGGATCGTCCGTCGTGACCCACGTCCCGAAGATGGAAGGGGGGAAGTCCATGTTGCGGCTGGCGCTGGCCATGGCATACTTCGAGAGGTAGTAGCGTTGCTCGATCACCGGGTCGTCAATCCCGACCTCCGATTGATTCCAGAACCGCTCCCACCAGGCGGCATGTTCCATCCAGAGACGGTCCAGGTCGCCCGCATGGCGCACGGCCAGCTCGGTGGCGCTGCGCATGCAGTCCGGCGACTCAAAAGACGTAGCCATGGCCAACACGAGACGGACAGTCCGGCCAGGCTGTAGCTCGAAGGCAGATGCGTTCGCGCCGACGACCCGGATCGCGCAAGCGGCGTCCACAGGGATATCCACGTCTTGCCCGAAGCCACGCCGCGCCCAAGAAATCTCACCATTCCGGCCGGATGCGGACTGCGAGTCCGCGCTCGTGCCGGGTTCAAGGCTCACGACCACCCGCATTGGCAGGTCGCGGGCTTCCAGTTCCACCACCAGGACGTTGGCCGTGGCGGCCACCCAGGACCGGGCGTGCAGGGTCGCTGAGCCTGTCGAGAACCTGGACAGGGTGACCGCGGAATGAAGCACTTGCTCGACGTGATAGGAAGCCCCTTGCAGGCGCGGCACGGATACACGGAGGATCCCGAACATCCTCACCCCGGTGGAGTCGTGTCTCGACCGCATCTTCCAGAAGTCGTTCTTCGCGATCCAGTAGCCTTGATCCTCAGGCGGACCGCCGATGCAGACGCCCAAGTCCCCGTTGCCGAGAAGCGGTGCATCCGTGGCCGTGTTGCAGGGCACCTTCCGCGGCGGTTCAGACCAAGTGCTTCGGTGCTTTATTACCCGGTGTGGGTGAAATAACGAACGTACGTCAACAGCCATCGCCTTCATCGCATGTTCTCCTTGTCATCTACGTTCGTCTATTTCCCGGCGCACTCCGGCCCGCCGAAGACGATCGGGCACGCTGTGGCGTATCGCGGCAAGTGTGCGTTCGCGGTGGTTCATAATCCTCCCCAGGGTCAACCCTGATCCCCTGATCCCTCGGGAACGGTTTGCCCGCCGTGGAGTTGCGGGTAATCGCTGGCGAACCGGTAGGGTGGCAGTCCGTCGTATACCAGCTCGATCACAGTGATGCCGGCGTGCCTGTCGGGCGGCGTCGGCGGCAGGTTTTTCAGTACCAGCCGATGCCCGACAAGTTCGAAATCCACCGGTGTGCCGTCCTTGAGCAGGCGCACAGCCTTCGGGGCGGTCCGGTAACCGCCCAGCGTCATCGAGCCGCCGGCCGGCCAGATCCAGTTCCACACGAAGATGGACTTGCCGTCGGAGGAAACATCGGATACGCCGTTGGCGCCGAATGTCCCTCCCGAAAGCCAGCCCATCTTGTTCCGGACGAGCTTGCCGTACACTGCGCGGCCGTTCTCCTTCAGCCAATCCCCGACCACGGTGAGCGGTTGGACGGCCTCCTCGGGAACCGAGCCGTCCGGTGCCGGGCCGATATTCAGCAGGAGGTTGCCGCCGCCGCCGGCGCAGGTGCGGAGCATCTTGATGATGCGCTGCGGGGTGTAGCTATAGGGCGCCGCCTGCCGGCTGTCCACGTACCCCCAACTGATATCGTTGAAGGTCATGCAGGCTTCCCAGTCCCGTTCCTCGGCGGTTACTTGTCCTTCCGATGTGCCAAAATCCTCGTTCGTCCAACTGCGGTTGTTGATGATGATGTCGGGCTGGAGGGATCGCATGTGCTGGTTGAGTTCCAGGGCGTCCCATCCGTCCCCTGATTCCATCGGAAAGCCGCCGTCATACCACAGGATATCAATCTTGCCGTAGCGGGTGAGCAACTCCGTGTTCAGCTCGCGGACGTAGCGGTGGTAGCGCCGGCGGGCCTCGGTGTCGAACGCACAGCGCCAACTGTCAGGGTGTCGCCATTCGCCAAGAGAGGAATACAATCCGACGCCCAGCCCGTATTCGCGGCAGGCGGCGACGAACTCACGTACGAGGTCGCGCTTCGCCCCGAAGTTGACCGAGTTATACGGATTGACCTTCGAGTCCCACAGGCTGAACCCCTCATGGTGGCGGGTGGTCAAGATCATGTACTTCATACCCGCCTTCCTGGCCAGGGCCGCCCATTCCCGCGGCGCGTCCGGCTTCGGACAGAACGTATTCGCGAGTCTTTCGTACTCGTCGATCGGCATGTTCTCGTGGACCATGGCCCACTCGTTCCGGCCCAACAGAGAGTATAGCCCGTAGTGGATGAACAGGCCGAAACGCGCTTCGCGCCACCACTGCATGCGGCGGTCACGGCTCGCGGCAATCTGCTGTTCGTAGTCTGTCCTACACAGAATCTCTTTCATCGCATATTCCCTTCTTCGACTCAGGCCAACAGGATCGGGAACTCAGGGCGCCGGGTCCTGTATCCTGAGGCTAATGGTGGTGGCGCAAGCCCGCAAGCCTTCTTCCGTCGCCTTCAACTTCAGCACCCCGGTTTGCTTGCCCGCTTGCACAATGATTTGAGCCAGGCCGTTGAACAGGCTGCGCTTCCAGGGCTGCTCCACGGACGCGGCGAGGTACTTGTCCGGCTCGTGACACGAGGGGTCGCCATTTCCCACACCGATGATCGCACCACGGCAGAGGGGTCACGGCAGAGGGGTCAGGCCTTTAATAATGGCTAAGTTCATGTAATCTGGCTCAACTTCTCCACCAGTCGACGCAACTTCCGGTTCGCCGATAGCCGACGCTCCGCGATGGCCAGCAGATTACCCAACCCGGATCCGTCCGCCAAGCCCA
>Ga0182021_10000717_pt1 | contig 36557 bp, 42 predicted proteins | sample 612E3MmetaG_FD_120493 | JGI IMG/M metagenome (GOLD analysis project Ga0182021, IMG submission 120493) | Permafrost microbial communities from Stordalen Mire, Sweden - 612E3M metaG (Illumina Assembly) | ecosystem: Environmental > Terrestrial > Soil > Wetlands > Permafrost | place: Sweden...
AACCGATGATGCCCCAGTTTCCCAAAGAGTTGTCGCTGAAGAAATTGCGCGTTTTCCCGAAGTTCAAGAAGTTTACATAATTACCGGTGACTGGGATTTAATAGTTAAACTTCGTGCAGAAAATGTTGACGCAGTGGGCAAGTTTGTTGTGGATAAATTGCGTTTGATTAAGGGTTTAGAGAAATCGTTGACATGCATGGTCTTCGAAACTGTCAAGGAAACAACTAGTCTTGGACAATCTTTTACCAGAATTGAGAAGAAGCAAATTAAGCCGTAACTTCAGCTGCACTTGAATAATACAGAAGCGGCAGCGCTAAAAGTACAGTGTTTTTCCCCTTAGAAGTTAATGCATACTCAACTCGCAACGGAGGACCAGAAGTAACCTTTCTTGTTATGTACCCATGCTGCTGCAGCATTTTCAATTTATCTGAGAGTGTTCGGGAATTAACGGTTAAGATTTTTTTTATATCCCCAAAGCCGATGGCATCTTTTAACAGCAAAGTATAGAGGATTTCAAGGCTCCATTTTTGGAAAAGAAGGTTGAAACTTTCTTGCAGGCTGTCAAGTTCTTCTTTAAGTTCGGTGGGGGTTATCTTTTGGGTTTCAATTATAGCTTTGAAGGTTTCCTCTACGCCCTTTAAAACTTGGTTCATGCGCGCTTCTACTATTTTGTGGAATTCAGCGCTTAGTGTTAATGGGGTACTCATTGACTTTACACTCGGTGTAGGTTGGCTCACTTCATAATTTATAAGGGTTTACTAATACAACAAGGTATACAAATTACATCAAGTTGGAGGATGAAACAGTTGGAAAAATATGATGCCATCGTTGTTGGCGCGGGAACAGCAGGTTGCTTAGCTGCAAAAACCATGTCTGAAAAAGGCTTAAACGTTTGTTTGGTAGAAAAGAAGCCCCGAGACCAGATTGGAGAAAAAATCTGCGGCGACGCTTTAGGCGAGCACCACCTAAAGTTTCTCGGATTAGAAAAACCAACAGGCGGCGAGTTAGAAGCAAAAATTGATGGTATCAAAATTTATTCACCTGACGAAAACACAGTATTTACCATAGCCGATAAAGACTTCATTGGTTTTCTGTTAAACAGGCGATTATTCGGGCAGTGGGTGCTCAAAAAAGCAACCGAGAAAGGTGCACTCCTTCAAGATAACATGAATTTTCGTTCTCCCATAATTGAGAAAGGTGCAGTAGCAGGAATAACTGCGAAAAACATGAAAACTGGCAAAGTTGCAGAGATGCGAAGTAAGGTTGTGGTTGAAGCTACTGGCTATTTTGGTATGGTGCGCAAACAATTACCTGCCGAGATGGGTGTAGATCGCGACATAGCTAACGAAGACGTCGAAGCATGCTACAGAGAAATTCGCCAACTCAAACAAGAAACCGAAAACACCCGCTTCTGCGAAATCTACCTTAACCAAAAAGCCTCACCAGGCGGCTACATCTGGATTTTCCCCAAAGGCGGCGCCCGAGTCAACGTGGGCATAGGAACCTGCATGCGCAAAAACTATCCTAACCCCAAGCAGCAACTCTATGAAACAGCCTTTAAAAGACCAATCTTTGCAGACTCCTTGGTTTTAACAGGGGGCTCATGGTTTGATCCAGTACGCAGACCATTAGACAACATGGTTTCAAATGGTGTAGTATTGACTGGTGATGCTGCTTCGTTAGTTAATCCGATACACGGCGGCGGCATCGGACCTTCAATGCTTAGCGGCTACTTAGCTGGGCAACAAATCGTTGAAGCTCTGGGTAAAGGTGAACCGACAAAAGAGGCGCTTTGGGGCTACAACAAGAAATACATCGACACCTATGGCAAGAAACAAGGAACCCTTGACATTTTCAAAATGTTCCTCTTATCCTGTAGCGACGAAGACCTAAACTTTGGCATGTACGAGAAACTCATGACTGAAGATGACGTTCTCAGAGCAGGAATGGGTGACGACTTCCACCTAAACATTACAGAAACTGCGAAGCGAGTGTTCCGCGGCATACGACGCGTAGGATTCCTAAGCAAACTGCGGTCAACAGTGATCATGATGAGAGGACTAAGCGCACACTACAACACATACCCATCCACCCCACAAAACTTTGAGCCATGGCGATTACAAACCGTAAAACTCATAGCAGAAGCAAAACAAAAATTAGTAGAGTAAACCTCTGCTAAACCTCATTTATTTTTCAGTGTTCGTTTAGCAATCTTGCTTCGCTGAGAAGTATTCTGCGTTAGGTGAGTTTTATGCTGGCAATACCACAATTTTTGTTCTTTGTGCTTTAAGTTGCTTTTTTGATTTGGGGTTTGAATCGTTTGCAAGTTGCGACTTTTAAAGTGCTTTAACGTTCTTTAACGTTCATTACCGTCTTTTACCGTCTATTAACGTGCTTTAAAGTCCATTAACGTCCCTTAACGTCAATAAACTTCGAAATAATCCTGCAGCTTTATTCTGTTTTATCAAAAAACTGATCGTTGGGCTGCTTTTAGGGCTTGAAATATTTGACGAAAAAGTCACTAAACAAGGCAATCATGACGAAACGGCCATTTGAATGGAACAGTACTATTTAAGATCAACAGCGCTAAATCGGCTAAATACATATTTTTCATAGTTTTTAAGCCAGTTAATGCTTAAATTTTGGAGTACAACATGCATATTTACGGTGAAAAAATTGGTTTATTGCTCTCACTGTGGAGAAAAAATCGCTGATGACGCATATTTCTGCCCTAAATGCGGCACAAAAACTGATAAAGGCAACGCTACAAAGGCAGTTTATCCAGCCGATGAGTTGCGGGACGCGTTTTATCAAGTAGGTATTGAGCTTGAGAAGGCATTCAACATTGTGGCACGCGAAACTCATTCTGCTATTCAAAAGGCAAGAGAGAATCTGCAGCAAAAACCTGCACCACAGAAAACTGTTGTTTGTCCCAAGTGCTCCACAAAGAATCCATATGGCTCGATTTTCTGCCATAACTGCGGTACAAGACTTGCACCTGCAGAAGAGTCGCACGGTGGTGCTTAACAAATAAGCGGAAACAAAACCTTAATCGCATATGAAACCACGGGCGGCGCTACCGAAGAATCAGCAAGAAAAATCACCGAGGTCTTACGTTCGAAATCCCAGTTAGAGATTGACTTGGTTGATCTGACAGAGCAAAAAGTCAGCGACCTATCCCAGTACAGCAATGTGGTAGTTGGCGCAGGCGTAAGAGCTGGCAGAGTATACAGCAAAGCCTTAAAGTTTCTAGAAAATGACTTCAGCGGCAAGAAAGTGGCTTTTTTTGTTTCTTGCGGCGAAGGCGGAGACCCAGAAAAATGTGAAAAAGCGAAGGTAAAATTCGCAGAGGACACATTAACACGCTATCCTAATGTTAACGCTGTAGCCTGGGAAGTTTTTGGTGGACGGATGAAAATTCTTGGAAAAAAGGTTTTTGACAACCTTGATTTGGCTAAGGTAGAGGCTTGGGCAGAAGAGCTTGGAAAAAAATTCACCCAATAAAACTGCAGTTACTAAGGCTGGTGCTATTCTTTGCCCCACTTGCTGCGTTGAATTCGTCGAAGTTGAATTTGACTTAGAAGTTGACGAAATAATACTGAATAACGTGAAGGCGCTTAGATGTCCTGCCTGCAAAGAAGAACTATTTACACCTGAACAGTACGAAATGATTAAAAAACGAATAGCGGAATTTACGCAATAACCTCTGTTTTGGGGGTCGATAGGTTTTTATCATCTCGGTGCGGGAAATCTCTTGCAAAAACTCTCAGAACATATAAAAAACATGAAATAAATTTTGATTTGTCTTTCTATATCCTTCTCTTTTTGCGACAAGCCTTCAGAACTGATCGCGAAATGCCTTTAATAGTTCTTTAACGATAAAAGACTAGACGGTACTTAATGCACATGGACAGGTTTCGTGTGGTAGCAGCAGTTGCTTGCATAGTTTTCGTTTCCAGCTTGATTCTGATTCCAGTTGCGAGCGCAGACTGGGCAATGTTTCATGCGGACCCGTCTCACAGCGGCGTTGGAACAGGCAATCCCGTGCTTTCTCCCAAACTGCTCTGGAACTACACCACCGGCAACCAAGTTTATTCGTCTCCTGCTGTTGTAGATGGCATAGTCTACATGGACTCCGCAGACGGCAAGCTTTATGCTTTGAACGCCACCAACGGCACTGAACTTTGGAATTACCCAACTCCCGGTACTGGTTCGTCACCGGCTGTCGTCGGCGGAGTCTTCTACTTTGGCGCGTTGGGCAACATTTATGCTTTGAACGCCGTTAACGGCTCAGAACTCTGGAATTACAATACCATCTTTGGTGATGGGGTCTATTCTTATTCGTCTCCTGTGGTTGTCAACAACGTAGTCTACATAGGCTCTTATGACCACAACGTTTACGCTTTGAGCGCAACTAACGGTGTCCAATTGTGGAATTACACCACCGGTGGACAAGTTGCTTCGTCGCCTGCAGTTGTAGGCGGCGTTGTCTACGTAGGCTCCTATGACCATAACGTTTACGCTTTGAACGACTCTAATGGTGCCAAAATCTGGAATTACACAACAGGCGGCGGGGTTGATTCGTCTCCCACGGTTGTCAACGGCGTAGTCTACATAGGGTCCCAAGACAACAACGTTTACGCTCTGAATGCTACTGATGGCATTAAACTTTGGAGTTACCCTACCGGCGGCGCGATTGATTCCTCTCCTGCGGTTGCCGACGACGCAGTCTACATATGCTCCGCGAACGGGAATGTTTATGCTTTAAATGCCACTATTGGAACCGAACTTTGGAGTTATGCAACCGGTGGCTCTGTTGCTTCGTCGCCTGCGGTTGTTGGCGGAGTAATTTATGTAGGCTCGGATGACGGTAATGTTTATGCTTTGAACGCTATTAACGGAACCGAACTATGGAGTTACTCAACTAGAGGCGGGGTTGATTCGTCTCCTGCTGTGGTTGGTGGCGTAATCTACATTGGCTCAGACGACGATAACGTTTATGCTTTGGGCGTTTCACCTACGGCGTCTCCTTCACCTACGTCGCCTAACACAGTATTCATTACAATTTGGGTGGTGATTGCAGTCGTTATTGTTGCCGCTTTGGTTTTCATAATATTTTGGAAGAGACTGAAAACTAAGCCACAAAGTCCACAGCCTCAACCAGCAGCCCAGACAATATACGCTGTAACCGGGAATGAGTAAGGTCTTCCAAAAACTTACCATAGAGAGGAAGGCTTACCCGATTTATCTTATCATCAGAACATATAAAATACAACAAATAATTTTGAAGTTGACTTATCTTATCCGGGCTAATCGGTGACAGACCTTTGCCCACGCCGTGTACGGTGTATAAGGACCTTTCGAGTTGTCTGGTCTTCCAATGTTTTCAGTTGTTTCTCTGTACAGAACTATGTGACGAGCTTGCAATAACTAAATAAGGCACTGAAACGACATAATTTTAGGACGTTTGTTCCTGCAGGGATTGTTTTGCCTATAGTTAGAACCAAATTTGCTGATAAGTACATTGAGGAGCTTGGCGGCACTGGAAAGTTCGAGTATAAGGATATTTTAGTTTGGCATGTGGAACTGGTGAACATTTTCGATAGCGAAATTGGAGAGGGAACAAAGATTGCGAGCTTCGTTGAAATCGGAGGGAGTAAAATCGGGAGCTCTTGCAAAATTGAGTGCGGCGCCTTCATTCCTCATGGTTCGGTCATTGAGGATAAAGTTTTCATCGGTCCCAATGTCAGTCTGACGAATGACAGATACCCGAACCTGCTTGTTAACGAATGGAAAGTTGAGCCTGTGACCATAAAATACGGCGCAAGAATAGGCTCTCATTCGGTTATTGTTTCCGGAGTCACTATAGGAGAAGAAGCAATCATAGGCTCAGGCAGCGTGGTTACGGATGATATCCCGGCAAGAGCCACGGCTTACGGAAATCCTGCGCGGATAAAGGGATACGATCGTGTTCGTGACAAAGTTGAAAAGCTACTAGATAAGAATAAGGCTGTCGCTATGTCAGAGTTTGCCACCGAATTAAGAAAGATCTTCGACGAAGTTTAGAATGTTTCTTTTGGTTAATTAGAAAAATTCTCTGGGTGCCCGTGTTTTGAGCAGACCAATTGCGGCCCTCCAAGGCCTTCCAAAATCTTACCCCCATAGAGGAAGGCTTGTCAGGTTTTATTTTATCATCACAACATATAAAATACAATAAATAATTTTGGGATTGACTTATCCTATAGGGTCCAATTGGCGACAAGCCTTTGCCCTTCAGCTTACGACGTACTAAGCGAACGCCTGAATTCTCTGCTGGAAATGGAGCAATGCGGTCTTGATGCCTCCCGCTAAGTCTACCAGTTTATCATCGTTAAATTCACCCAATAAAACCTGATTGGTGCATTTCCCAGATAGTAGCAATTTGCCATTATCGTCAAATGATATCCAACGGCAATCTGCATTCTTAGCTAATTCTTCCGAGAGTCTGCTATCGGTGATGCTAGCCCAAACTACAACATTGTCTTCTTTTGCTCTCATGTCAAAAAATAACTGATATTTTTCATAGAATGCGATGGCCCCAAAAAACTCATTAATCGTGTAAGGGACTTTAGTTCCGAGAACTTTTTTCAGCAGCGCTTCAGCAAATTTGTAATGTGGCAATGATGCCATTCGGGGAGAAGGATGAAATAGAACCTTTATTCCGTAACGAAGGCCTTCAGACTCTACTTTCTCTTCGCTGATTTTCTCACATTGTTGCGAAGAACCTATTGCTAGAAAGTAGCCTTGACCCCATCCGATTATTGCATAGTCGCTAAGTTTTATCGTCTTTTTTCCAATCTTTGATTTTGCCGAAGTACTTCAATTCAAAGACTGCTGTATGATTTTTGCCGCTTTCTGTTTTGTAATCTATTATTATATCAGGTTTGAAGTCTTTCTGACCGATGTGATACACTGTTTCAGCCAAAATTCTGTCAACACATACTTTCTGTTCGATTAGTCGTCGCATAAAGTTAAGTCTGAGGGTAGCTTCTGTCCACAACAAAGAATCGCCACTCTTCTTAGCCTCTTCAAAATCGGCTAAAGTTTTTTTCCATGCATTCTCAACTGATACTTCTATATCCATTTATTCTATCCTTCGACTTCCAGCAATAGCATTATTTTTTTTGTATTAGGTTAATAACTATTTAGTAACGAGCGTACGGAGGTCTTCCAAAATTTGGGCCCTATAGAGGAAGGCTTTTCGGATTTTAACTAATCATCAGAACCTATTGAAAATATATTATAATTTACAGGTTGACTTACCTTCTGGTTTCCAATATGTGGAGGCCTTTTTTAGAGGTTTTAAATTTGTGTCCTCTCGACTGCCCTCAATGCAATTCCGACCGATTATACAAAGATGGTCTTGGCAGTTTGGGTAGCGTGAGAAGGTTCAAAGATAGCCCAAATAAACAACGGCACCCCTTGACAAGTACGATGAAGTAACTATCAGCGGAGTTCAGATGCATTTCTATCGGAAGCCAAAACGGTTCAGCGGATTAACAAAAACCTAGACAATAAAGAAAAAAACTGGAGAGATAGGTTTTTATGTTCCCCTGAAGTCTCTAAGGTGTCACCAACATATATTAAACGGCAAAACAAATGGATTGATGGACCAAAATGGTAAGAAAAGCACGAATACGCCTCACAAGTACAGATTACTGCAAACTAGAAGAGGTATGCGGAGAACTCAGAAGCATCGCCCAAAAAACAGGCGTTAAAATAAACGGTCCAGTACCATTACCCACAAAACGACTACGCGTCCCAGTTCTAAAAGCACCTTCAGGCGAAGGAACCGCAACATGGGACAGATGGGAAATGCGCATCCACAAACGCTTAATCGACATAGACTCTGAAGAACGCGTCATGAGACGAATCATGCGCATACGTGTACCAGAAGAAGTCCACGTAACAATCGAACTCATTTAAAACAAAGTTTTTAGATTTTTCATTTTTGTCATTATTTAAGATTCATTTCTAAAAATAATTATTTTCATTTATTCGTGAAACCAGTCGACATTAAATAATGAACCCTGTTTTCCTTTTCACGGTCAATTAATTATTAAAACAAAGATAACAGATAATTCTTTGTTGCGAAATCTGAGATTTTCAAATGAAGGTTGTGAAAGTAAGCAAGTAAGTAATTAAAGCAAGAATTGCGCTGGGAACGAAAGCTATGGCCCAAAGTTTCTTGTTAAAGCTGAAAATTTTGTAGCCGTCTAAGATTCCGAATGGAATTAGGTTAAAGACTGCCATGAATGCATTGATGTAAGCAGCAAAGAATAGCATGTTGACAAACAGGCTTGCTGGTAGGGCAAGGGCAACTCCAAGAAGAGTTGACGAGAATATTAGGTTGATGGCTGGGCCTGCAATGGAGATTTTGACTATCTCATCACCATTAGGTTGGCCGGCAAGCATCATTGCACCTGGCGAAATCATCTTAAAAGGCAAAAACACGGAAACCAAAGTTAAAACTGATCCCCAAGTTGTTAAACGAAATTCTGCCCATAAACCCTTCTTTTGACCCATAATTTTGTGCCCGATTTCATGAGCCAAAAAAGATGCTGTCATTATAACTGCAAAAACAGCCATTACGCTCCAGGTCCACTGTGGGCTGAAGCCTCCAAGAATGTTCCCATACAATCCAATAGAGAAGCCGATGCCGATCACAAGCGCTGCTGCAACTCCAATGTGTTTGAGTTCTTTATGGCTAAAGTAAACGTGTCGCTCACGCTTAGGCTGCCCCAAATTATAACTGTACTGATAGGAATTGTATGATTGCGGCGTCATTACTTGTTCTTGCCTTTGTGAACGTACAAAATCAATCCTTGGGCATGCATGGTTCTCTGGCAAACGGTGTGCGCTACAAAACTGTCCTCCACAAAATGGACAGCGAAACGGAAGAAGAGTCTCTTGATTGCAAGTGTGGCATTTCATCTTAATTAAAGCGCCTTTCAGAGGTAACGCACATATGATGCTTTATATTTTTCCCTTTAAAATCAGTAAAACTATTTTAAAATCAATAAGGTAGAATAAATCAGTTTCAATGAGGGACAAGAAAACATGAAAGAAACCACTGTAAAAGAAGCAAAAGCACAGCAAGTAGCAAAAGAACTTAGCGATTTGATGAATGTTAAACCTGCGGAATGAGTGAATGACGTAAAAGCGGCGAGGCGCCAAGCAAGTTTCTGATAGATACTTTGCACTTTATCATATAGTGTTTGTTTTTGACTAGTGAAAGAATGCTTAAAATAGACAAACTACTAATCAGAAGCACAAGGAGAAAAAGGGAGTCAGGTTAACTTGAAGCCGTTTAGCTTTGTCCATGCTGCCGATTTGCATTTAGGGTACTCGCAGTATGGACTGGAAGCTAGAAGAATAGACTTTGACAACGCCTTCAAAGAACTTGTTGACAGAACAATTGAGTTAAAACCTGATTTCATGGTTATCGCTGGCGATTTGTTTCATCAGCCGCGACCATCAAATGTGACTTTAGAGAATACTATTCGAAGTTTTAAGCGGCTAAAAGACGCAGGCATACCAGTTTTAACGGTTGATGGCTCACATGATTCTGCGCCAAACACCGTAACAGGCACAATCCTCTACCCACTAGACAGTGCAGGATTAATTCATCATCTTCCCAGACACAGCGGTGCGTGCTGGCGCAAACCTGACTGTTGCTATGTATATGGCATACCAAATTTCCACAATAAACATAAAGCTCAAGAGGCACTGCCAAAATTTATTGCGGAAAACTCTCCAGCACCCATCGATGGGCTTTTTAACATTTTTGTTTTCCACGGCGCCTTGGACTTGCCAAACGTTACGCCACCATACATAGAGGCGGAGTTTGCACCAGACCAATTGCCTGACGGCTTTAATTATTACGCTGGCGGCCACGTACATGAACGATTCTTAGGTACGTTCAAAACAGGTACTTTAGCCTATAGTGGCTGCACCGAAACAACCGATTACCGAGAAGCCAAGAATCAAAAAGGGGTCCTTCATGTTACCGTAGATGAGAAAGGTCACAAAAACATCGAATACATCGAACTAACCTCAACTCGACGATTCATCATTTTAGAACAAGACTTCCCATGCGTGTCCTCGGAAAAAATCACAGATCTAGCTACTCGACAGGTAAAAGAAAATGATGAGGAAGGAGCAATAATAATTCCCATTCTAAGAGGGACCCTTCCTGTTGAAGCTAGCCGAGCAGAAATTGACATCGGAAAAATTAGAAGTGCTGGCGAGAAAGCTTTGCTTGTTCACCCAATCGTCCAGCTAAAAGAAACGGCTGTTTCAGACGAAGTTGTACGCTCCATATTTGAAGGCGAATTTAAAGATTTGAAAACTAAAGCCTTCGAGTACTTCATGCAAATTTTCTCTGAACGGTACAGCCGAGAAGAAGCTGATAGAATCGCACATTCAGCATTGACGCTAATTGAGCCATTGACCCGGAAACAAGACGAAAAAGTCAAACAAACTATCGAGGAGCTGGCAAAATGAAAATAGAAATTGTTCAGCTTGAAAACATCCGCAGCCACGTAAAATCTACAGTGCCTTTTACTGGGGGTTTTAACTGTCTTGTAGGCGGCGTAGGGTGTGGAAAATCCAGCGTTTTGTTCGCGATTGACTTTGCTCTATTTGGCGAGTCAAGAACCTATGATTATTTATTGCGTGAAGGCGCAGACTGGGGAAGGGTCACTGTCCAGTTCACCCAAAACGGGAAAATCTACAAGCTTACGCGCGGCTTAAAACGTAAGGGCAAGAGCATTGCACAAAACATTGAGGAGCTCAAGCTCTGGGAGAATGAGCGGCTTGTTGCCAGCATGAAAACTGATGCCATCGCCGAGCAATTTAAGGCCATCACGGGTTTGGATAGCGATCTTTATCGTGAAATTGTTTGGTTTAAGCAGGAGCACCTCAAAGAGTTGCTTGATGCTAAACCAAGGGATAGGCAAACACGGTTGGATGAACTATTCGGCTTATCCGACTACGAGATTGCCTGGAGCAACATTGCCCAGTACCAACGAGATTACGAAACAGAAAAGCGAGTTTACGAGAAAGACCCCGATGTTACGGGACTTGAAAAATTAAGCAACGAATACAATAGATCAAGCGAAGAATACACACTTCTAGAACTGGACCTTGAAAACGCAACTCTAAACTTATCAGTTGCTAAGAGGGCGTTAAGTGAAGCAGATTTAAAACTCAAAAAGCTTGAAGAAAAAAGACAAGCTATTGAAGAGGGCAAACGAAAAGAAGCGAGGCTACAATCTGATATCGTTAACATGAGTAGAAATTTGGCTTCTTTAAGTGAGCGTATCGAAGGCAAAAAAACGATAATTAGTAATTTGAGTCAACGTCAAAGCTCAATTGATGCTCAAGTAAAGTCGTGTCTGGGTAAACTTGAGCAAGCAGGCTTACCAACCAGTCAATCTCTTGAATCACTGCATTCTTGTCTGGCATCTTTTGATGATAAACTCAGTAGGTTGCGAGCGGATCAAGAAGCTACTTCTAGAAATATGCAAACCGACAAGAAACGGGCTGTAGATTTGTCAAAGGAGAGTAAGTGCCCGCTTTGTATACAACCGTTAGACGGCGAATACAAAAGTAACCTGCTCACAAGAATTCAAAGCGAAAATATTGACCGTGAGAAAAGTATTAACAAGCTTCGAACTGAAATTGATGCTTTGCAGAAAACCAAAACCTTAGCTTCTGAAGCCTTTTCAAATCTGCAGACTTGCCTGACAAGGGCTGAAGAATTAAGAAACAGGTTAGGTGAAGAAGAAAACAACCTCAAGTTGTTGTCAGCAGAGTCTAAAGAAAAGCAGCAACTTGAAGTTGATTTACATTGCCAGATTGAGCAAGTTCAATTTGAGATCAGCAGATTTAATTTATCAGAACTCGATGCAGCTCGACTGCAGCGTGAGCAGGCTTTTCGGCAATATTATTTGTTAGATTCGGAGTTGCGTACTAAAGAGAACCGTAAAAAAGACCTGTTCAAACGCTTAGATGAAATTAAAGAGAGGATCAATCTTGCTCAGGAAAAGCTTGAGCGGGTTGAGAAAATCCGCAAAACTGTTGAACTTTTAGGTGCCATTCGTGATGCCTATCGTAGTATTCAGCCTAAGCTTCGAAGCGAGTTTGTGAAGGTTTTGCGAAATTTTGTTCAGCAAGTACTTGACAGCTTAGTAGGCGGAGAAGCACCATTGCTAAACGTCGTTATCGATGAAACCTATACTCCTTATGTAAAAAGTGAAGCAGGCGTTGACCGTGAAGTTTCAAACCTTTCAGGTGGAGAACGTACGCTTTTGGCGTTTGCTTACCGTTTAGGGTTGGGGCAATTGATAATGCAATCGCGGACTGGTCACGGCTTAAGCATACTTTTACTCGATGAACCCACAGAAAACTTGGGAAGTGAAGATGGCAGTATTGAGCGTTTAGCTGAAGCCATAAGCCGATTCAAAGCCATTGAACAAATCATAGCCGTTACCCACAGTGAAGCGTTTGCTGATAAAGCCGAGCACGCAATTACTCTGGAAAAAGAAGCCGGAGTTAGTAAAATCTCAATCGAACGATAAACTACAAGCTAATCTGCGCGTCTTTAACCTCATAAATTATGTCAGAGTTGCTTTTCATGTTTATCTGATCTATCTCTTGGATCATACGATTAACCATCCTGCCCACTACAAGCACGAAAACGTTTAAGCCTCGCGATGCAGCTATGGCGGCTGAACGACTGATTCCAAACTCAATATCGGCTTTAAGCTCCAGCTTATTTAGGACCGCTCTTCCAACTGCTCCCATGACGCCTACTCTGTCAGGTTTGAATTCAGCATAGAACACTCTGAGTTTGGCTAAATCTACTGCTCTGGAGCCGCCTTTGCGTATGCTCGGCAGCTTAACTATGAGAATTTTGCCTCGCTTCATTTTGACTTTTCCATGCAGTTCCTTTAAGCCTAAGTCTTCTCCTACTTTGGCGTCGACAAGTGCTATGCCATTTGCTTCAGCCTCAGTGTTATCAGCAGTTGTGGTGTACATAACGCCTTCTTTTATGACTAAACCTACTTCTTGCCCCGCCTTAACGGGCTGAGTTGCTATAGCTGGCCAAGCATGCTCAACCCTTAGGTCATGTTTTACTTCGGTAACGTAGCTTTCGAGGTTACGTATGTCTTCGTGTAACTTAATCACCGCTTTTGATGTTAAACGGTAGTCGGCACGTTCGGAACCAGCTTCAAGCAGGCCTTCTTTGGTGAGTTTTTTAAAATATTTGGATATGGCTTGGATAGTTATCCCTAGTTTTTCACTGATGTCTTTTTGTTTGATGTGGGGTTGGTTGCGCATTACCTCGAGAAGGATTTGGAATTTGGTGAATTCGCCCTTTTCGCGTAAAAGTAACTCTTGAGTTAATTTCTTCGGCAAAGTTATTCAACCTGACATTAACTTTAGTTAAACATAAATTAATAAGTATATGGCTGGATAAAACTATCCACGGGGAAAGGAAACATTGCACATCGCAGACGGCATACTTACGCCAGAATGGTGCATAGTTTGGTTTGCTATAGCAGCAATCTTCGTTTTTCTAGGCGCCAGACAGATATCGGCAAAACGAAAAATTAACCCAGCATATATGTCTGTGGTCGGCCTTATGGGCGCCGCAGTTTTCGTGATTTCCGTTTGGCATATACCCGTGCCAGTTACTGGTTCATGTTCACACCCTGTAGGTACCCCTCTGGCCGCAATGATAATTGGACCACTTCCAACTGTAGTCATATCCGCAATCGCCTTGTTCTTCCAAACCTTCATTGGACATGGCGGAATAACCACAATCGGTGCCAACACATTTTCAATGGGTATAGTTGGAACTCTTACAGGATATGCAACTTTTTGGGTCGCGAGAAAATCAGGCGGATCAATTTGGCTGTCAGCAGGATTAGGCGGGGTGGTCGGCGATTTGATGACCTACATAACCGCAGCTTTTGAACTTGCAATATCTCTTCATCCATCAAATGTGTTCACTTGGTGGGGTATATTCACACTTGGATACTTGCCTACCCAAATTCCCTTAGCAATATTGGAGTTCGGATTTACAGCGGCAGCTGTTCAGTATATAGCTAATCATAGACCTGAACTGCTAAAATGGTGGTTGGTGAAATAAATGGACAAATTTGCAAAATACGCTCTTATCGTAATGTTAGCAATCGTATTAATCATGACGGCCAGCGCATATGTCGGATACATTGTTGGAGGCAACACTGCAACAGACACTAAAGTAAACGCTGCAGCCGGAAGCAACGGCAACACATACTATAATCCTTTTACCATAGAGCACTGGGGAGTTAACGGCGAATACATAGGTTTCTTTTCAGCAGGATCCGTTGGAGGTTTTTTGGTCGGTTACATCTTCCCAACGATATTCAAGACTAATGTTGTGTCAAGGAGGAAAAACTGATGATTCCTGTATGGTTAGCAGGAGACCCTCTCGTTGGGATATTGACCACCGTGGGATTCTTCACTTTCATTATTATTGGGCGTTGGGTGAAGCTCAGAAGAATGAAAAACAAAAACAGAGTTGAAGTCGATGTATAGCGTAAACCTTGAAGAGTACACTGAAGGAAACTCGATACTTCATAGATTGGATGCTAGAATTAAGGTCATCTGTGCAGTGGTTTCGATTTTCTGCATTGTCTTCTTAACTCACTGGGCGCTTCCTTTGCTCTTTTTCGTAGCTTCCTTTGGATTAGCCCTCTATTCTAAGTCGTCACTGAAAGTTTACTTTCACCGGCTCTTTCATCCAATTACCCTCATTGCATTCGTGGCTCTAATTATGCCATTCACCTATGGAACAACAGTGATTGCGCGAGTTCCTCTGTTAACGATTCCCATTTACTCGCAAGGTATCTATTTTGGCATTCTGGTATTCACTCGCTGTATTTCAGCTGTGGCAGTTCTGAATTTACTTATCCTTGTAACGCCGATTTCAACTGTTATGGATTCCTTGGCGTGGTTCCGCGTTCCTTCTGTAATTATAGATACCATGATGTTGATGTTTAGGTACATTGGCGTTCTCTCCGAAGAGAGCACTAGAATGTACAGGGCACAAGCGTCGCGATGCGGGTATTCAGGTAAAGTAGGTTACTTCAAAAAAATCGCCAACTTTGGCAACATTGCGGGATCGCTTCTTTTAAGAGCGTTTGATAGATCCGTAAAAGTTGGAAATGCAATGGCATCAAGAGGATACACCGGAAAATATACACTATTTACCTATGAAAAAAAGAAACTACCTAAGTGGGATATGCTTACAGGTTCGCTAATAGTAATTGCTAGCATAAGCGTAGTCCTTGTGGACGTATTTATACTTCCATACTCTCAAATCGGGCACACTCTCATTTTGGGCACAACATTCATTTTCCACTTACTGTAAATTAGGAGAAAAAAGTCTTGAAAGCAATTGAAACAATAAACCTATGCTACACTTACCATGACGGAACAAAAGCACTAAACAACCTAAATTTTAGTGTTGAAAAAGGTGAGAACATGGCAATCCTTGGTCCGAATGGAGCAGGCAAATCCACATTGCTTCATCACTTTAATGGATTGCTAATGCCTTCATCGGGTAAAGTCCTTGTTTTGGGCCAAGAGGTCGTTACTTCAAACATTGACTGGGTTAGACAAAAAGTTGGCTTAGTATTTCAGGATCCAGATGATCAACTATTTGCTCGCACTGTAGGTCAAGATGTTGCTTTTGGACCTTTAAATCTGGGTTTGCCACCTGACGAGGTTAAAGCCCGCGTGAAATGGGCTCTAGAAGCCACTGAAATCACAGACTTAGAGCATAAGTCGCCCCAAAACCTCAGTACAGGCCAAAAAAAACGTGCAGCCCTCGCCGGCGTCCTCGCAATGAAGCCAGAGATAATTGTTTTGGATGAACCTATGGCTAATCTTGATCCACGAACTGCAAGCAAAGTCCTCAAGTTACTACTCCAACTAAACAAAGAATTAGGCTTAACCCTGATAATAGCTACGCATGACGTTGATTTAGTGCCGCTCTTTGCTGACGAAATCTGCATCCTAAGCAAAGGCCAGATTGTAACGCAAGGGCCACCCGAAGAAGTTTTCACAAAAACAGATCTCCTGCGAAGCCTAGACCTGAGGCTTCCAAGAATTACTCACCTCTTCGAGATTCTAAGCAAAAGAAACCAACTCTTAACGGACAAGCATTTTCCATTAACGATTGGAGAAGCTAGAAAAGAAATTGTAGAGTTACTGGAAGCAAACAACAAAAATTAAACAAGCTTTAGACTTCTCCGAACTAATTGCCCAAAACATGTAAACAATTTGTAAACAAAAAATATTTATGCTTTGTTTACTATTTGTTTTTGTATGAGTGTTGTTATAGCAATCCGAGTTCCCAAAGAATTAAAAAAGGAACTTCAACAGCTTAATCCACAATATGCAGAAGACGTCAGGGTTTATCTTGAACAAATGGTAAAAAAGAAAAAACTTAAGCAAGCCCTCGAAGAGGCAACTCGTTTTAGAAATGAACTTTACAAAAAGATTGGCAACACCCCTTCTTCAGCTGATATAATTCGGGAAGACCGTGATTATGGCCACTGAAGCAGTTGTAGATTCATCAGTTGTCGTTGCTTTAGTAATGCCTGAAGAAAATTCTGATTGGGCTCTAACAAAAATATCTGAACATGAATACTGCCACATTCTAGACTTTAGCTACTATGAAGTAGCCAACGCTATTAAATGCAAAGCGCCAAACAGATTAAGCAAAAAAGAGGCTGAAAAGGTTTTCACGCAAACAATAGGTATAATGAATCTTTTTGGAGTTCACAGTTTTGGAGAAGTTATTATTGATGCATTGAGTTTAGCTTTGGAGTTTAATATCGCTGTTTATGATGCTGCTTTTCTTTCCCTTGCCGATAAACTGGAAATGCGACTGCTTACCCTTGACTTTAAGCTAGCTAAAAAACTTGAAAATTCCAAATATCGTGGGTTAATAGAATACCCTATTAAGTAGCAAGCAACCTAAAGAAAATTAGGTTGAGACATCGTAACCTCGGGCAGTAACCATTTTGCCGTTGACAACTTTGGTTGCTGAATTGCCAACAATGATTGTGGTAACCATGTCGATTTCAGCGTTCAGCAATTTTTTGAGTGTGGTGACTTTGACTTCTTCTCCTGCTCGTCCAGCTTGCCTAACTATTCCCACCGGTGTTTCAGGTAGCATGTGTTTTAGCATAATTTCGTAAGCTTTCATTAACGGCTCAATACGCCCTTCGCTTTTAGGGTTATAGAGCACAATAGCGAAATCGGCGGCTGAAGCTGCTTCCAATCGGCGCTCGATTTTTTCCCAAGGCGTCAACAAGTCACTTAAACTGATAACTGCAAAATCGCTGACTAATGGTGCACCTAGTTTTGATGCGGCAGCTGTAGCAGCTGTAACTCCCGGAACAATTTCAACGGGTAAGTCAGTTTTTTCTTGTGCAACAACTTCTAAAACGATGCCTGCCATGCCATAAACGCCTGGATCGCCACTGCTAACCATAACCACCTTATGACCTTCTAGGGCTTTTGATACGGCGATTTTTGCTCGTTCAACCTCTTTACCCATCGTTCCAGAAACGACTTCTGCACCCGGTTTAATAATTGATTGAATGAGCTTGACGTATGTACCATAACCCACCAAAACGTCGGCGTTTTCAATTTCGCTTCTTGCCTTAGGCGTTAAATGCTCAAGACTGCCGGGTCCGATACCAACTACGCTTATTCGCCCTCGGCTATAGCTACTGTTACTCCGTTTAGCTTGGTTTTTTTCAGTATTAACTTGGGGTTTTTTCCCGATGCTAGTATTGCTGCTCGTTCGCATACTCCTCCGACACCAATTTTTTCCTGAACCATCTTGGAATCAGGTGAAAGACCAAGATAACTTACAGAACGAAGTGCTTCGACGCTTAAAAACTCAAGTGGCTTGCCTAACTGTTCCACAGCTTTAAGCATGTGAATAGAATCCCTTTTAATATCGACAGTGGCAAAACGGTCCACACTTGCCAGCGTAACATGTGCTCGCTGCAATGCTGTTTCGACGGCTTCCATTATGCTGTCTGCGCTTGAATCTTTCCTTGCGCCTAACCCAACCACTATGCATTTAGTTTTCAATATAATAAAAGGTTTAACCGCTTTGTCAATCGAAAAAACATCATTTGACAAGGGCTTGTTTGTAATTATTACACCCGCATCATAGCTGTTAATTATTTCAAGGGCTTGATCGGCGTTTTCTGCTTTCTTAATTTCGTAGCAACCTAACTGGCCTGCTGGAATTTCTACGTCACCGATTAATACTACGACCAATTGGTCGCCATTGACGATAGCGCTGTTAACCGCAACAAGGCTCTCAGGGTTCTGTATGGTCAAATGCAGCGTCCTTGCCAGTTCATCAACGCCCTGTTTACCCACAGCATCGGACGCGGTCGTAATCACCGCTGTACCACCTACGCCTTCAGCGATTATTCTTGCTAATTCATTTGCGCCGCCATAATGCCCTGACAAAAGGCTTATTATGAATTTTCCAGTTGCATCAACTCCGATGACAGCGGGGTCGGTGAGTTTGCTTTCAAGATGTGGCGCGATCGCACGGATAATTATTCCCGTTGCCATCACACCGACTAAAGCATCCATAGTGCTGTAAATATCGTTTATGAAATCGCCAATTTTCTTGTCTAAAGGAACAACGCCGATTTGATTATATTTTTTAGGCGCATAAACCGTAGAGGACAAACCTGCATGGTCTAATGCTTCTTTTATTTTTAAGGCTGTTTCTACTCCACGCCTTGTGATTGCAAAAACAGCAATTCCCTTAGTGTACATTTTACTCGCCTTTACGGAACCCCGTAGTGAACGTGGGGTCATAAAGCTTAGATAAATCATACGCTTGCGGGTTGAGAACTTTCCCCACAAAAATCAGCGCCGTCTCAGTTATGCCCGCCGACTTAACTTTAGCCACTATGTCCTTTAATGTGCCTTTTACGATTTTTTGCTCTGGCCATGTTGCTTTATACACTACTGATGCCGGCGTATCTTTCGGGTAGCCGCCTTTTACTAGTTCGTCGACAACGCGGGCGATGTGTGGGGTACCTAAGAATATGACCATTGTTGCCTGGTGAACAGCTAGTTTGCTGATGCTTTCTGCTTCTGGCACGGGGGTTCTTCCCTCAGGTCGAGTAATAATGACGGTTTGCGAAATGTTTGGCAGAGTTAATTCGCGGTTTAATGCTCCTGCAGCACCTTGCAAGCAGCTGACGCCTGGCACTCGGAAATACTCAATTTTTTCTTTGTCCAATGCATCCATTTGTTCTTGGATGGCTCCGTAGAAGCTTGGATCCCCATCATGAACTCTTGCCACAAGCTTATCTGCCTTTACTGCTTCAACCATGACTTTTAGGACCTCTGGCAGGCTCATTTTGGCGCTGTCATAAAGCTTCACGCTAGGCTTTGCATACTTGAGGTATTCAGAGTTCAAAAGCGAACCAGCATAAATTACCACGTCAGCTTGCTCTAGATACTTTTTGCCTTTAAGAGTTATCAATTCTGGGTCGCCTGGACCTGCACCTATGAAAACAAGCTTTTTCATGCCTTAACCCCGTTTCCGTTTTGTTTCCAATGAATAGGAACTTGACTTTTTTTAACGATAGCTACAGAAAAATAATCTTCATGTACATCCCAACCTTCAACGTCGCTTAGCTTGCCAACAATAACTTTTTCTTCAGATAATGTGCACCGTTTAACTAAGGCGACGGTGGAGTTTTCAGTAAAACCTGCTTTCAAAAGAATCGGAACGAATTCTTTAATGTGGTGGGCACATTTCATGAACACCAAATTATCCGCGTGTTTAGCAGTTTCCAAAATGCGAGCTGGAGTAAGATCTGATGGAATAATTGAAACTACTTCTTCTTTTTCTGCTAGCGGTAATTTAGAGCTAGCGGCGGCTGCAGTTACCGAAGTTACACCCGGAATGATTTCAAGCTCGACTTCGGGATAAGTTTCTTTGACGCATTCATAGAGATAAAGAAAAGTGCTATAAAGCATGGGATCACCCAATGTGATGAAGGCTACGTTGCCTTTTTTGGCTTTTGCGGCGACTATAGCTGCGTTTTCCACCCATAGTTTTCTGTTGTTTAACTCATCTTTGGTCATGGGGAAGACAAGTTCAAGAATCTCCGCAGGTTTCTCACGTTCAGCCAAGATTTGTTTAACCATTCTAAGCGCCATGCTTTGCCTATGCGCATGAGATTTAGGTACACAAATAACGTCCGCTGCTTTGAGAGCTTTCACTGCTTTTATTGTGATAAGTTCGGGGTCGCCGGGACCAACGCCGATGCCTATGAATGTTCCAGCCAAGTTAATTTTCACCTAAGGTTTCGTCGCTGAGACAATAGTTATTGGGTTTCTTGCCATCATCATAGTTCCGCTGTTTATTTGTTTTCCCTTCGCAATCGAAATATGTGTGATATCGATATCTTTTAATCCCAGGTCTTTGAGTTCAGAAATCGCTGTGGTAGCTGTCTCTAAAAGAATAGCATTTACAACTATTCTGCCATTGGATCTTAGTTTACCGTTGGCGAATTGAAGTATAGCTCTAAGTGAGACTCCGCCACCACCAATAAGGATGGCATCAGCGTTTGGAACGGTGAGCAGTGCTTGGGGTGCTTTACCGCTAGAAATGGAGACGTAGTTTTAACTCCAAACTTCTCCACATTGCTGGCTGTTAATTTGATTGCTTCTTCGTCTTCGTCGATGGCGTAAACCTTTCCTTTAGGAGCAACCTGCAATGCAGCCTCAACTGTCAAACCTCCAGTTCCGCAGCCAACATCAATAACGATGTCGCCTTCACTTAAGCGTGCTTTAGAAATAGTTACAACTCTAACTTCTTCTTTTGTAGGTCCAGGAACCTTATCATTCTGGTTGAACAGTTCATCTGGAATTCCCCCAGTCTTGTAAGCCCACGTTTTAGCCATTAACAATCAACTGCCCTTTTGCTTTTGATTACCATGACGCATAAAGACCTAAACGTCTGCTTTGAAACTTCCGCCAAGGTGCTTGAAGTAATTTTTTCTTCGGGTAATGTTAAATTTTCACATACCATAACAGGCGTTTCTTTGTCGACACCACCATCAATAAGGTAGCTTGCAATGTCTTTGGGCGCGAAAGCTTTTGAATCAGGCAACAGTATAACGTCTTCGCCACTGCTTACAGCTAAGTCCAGCACCTGTTTTTCTTCGTCGCTAACGTTGCCTTCGTGAAAAGTTATCAATAAAGCGTTATCCCAACTTATGGCTGCTTTAGCAGCGCAAACCTGAATTGAACTTATACCTGGAATAACATTTATGTCCGCAGCCTCAAATAGTTCATTTTCTAAAACTGTATGCAATAGGCCTGAGAATCCTGGGTCACCTGTAGACAGCAAGACCACGTTTTTGTTTGTCTGGGTTAATTCAGCGGCTAATTTGAGGGTTGTTTTTAGGTTCTTAGCCGTTAAAGCCACAGTTTCCCCTTTAATTTCGTCTTTGAAAAGGTTTAGGCTTCTTTGTGCGCCTATAACGAGGTCTGCTTGCTGAACCGTTTTCTTTGCTAGAGGGGTTACGTAGTCAGGCGAGCCTGGTCCTACGCCAACTATGTTAATTTTAGCCAAGGCTTATTGCACCTAGCATTCTCGTCCATGCCAAGAACTTTGCCATCCATTGAAACGATTACAACGCTTATCTTAATTTTGTTTTCCACTCGGTCACTTACACGCTGCTTAACCCGATTTGCAATTCGATCATAAGTAGCTTCAACCAGATTCGCTTGTTTTAGAATTTCAGTTCCTTCATCGGAAGTGTTAGCTGTCAACAACGCATTAATCGTCTTTGTGTCAGCTCCAGCAGCGCCAGCGTAAGAAGCAATAACTTCGTTGCGTGCATCTCCAACTTTGTGGTGCGTGTTGAAAATGTTAGCCGCCAACTTTACCAGTTTTCCCGAATGACCAAGTAGAATGATTTCTTTTACGCCTTTTTCAACTGCTTTATCAAACATGTAACCGACGAAGTCGCCAGTTTGGACAATCGCGTCTTCAGGCACATTGAACTGTTGCTTAGCAATTCGCTCTCCGATGTTTCCTGGGACGAATAATATGCGTTTGTAGCCGCGGGCTAAGGCAACGTCAATTTGGGGAATCAGCGAGCGTCTGCATGCTTCCAAAGACAACGGTTTAACGACGCCTGTTGTGCCTAAAATGGAGATGCCGCCTTGAATGCCTAATTTTGCGTTCATGGTTTTTTTAGCGATATTGGCTCCTTCTGGAGCAGTAATTGTTACTTCAACACCTTTGCCAGCGGGCAAAACCTCTTTCACAGCTTCCGTTATCATGCTTCTTGGAACAGGGTTAATTGCTCCTTCGCCAATGGGCACTTGCAACCCAGACTTTGTGACTTTGCCGATGCCTACGCCGCTTTTTATGGTGACTTTGCCGTCCCCTGTCAGTTTCACGGTGGCAATTATCTCCATTTTGTCCGTGGCATCAATGTCTTGTCCAGCATCCTTAACGGCTACAGCTTCTGCAGTGTCATCCGTAAGTTTTCGGCTGGATTTCACAGGGACTTCAAAACGCAAGCCAATTGGAGTTGGAATAACTACTCGGTCAACAGGCTTCTCAAGCAAGGCTATTAACGCAGCTTTAGATGCTGCGGCGGCTGTTGCGCCCGTTGTTATGCCATACTTCAAAAATCTTGGCATACAAACTGCCTCAGTTAACCGTAAGCTTTGCCTTCAGCCATGGAAAGCAACGAGTTGAAAACTGCCACAGCAATGGTGCTACCGCCCTTGCGTCCTCTTGTAATTATGAATGGTACGGGTAGTTTTGCAATTACCTCTTTTGATTCAGCGGCGCCTACAAAACCTACTGGTACTGCAACAATCAGGGCTGGCTTCACTTTTCTCTTCTTTATCTGATCCGCCAACTCGAAGGCTGCAGTTGGAGCATTACCAATCAGTATGATAGCGCCATCCAAGCCGTCTTTTATTGCAAGTCTCATGGCAGCTGCTGAACGAGTTAACGACTCTGCCTTTGCCAGGTCCATAGTGCGTTCATCATTCATGTAAGTAGATACTTTGCCGCCGAATTTTTTGAGTCTCGCATCATTAATTCCGGATTTCACCATTTTAACGTCAGTGACTACTTTAGCTCCAGCTTTAATTGCAGCGACGCCAGCTTGCACTGCATCTTTGCTGATAACGAGTAGTTTAGCGAACTCTGGGTCAGCTGTAGTGTGGACTACACGTTCGATTACGGGAATTTGGTCTTTTGGCGCTTTAGCTAACTCAGAACCAATGGCTTCTCGGATGAGCTGCATACTTTTATCAACTATTTTGCCGGCTTCAACAACGGAGTAAGCATCAACAACTTCAGTATCCTTTTTGCGCTCTTGTCCTATGGCTTTGAAGGCTTTTTCCTCAAGAATGTCAGCTATGCGCTCATCGCTACCCAAAGGTTCCCCGTAAACTAATTCGATTCCGTGTGCCTTAAGCTGGGGCTCTTTTTCTTTAACCCCGATTAACTCAGGAATCTCTTGAGTGGTGTGAACGCCAGGCGATAGGAAAGCAGGAACCAAAGCAATCTTAGAAACGCCCTTCTGTGACATGGCATCTATCGCTTGGGCGATGGTGGGTGTATCTCTAATCATAAAAGCGATTTCTACAGTTTTGAATTTATTACGGCTGCGAAGTATCTCGGCTAATTTTTCGAGGGTTTCTCGATTATGAGGCAGTTTGCTTCCATGCCCAATTAGAATTAAACCAACTTCATCTAACTCTGCATTTACCAACGTTAATTTTTCCCCGTTTTCTCAAACAATTTAGCTGCAAAATCAATTAGTTGCTCGTCACCGTTTTTGGCTGCTGACCGCAAGTTTTCGACAATTGGAACAAATGTTTGTTTGAGTAAAATTGAGGTTAAATCTTCAAGAATTTTTCGTTCTCGTTCATCTACGTTGCCCATCATGTTTAGCGCGGTTGCGAGTTCTTTTTGTCGGACTTGCTCAGCCTGAGAGAGCAATGACGAAATGATCAGTCGTACCGAGAAGCTTTTCATGTCCTCGTTGAGGATAACAAGTTCTTCGTCGAGGATTTTGACTGCTTTTTCAATGCTTTTTTCTCGTTGTTGCTTATTCTTGTCAGCAATTAACTGCAAATCATCAATATTATAGAGTTTTACTGATGCGATTTCCTGGACGGCTTTTTCAACGTTACGTGGATTTGAAATATCAATGACCATAAGCCCATTTTTGTTTGTTCGTTGCCCCATCAATTTCGATAAAATATCTTTAGTTAACAAGTAATGGGGTGCTGCAGTTGAGCAAATTACTACATCAGCGTCAGCGAGCACTTCTTCAAATTGATTAAAATGTACTGCTTTACCCGAGAGTTCTTCTGCTAACTTTAATGCCCGTTCATAGGTTCTGTTTGCAATAAATATTGGGCTAAGGCAACGTCGTGATAAGGCCTTGGCAACCAGAGTTCCTATTTCTCCGGCACCCATAACTAAGATTTTCTTATCTTCTAAGTTGCCTAATAATTTGACGGCTAATTCAACTGCGGCAGAACCCACTGAAACTGCGCCTTTGTTTATGCCTGTTTCGTTTCTGACGCGTCTGCCAACGGTCATTGCACGATTAAACAAGTGTTTTAGGATTGGACCGACAGTTTTAGCGTTGTCTGATAGTAAATAAGCGTCCCAGACTTGATTGAGAACTTGATCTTCACCTATAACCATAGATTCTAAGCCTGACGTTACCCTTAAAAGGTGATCAAAAGCATCGTTATCCACCGAGGTCTCGACGGCTTCAGATGCTTCCTCAACATTTGCCCTGCCATTTTTTATAAAATAATCCTTAACCAAATTAACTGTGTTGTCAACATCTTCAGTTACAACATAGATTTCTATGCGGTTGCATGTTTGAAGAATTAAGCATTCTTCGATGTTTTCAAGAGAACAAATCTCGGCAAGCGCTGTTTCCTTGTCTTTAAACGCTACCGTCTCCATTAATGGCACGTGGGCCGTTTTATGCGTCATTCTAACGTTGATAGTGTGATCTATCTTAGCTGAGGAATGCATGGTTGGATAAACCGACCGTCTTAAATATAAGTTTTACCGTAAATAGGCGTTGGGCACAATTTGTGGCAAAATTACATCACAGAATAGGTTTGGTGTACCTTCCAGGCGCTCTTCCGTGCTTTGAAGACTTCGGAAACCTGCCAACCGACCTAGTTTTGTCCGATGCCCTTGTTGATGGCAAGCCAGCATCTGATGTTTTAGACATGATTATCATTCCAGGCGGGAGCTTGGTTGAATCAGGCAGTGTAAACAAACAAGTAAGCACCGAAATCTTGAAGATGGCGGACAGCGGCAAGTTTGTGCTTGGTATTTGTTCAGGTTTTCAGATTTTGGCGAAGGAAACTGATGTTGGACGCCTTTCAAAGGTGCCGATAACAAGGGACGGTTTAGGCTTGCTTGATGCAGAGTTCAAGCCCCTAATCTGTACAGACCGCGTTGTCGCCACTGTGACTGACAAGAGCTTCATCACGCAAGAGGTTGGCAAAGAAGTTTCAGGATTCCATTGCCACACTTATGGCCAAATTATCTTGCGAAAAGACGCAAAAACCATTCTTGTTTCACATGTAAAACGCATTAACTACCATAAAGACCCACGAGAGCTGGTTTCAGGAGTAGCCAACAAGGAAGGTAATGTAGTAGGCATTTTCATACACGGGCTTCTTGATCAGAACCCAACTATTCTGCAAAGTATCACAAAATCGCTAGGCATTAATGCAATGGAACTCGAAGAGATTCGAAAAGCAAACACCAAGCTGCAGGAGCGAATTAAATGCGAAATTGGAATTACAACCAATATCCAACAGCAGGCAGCGCTCAATATGAAACAGCCTCGTTTGCTATTGGTTACGGCTATGGAGAGCGGATCTGGAAAAACCTTCGTCTTAGCTGGTATCGCTGCAGCATTAAAGCGGAGAGGCTACAAGGTGGGCGTGATTAAAGTTGGCGGGGACATTCGAGATACTGTGCCCGCTCTCTACCTTATCAAGGAGCCGATTCGATCCTACTCGTCAATTAAGATTGGGGAAAGCGGCTGGAAGCCTTTAGCTGACGCCATAGGGGAAGCTAGTAAAGATCATGATTTTATACTTGTCGAGGGAGCGATGAGCGCCTTCACAGGTTTACTTAACGATAAGGTGGCAAGACCAACTTCGACTGCTGAGGTTGCCGCAGCATTGGGCGCTTCAACTATTATGGTGGTTGGATGTGACAAGGAAGGCGTTGAGGGCGGGTTAGCAAATTCACTTAACTACATTACTATTCTCAAACAATTAGGCGTAAACGTAACAGGCGTAATCCTGAACAAAGTTCATACAAGTTATCTTAGCGACGAAATCAAGCATACAATTAAACAGGCTTTTGAGAACAGCGGTGTGGAGTTGCTTGGCTTTGTGCCACGCATGGATGTGGAAGGAAGAGGCATGATACCCGAAATCGAAATCAAGTATGAAGAGTTTGGAGCTCAAGCCATAAAGGCGGCAGAAGAAAACATTAACCTTGAGGCACTAGCACGGATTGCTACGGCACCAGCTCTTAAACAGATTGATTTTGAAGCGTTTATGCAAAACTTCAAAAATCTACTCGTGAATTATAGGGTCAGCGCTTCTGAAGGTGGCAAAACGCAAAGTTGCTCATAGACCTCAAACTTGAAGGAAAAACCATAATAGTCGTCGGTGGCGGCTCAGAGGCTTACAGGAAAACACAGAGCTTCGTGGATTCTGGCGCAACAATTTGGGTTATCAGCAAACAGTTCTCAACTGGAGTTCAAGAATTAGTCGCTTCAAAAAAGGTTGCTTTGGTGAAAACTGAAATTCAAGATGCCAAAGCTTTTGTTGAAAGTCTAAATCCTAAGCCAGATTTACTTTTGGCAATTACTGATAACTCAAAACTTAATTTGGAACTTGTTAACGCAGCGAAGTCTTTTGGCTGTATGGTCTATTCTGTTGATGACCCATCGTTAAGTGATTTTATTTTGCCAGCTGTTGCTAAAGTTGGTGATGTTAAGATTGCGGTTTCAACGTCGGGAAAAAGCCCAGCTGTGGCTAAGGAACTTAGAGAAAGAATAGAAAAAATGATTACACCTGAAGACCTGCTGGAAATCGAGCTGCAGAATCATGTACGCTCTATTCTTAAGAAGCAAGTTCCTGACTCAAACGTCAGAAGCAAACTGTTAAACGAGATACTTAATAACCATAACATTAAACAAGTTTTAAAAGAAGGAAAGCTTCGTGAGGCTCAAGAAATCGCCATGAAACTTATAGAGAAAAAGGAGACAAAGTAAATTGAGTTTTCCAACTGTTAGAATGAGAAGGTTGCGTAGAACTGCAGCGATGCGGGATATATTAAACCAGATAAATCTGCAGCCAAGCAACCTAGTTTACCCAATTTTCGTTGATGAAGGCATCAAAAAACCAGTTGCTATCGAATCGATGCCGGGATACAGTAGACTGCCGATAGGTCAAGTTGCAGATGAAGGAAAAAATGCATTAGCGCAAGGCGTCAAAAGTGTTTTGCTATTTGGCATCCCACAGAAAAAAGATGAAGCAGGAATAAGTGCTTTCGCTAAAAATGGAGTTATCCAAAAGGCAATTGATGAGTTGAAAAAAACTTATGGAGAAGAACTTGTCGTTATCGGCGATGTCTGTCTATGCGAGTACATGAGCCATGGACACTGTGGCTTAGTTAAAGACGGCGAGGTTCTAAACGACCAAACCCTTGATGTTCTGGGTAAGGTTGCGGTCAGCCAGGCAGAAGCTGGAGCGGATGTTGTAGCGCCCTCAGCTATGATGGACGGTCAAGTTGGTGCCATCCGAGAAGCACTCGACGATGCTGGTTTTGAACAAATCCCCATAATGGCTTACTCAGCAAAATACGCTTCAGGCTTTTATGGTCCGTTCAGAGAAGCAGCAGAGTCTACACCAAAGTTTGGGAATCGCAGAAGCTACCAAATGAGCCAAGGTAGCCAAGAGGAAGCCCTGCGTGAAATGGAGCTAGACCTCAACGAGGGAGCCGACATGATTATGGTTAAACCCGCTTTAGCCTACTTGGATATTATAGGAATTGCGAAAGCGAACTTTAACGTGCCCATAGTCGCATACAACGTCAGCGGAGAATATTCCATGGTTAAAGCTGCTGCAGCGAACGGCTGGATAGATGAAAAAACCGTGATTCGAGAAATCTTAACGGGCATAAAACGTGCAGGCGCCGACCTAATCATAACCTACTTTGCCAAAGATGCAAAATCCTGGTTGAATCAACCTTGAGCGGAAACAAGTCAAAAACGCTTTTTGAAAGAGCTAAAAAGGTTCTGCCCGGAGGCGTTAACAGTCCAGTCCGAGCGTTTGAGCCCTACCCTTTCTTCGTTGACCACGCACAATGCTCTAAATTATACAGTGCAGATGACGCCGAATATGTTGATTACTGCATGGCGTATGGTGCATTGCTTCTGGGGCATGCACAACAAGACATTATGGACGCCGTGAAAAATCAGTTACCTAAAGGCTCACTTTATGGCACTCCAACCGAGCGCGAAGTTGAATTTGCCGAACTCATATCCAAAGCTTCACCTTGCATGGAAATGCTGCGACTCGTCAACTCAGGCACTGAAGCAACCATGCACGCAATCCGAGCGGCAAGAGGCTACACCGGAAGAAAAAAAATAGTAAAGTTCGAAGGCTGCTTCCACGGTTCGCACGATAGCGTTTTGGTTAAAGCGGGGTCAGGAGCCACAACTTTTGCAGCTCCAAACTCGCTTGGAATCCCTGAGGAAACAACCCAGAACACGATTGTGGCGCCCTACAACAGTGTTGAAGCGTTAGAGGAAGTTATGAAGCAGCAAGGTAACGAAGTAGCTGCGGTTATTGTTGAGCCAGTTTTGGCAAATGTTGGGTTAATACTGCCAACAGACGATTACCTAAGCTACCTTAGAAAAGTAACAAGCCAATATAGTGCCGTGCTGATTTTTGATGAGATAATAACGGGTTTTCGTTTGGCGTTGGGCGGCGCACAGGAATACTATGACGTGACGCCTGACATGGCGACGCTTGGCAAAGTTTTGGGTGGCGGCTTTCCTTTGGCGGCATTCGGCGGCAAACGCGAGATTATGGAGAACATTTCGCCAGTAGGCAAAGTCTATCAAGCTGGCACCTTCAGCGGTAACCCAATTTCGGCGACCGCAGGCTACACAATCCTAAAATTGCTCAACCAAAAGAAGGCTGAGATTTACCCGAAGCTTGAGAAAAACTGTGCTGAATTAACAAAAGCTTTGTTGGATATTGTTCAATCGTACGATTTGCAAGCGCAAGTCTACAACATTGCTTCTATGTACCAGATATTCTTCACAAACGAAGACGTCAGAGACTACGCGTGCGCCAAGCATTCTGACACCAAAATGTTTGCCGCTTACTTCCATGAGTTGCTCAAGCAAGGCGTGTTTATCCCGCCGTCGCAGTTTGAAACCTGCTTTGTTTCAACAGCTCACACTGACGAAGATTTAAAGCATACAATAAACGCTTTTGATAAAGCACTCAGCAAAGCAGCAGGGGAGAAACAAAGCAAATGAAATTAACCGTGGGCACAAGAGGAAGCGTCCTCGCGCTTGCACAAACAAACCGTGTCCTAAAACAAATCAAACAGGTATACCCCGAATTAGAGTTTAACGTAAACATCATCAAAACCATGGGGGACAAAGAACAAGGTAAGCCACTTTTCAGCATTGATTGCAAGGGTATTTTCGAAAAAGAAATCGATCAGCAAGTAGTTAACGGTGAAATCGACTTTGCCGTTCACAGCCTAAAAGACGTGCCCATCGTTGAACAGCAAGCAGGCACCGTTTTAGCAGCAATCCCCAAAAGAGACTCACAACACGACGTGTTTATCTCAAAAAGCAAAATATCTCTAAACGCTCTACCCCAAGGCTTTGTGGTTGGAACAGGCAGCCTGCGGAGAATGGCAGAAATCAAATACATACGACCCGACCTCAATGTTGAACCAATTAGAGGCAACGTGGACACCCGACTCAATAAAGTTAGAAAGGGAGAGTTTGCAGGCGTTGTCATCGCTGAGGCGGGGCTTGAAAGAATGAATCTACAAAATGAAATAACTGAACGTTTATCACTTGACCAGTTCCCGTCTGCAGCTGGACAGGGTGCAATAGCCATAGTCTCCAAAGAAGGCAACGAAAAGGTGATAGCGCTTTTGAGGGCTGTTGAAGATAAAGTAACCCGCGCGGAGATTACCGCTGAACGAAGCTTAGTTCTTCAGTTAGAAGGCGGCTGCCGAGTGCCGATGGGCGCTGTCGGAAATGCAGACAGCAATAACTTGTCACTTTTTGGCTGCGTTTTTTCCCTTAATGATCGAAAGAAAATCAGTGCCTCAGCGCAAGGAACATTGGCCGAAGCTGAAATGTTGGGCCAAATAGTCGGTGAAGACCTCATAAAACAGGGAGCCAAACAGCTTGAAAAGGAATGGAGACAAAAGTATGGTGCATGGTAAAGTTTACCTTGTCGGCGCTGGACCAGGCGACCCCAAACTACTCACAGTCAAAGCCGTTGAACTCCTCAAAGAGGCTGATGTTGTAATTTATGACAGGCTTGTGGGCGAACAAATCCTTAACTTAGCACCAGTTAAAGCCGAAAAAATCTATGTTGGAAAACGAACGGGCAAACATGAGGTTCCACAGAACAAGATTACCGAATTGATAATTGAGAAAGCCCAGACAGGCGGCAATGTTGTTAGGCTTAAGGGCGGTGACCCTTTTGTTTTTGGTAGAGGCGGCGAAGAAGCTGAAGCTCTTGTGGAAAAAGGCATTGCGTTTGAAGTTGTGCCTGGCGTTAGTTCTTCTGTTGCAGCTCCAATGTATGCAGGTATCCCGTTGACCCATAGAGATTACGCAGCTTCAGTTGCAATAATAACTGGTCATCGAGCAGGCGACGCTGAAAAACCAATTAACTGGGCAAAAATAGCTGATGCAGTAGACACCATGGTTATTTTGATGGGTGTAGAATCGCTTGATGGCATAGTTAACAAGCTGCTGGAAGGTGGAGTAAGCCCAAATAAGCCAGTGGCAATTATAGAGTCAGGAACCTACCCGCAACAAAGAACCCTCATCAACATATTAGGCAACATCGTAAAGGACGCCGAGAAAAAACAAATCAAACCGCCAGCAGTAATTGTCATCGGCGAAGTAGCTAATTTAGGCAGGAAACTTGCATGGTTCAAAAAACCCCTATCCTAAAAGGCAAAGTAGTCGCCATAACCCGTCCCGTAGGACAAGCCGAAGAAGCGGGCAAACTTATCGAGGAAAAGGGTGGAATACCTTACTACATACCTGCCATAGAAATCAAGGGTCTAAGTAATTTTGAACCAATAAAAAAATTCATTGCAGAAATGCTTGACTTGCAAGTAGATTACGTCATTTTCATGAGCACCAACGGCATAAAATATCTCTTCAGCGCAGCTGAAGAACTAAAACAAACCCGCCAACTGAAAGAAGGCTTAGCAACAACTTTTGTCATAGCAGTTGGTCCCAGAACAGCTGAAGCCCTTGAAAAAGATTACACAGTGCATGTCAGTTTGGTTCCTACCAAATATAGTTCAGAGGGGTTACTCGAATGCTTTGAGAAAGGAGAAGTCGCAGGCAAAAAAATTCGCATACCCAGAACTAGCAACGCAACCCCAACCTTAACTGAAAAACTCAAGGAAATGGGCGCTGACGTTGAAGAAATTTACGTTTATGAATCAGGCTTACCAGCGGATGAGAAACTGAAAGACAAGTTTTATCTAGACCTGACTGCGGGAAAAATTGGCGCGATTGTATTTGGGAGCGGATTAAGCGCGAAAAACATTTTCAAAATGCTCTCTGGAAAAGCTTCTATGAATAACCTTCAAAGCCTAATAAACAGTAAAGTTACGACAGTGGCTATTGGACCTACCACTGCCGAAGCATTAACGGAAATGGGCATAAAAGTTGATGTTATGCCAGAAGACTACTTGTTTGAAAAGGCACTTGAAGCTTTAGCCAAATACTGGAACACCCCTTAGTTTTCATAAAAAACTTATGTTGTTGCATCGGCACAGTCACGCACCTTTAAAACAAACAATCATTAACAATTAAATGGCAAAAACCATTTTTGATGACTTTTCGATTTTTAGGAGGTGAATTTATGGAAGCAGAAAAAAGCGGCAAAGTAAAATTAACCGTTGAACTTGAGATTAACCAGCCAGCCATGGAGCTAATCAAAGAGAACATGACAATGATGAGTGAAATTATGCCAAAACTTATGCAGAATATGAAGGAAGGCATTGGCTCAAAGGGGCATGGCATGGGCATGATGCACCACGGCCAAGAATAAACTAAACCAAACTAACCTTTTTTTTATTTAATTTTATCAAGACTAAATGCTGATTCACATTTTATAGAACCAATAATTTCGGCGGCAAACTCCTCTTGTTCTTCAGTCCCAATCACAGCTATCCAGCAAGAGCCTTCGGCGCCACAAACACCGCCAGCAGCAATTAACTCTACCTCAGCACCCGTCAAAGCGGTTAACGCTTCCAACTCAGTAAAAACTTCTCCAACAACAGGCAACAAACGGTACCCGCTTACGCCAGGTGCATTGAGCTTTTCCGCTAAAGAAGTTAAATCGCCATTTACACGTTTCTCAATGCCAACTGGTATTATGAGTTTTACTCGGCGCCCCAATATGGCCGGTAGGGCTAAACCTATAGTTCCGGCTTTTGGATGACCAATCAAAATCGCTGCTTGTTTTTTGGTTAGATCTAACGCGTTTGCACCCTTCAAGATTACATCGCCCTCTTTTAACGTGTCAACAACGTCAGCAATAGTTTTGCCTTTTTGCCAAACACCCATAGTTATCACAACATCACCAGGAAACTTGCTTTCATCAGCAAGTCGCCCCTCAACATTTACTGATTGAGTCGGTGGCAAAGTTATGCCCCTAAAGAATCTTCCCTTAGAGAAATCATTTGAGATATTGTTAGTTCTGAAAATTTCTTCAGCAACATAACCGTTAGTTGTTCCAGCAACAATCACGAGCGTTCCGCTTTTGAGTGCTTTTTTAATTGCTGGATGGTTTGCTAGGGTTTTGGCGATTAAACGTTTTCCTGCCGCTGGGGTAATTAGAAATTGTTTCAAAGTCAGCACCTTAGTGATAGTTATTTGAAAAGTGCATTATAATAATTTTGTTAACAGGTGCGAAGAGCTTTCAACAGAACAAGCGAAGATTTCTTTATTAACAAATTATGACTTTATTGAAAGCATGCGGTCACAGTGTTCGCAGCGCGGAAGCCGCGAGTTCAAATCCCGCCCGGTCCATAACGTGGTCTGAACCCTGAAGGGTTCAAATCATAGAGGCTTTAACCGTTTCAAGTTCAAGTCCATAATAATTTCAAACACAAAACAATGACTTCAATCTATTACTGAAGTTTATGCAAAACAAGTTCTAGTTTGAAGATCCACCAAAGCCTGAGGAATCAGTCATTTTCTCTTTGAGCAATAGTATTGACTTGTTATCTAAAAATTTAGAATTCCAACCTTAAATTGCCAGAGATGGAAGTTCAACCCTTATGTTGCCAGTTATCCAAGAAACTTTAACTGAAAACCTTTTTAGTAAAATAATTAACTAATCGGTGCTTATGAAGAGAATGACATTAACGATAACTGCTATAGCAGTAATCCTGATGTTATCATTAGTAGCTGGACTTATATGGTTTGAAATAGCAGGTAGCAAATTATACACATATCATATGTCAGTTGGAGAGAAAACCTACATTATAACTATATTAACCAACTGGAATTCTGCGCCACGGGAAGTCTCCCCGAGCTGCAAAAGCTATGCTTACAACTGGATTTAGGTGCGCTCCTGAAACATTTCCCATGAACAGAATAATCGCCATTACCATCAGGACAGGCGCCACTACGCCTACGATAGGACTATAAGCATAAACATTCATGAGATAAACTACATTTCCTCCTACAGCAACCAAGACAAGAAAAAACGTTCCCATAGTCTCTGAGAATAGTCGCCTGAACTCAAGCTTCGGGTCATCAAAATTCTTTATCCATGGGAACTCAAATTCCGAGATTGCCTTTAACCATTCCAAGAAACGTTTCTTTTGTTTTTTCTCGGATTCAGAAGTGGACATTTTCAATCACTTTTATCCTCGTTGCAATATATTAGTCGAATTTTGAATAATCAAGGCTTTTCTATTTATTCTAACGGAAGTCTATTAGGATAAGGCCATCCAAAGAACCATTAAGCAATCCGATTTAGTAATAAAGTCAATACATTCGAAGCTCGGGAACTTCTAGCCCTGTCTCGGTTTTTCGGAAAATTTTCCAGATTTCACCTTGAAGTTTCTGTAAGTCATTTAAATCGTTTGAAAGCGCCTTAATTATTAGACCTTTATTATTCGCCATTTGTGTGGCCCCGCCGTAAGTATTTCCAAAAGCAATTGTTTTCTTGGCACCAACAGCGTTGTCGGAGTACCAGTATGCCTTCAAGTAAAACTTGTTATCACCGAAAATAACGTCAAGCAAATCTTTATCCTGCCTTGTGAATACCGTGCTCTCGTTAAGCAAGAGCTTTTTCTCTTCTTCAATAATTACCTTCGAAGAATAAATTTCAAAGTCCCAAAATTCGCCTCGTTCAATTCGACCAGGGCAGAAAATATCGCAAAACAAGAATTTTGACCCTTCACTAACATGAAACGTTACTCTTTGATACCAACGGGAATCAACAAAAACCATAGTTTCCCTTGGCAGAAACTCCAAACGAGTGTCCTTTCCAAGATAAACATCTACTTCTTTGCTTGCATAGTTCAAATCCATTTTGTATACTTTTGTGGCCATAGTATCAGTTATGAATGCTTCTGCGCCTTCTTTTAATTGAATATTGTAAAAATAGCGATCTCCCTGCACTATTCCCCCCGTTGGATTCATGAAAAGGATGTAGGGCAATCCCGGCAGATAGGGATCATAGTAGAGTTCTCTTAGAATTTTTGCTGGAACTTCATTGTAAATGTCAGTAAGATATGTTTTATCACCGAATTTCGTGAATGTCAATTTGGCAACAGCGTTTTTGCCTGCCGACCCAACTGCAGGTCTTGTTTGTTCTGCTTCATATTCCGAGAAAGCTGAAGGTAAGCCCGTTAAATCTTGAATCACGTCTTTAACGACTTCCTTAGTCATTTGAAGAGTGCCTTTTCTCTTATTATTTTTACCAATTCATCCAAGCCTGTCCCATCTTTTAAAGATAGCAAGAGGGTAGGTTTGTCGCCTCTTAGTTTTTTTGCGTCTTGCATCATAAGGTCAAGGTTGGCGGTCTTCACGCCTGATTCCAGAATCGTAGATTCAACGTAGGGAGCAAGGTCTATTTTGTTTATCAACAGTAAATCAGATTTCTTTATTCCTAAGCCTCCTTTTCGTATAGTTTTGTCTCCACCAGCTACATCTACCATGTAAATGAAAAAGTCCGCCAATTTGGGACTAAACGTTAATGTTATGTTGTCTCCTCCAGATTCTATCAAGATAACATCTAATCCAGGATTGTCTTTCTCAAGTTTCTCAGCAGCATCTATGTTCATCGACGGGTCATCTCTTACTGCTGTATGGGGGCATCCTCCCGTTTCTATTCCTAGGATTAAATTGGGGTCGATATCATTGCCAAGTCTTGCTGCGAGTCGCCGCGCATCTTCTTTGGAGTAAACATCGTTTGATATTGCTCCAACCTTAAAGCCTTGCTCAACTAATTTTGGGACTAGCTTTTCAATTAATTCGGTTTTTCCGCAGCCTATTGCGCCGCCAATTCCAATCCTAACAGTTCTACTCATCTTTCATATCAATCTTCTTTTTTTAACTCATGAACATTCTACTTGGGCTTAATTCGTGCCGCATTGAGGCAATGTCAGCCAATGGAAAAGTTTGGTGTAAGTCAGTTAACTTTAAGGACTTTACCTGAATTGATTTTACTGAGTTAATCAGAATCTGTTGAGCTTCTATATAATCGATTATTCCCATTCTAACTAACGAAGCGATGACTTCCATTAGATTTACGTACAAAAGAGATAAAGCGCCTAAATCTTTGAAGTTGAACTGAATGGAAACAAGAGCTAAAACAACTGGATACGTTCCATTGGCAACATCAGATTTGATAAGACCTTTGTAGACTTTCCCTATTGAGGCGTCGTTGAATTCAGTTGCATTCATCATACTTCGCCCCATCTTGACTATTGCTGACCTATTTTCTTCAGTAACTTTAGAAGAATAACAGATTTCATCAATTTTCTTTAATAATTCAATATCTTTTTTTTCGATTGCTTCCAAGGCTTTGTAGAAGATACC
>Ga0182021_10000718_pt1 | contig 36540 bp, 24 predicted proteins | sample 612E3MmetaG_FD_120493 | JGI IMG/M metagenome (GOLD analysis project Ga0182021, IMG submission 120493) | Permafrost microbial communities from Stordalen Mire, Sweden - 612E3M metaG (Illumina Assembly) | ecosystem: Environmental > Terrestrial > Soil > Wetlands > Permafrost | place: Sweden...
GAGCGGCCGCCGGCCGGACAATCGATAGCGCTGGGTCTGCAGCACATATTCGCCATGTTCGGGGCGACGGTCCTGGCGCCGATCCTCATGGGCTTCGACCCGAACACGGCCATCTTCTTCTCCGGCATCGGCACGATCATCTTCTTTATCTGCGTCCGCGGCCGGGTGCCGAGCTATCTCGGCTCGAGCTTCTCGTTCATCGCCGTGGTCCTCTCCGCGGAGGCGATCGGCGCGGGGCACAACATCCCGGTCGCGCTGGGCGGGATCATCGCCTGCGGGGCGATCTATGCGTTGATCGGCCTGATCGTCATGGCCGTAGGCTACAAGTGGATCGAGTTCATCATGCCGCCTGTCGTCACCGGCACGATCGTGGCGGTCATCGGTCTCAACCTCGCGACGACGGCCATTGGCGATCTCAAGATCAACACGCCCGCGTTCAACAACCCGGACCTCGACACGCTGGGCGTCGTCATCGGCCTGCTGACGGCCCTGGCCGTCGCGGGCGTCGCCGTCTACGCCCCTCGCGTGATTCGACCTCTGCCGATCCTCATCGGCGGAGTCATCGGCTACCTCATCTACTTCGTCCTGGGCAACGTCATGAACCTCGTGCCGGCCTCCGTGCAGGTCAGCTTCGACACGGTCTGGCACAGCAACTGGATCGGTCTGCCCAATTTCACCGCACCACAGTTCGACGGCCACGCGATCACACTCATCGCTCCCGTTGCGATCGTTTTGGTCGCCGAGAACCTCGGCCACGTCAAGGCGGTGGCCGCCATGACGAAGCGGGATCTCGATCCCTACATCGGTCGGGCATTCCTCGGCGACGGCATCGCGACCATGATCTCCGGCTCCGGTGGTGGCCCCGGGGTCACCACCTACGCCGAGAACATCGGCGTCATGGCTGTCACCAAGATCTACTCAAGCCTCGTATTCCTGATCGCTGCCTTCGTAGCTCTGGCCATGGGGTTCTGCCCCAAGTTCGGGGCACTGATCCACACGATCCCGGTTCCGGTTCTCGGCGGCCTCGCGATCGTCCTCTTCGGCCTGATCGCCGCCACGGGCGGACGCATCTGGGTCGAGAACAAAGTCGACTTCTCGCAGAACAAGAACCTGATCACGGCGGCGGCGGCCCTCACGATGGGCGCGGGCAACCTGACGATCACCTGGGGCGATTTCTCCCTCGGCGGCATCGGCACGGCATGCTTCGGCGCGATCATCCTGTACCAGGTTCTCAACGCCTTCGGGCGTGGAGGCAAGGAAGAGGAGCAAGTGGCGGGGGAGCCGGCGCCGATCTCCTGACGTTTACCCTCGCAAATACGAAGCGGGCGGCCGGAAGGCCGCCCGTTCTCTTTGGCGAAAGGCCGGCTACCCGGGGCGACCGGTTCCGAACTGGCGGTCGCCTGCATCGCCCAGGCCCGGCATGATGTAGCCGTGCTCGTTGAGCTGCCGGTCCACGGCGGCGCAGTAGATCTCGACGTCGGGGTGGGCCTTGGTGACCGCGTCCAGTCCTTCCGGAGCCACGATCAGGTTCACCAGCTTGATCCGCGTGGCGCCCCAGCGCTTGAGGACCTCGATGGCGGCCGTGGCGGACCCGCCCGTGGCCAGCATGGGATCGAGGATCAAGCACAGGTCCACGGTGGCTGAGTCGGGCAGCTTGTTGTAGTACTCGACCGGTCGAAGCGTTCGCTCGTCCCGGAAGAGCCCCAGGTGCCAGACCTCCGCCGTGGGCATCAGCTCCAGCATGGCGTCGACCATCCCCAGGCCGGCCCGAAGGATCGGCACGAGGCCGATGCGGACACCAAGCTCGTGGGCATCCGTTCGTTCGAGCGGCGTGTTGACCGGCCGGGGGCGGACCTCGACGTCCGCCAGGGCCTCGTAACCAAGCAGCCACGAGAGCTCGCGGACCACTTCGCGGAATTTCTTTGGCTCGGTGGACTCGTCGCGCAGGATGCGCAGCTTATGGAGGATCGCCGGATGGCGCGAGACGTGGAGCGTGGGCCACGCGGTGTCGCGAACCGGCATTGGAGAGGTGTCCGGCACTGGTTTCTCCTCCGTGGCGCGGGTTCCTGGCTGTTAGGCCCCATCGTACGAGGTGAGAGACCTCGACGCGCGGGCAGGGCTTCAATCGGGGTGTGCGATCGGTTCGGCGGTCCGACGGCGACGCCATGGGAGGCGAGCGCCGATGACTGAGGCCTCCAGGTCGGTGCGGGCCTGATCGGCGACCCGACTCAGGTCTCCCCACGACCGCGCCCCCAGCAGCGGGAGAGTGGCGATCATGATGGAGAGGCCGCCGTACCAGAGGGCGGGGAGGGCCAGCATAGACGACACGGGGACGGTCCAGCGGTGGTTGGTTCGGGCGCCCCAGACAACGAGCACGAGCGCGAAAGGAAGACGGATCACGAACGGAATCGGGACCGCCGCCCAAGTTCCGTTCTTGCCCGCGTTTGCCTGAAGAACTTCGACCCAGCGGCCCCAAGCAGCGGGTTGGATGGCGGCCGAGACGGCAACGACGGCCGCCGTCGCGCCTAGTGCGATCGCCAGAGAGCGCCATTCACGGCGGACCGCGAACCACAGCAGCCCGATCCCCGGCGTGATCTTGGTCAGAAGCACGAACGACCAGGTCGCCGGCCAGCGGAAGCCAAGAACGATGGCCAGGGCCACCAGCATCTCGATGTTGCCGCCCCAGATCTCTATCAGGCCGAAGAAGGCCAGGCCCAGGAAGATGAGCCTCGGGCCGGTGAGGTAGACCATCGCCGCCATGAGGAGCGCCGCCCAGATCGCCATGAAGACCGGCCACGGCAGCAAGCGGATCGGCTGCAGGATCTGCAGGAAGGCGGGCGAGTATGGATAGGCGATCTGATCGGTCCAGTTGGAGTGGAGATACGGATTGGCGAGATCGGGCGCCCAGTAGCAGCGGGCGTCCATGCCGGAGGGCAGAAGGGAAGTCCCCCACGGCTCGGCGAAGTAGACGATTCCAAGCCAGGCGACGGCAAGGGCCACGATGCCCGCCGGGACAAGAACAGGTACGCGCCGTCCCCAGAGCGCGATTGTCCGCCCGCCGGATCCGTCCAGAGAGGTTCTCCTCGCCATGCTGCTCCCGCCTGCCCCGCCGGCATGCTAGCACCGGCAGCCCGCCCCGGACTCCCCTAGACCAGGCTTGCCAGCAGATGCGCTCCCGACTTTGGACCGGTGGCTCGCTCGACCACGGCCGCACGTCCCAGGCGCTCCGCCTCCGAACGGCCGCCGCCCGGGCCGAGCAAGCTGGACCACCCCTCTGCCGCCAGCCGCTCCAGCGTGGCCCCGGCGGCGCGAACTGTCCGCGCAGCCAGGTCCGCAGCGTCTCCGCGGAGCGCTCCGTCGCCGAGCGAAGCCCTCAGCGCCGCCGCAGCCGAGGCTGCGGTGCGCAGGTCGCGGGACGCGGCGGGGACTCCACTCGGGCCGACGTGCCTCACGACCAGTGACGCCGCGGCGCCCGCCATGGCCGTCATCAGCACTGCAACGGCCGTATGGGCCTGTGGCTCCGCGTCTGACTCCGTGACAACGAGGCTGTGTCCAGAGAAGACCAGATGCCGAAGCCAGGCCTGAACGAGAATGGCGCGCGCATCTCCCTCGTCGGCGACCCAGCGCGGCAGGGCGCCGATCAGCAGGCGTTCGGCCGGCAGCCCGTCCACGAGGGCCAGTTCCACGCCAAGCGCCTGCAGGGCCAGGCTGCGGCCCGCCCGCGTCGCCGCATCGGAGGGAAGACCGCTGGCGACGTCCGCCCCAAGGGCCAGCGGCCCGGGTCCCATGACGACGCGGCAGCCCGCCCGGGCCTGTAATCGGTGGGCAAATGCGTGGTCGGCGAGCGCCCGCTCCGGATCCACGTTGTCCTCGACGATCTCACGGATCGGGTCCGCTTCGACCAGGTCTATCCGCTCGAAGGCCGCCACCACCGCCTGCTCCGGCGCTGCGAAAGCGGAGGTGACCGTCATCAAGCTCGCATAGCGGCCACGCTCCGCCGCCGCCTCGTCGGCCGCCGTGCGCAGCGACGTCAGGCCGCGCTGGCTTCCCGCGGGCACCGGGTCCGAGCCAGATCGCGCCGGCCGAGCCGGACGCTCCGCCCGGGCGCGCCAGCGGCGACCACCGGGCCGCGACCCGCGTCTCGTCACCTCGTAGGCGTCCGGGGTATCCAGGCCGACCTGGCGCCGAGCTTCGGCAAATTCCCAGCTCGCCGGGACACGGATCTGGACGACGTCGGCGCCCCCGCTCACGACGGCTCCGATCTCGCCGGCCGCCGATTCCACCTCGGAGGCACGGAGGGCGACCGCCAGCCAGGGCTCGTCGGAGACGCCCAGAACCTCGCGCATCTCCCGAGCGGCCGTGCGGTTGGCATCGAACCGGTGGAAGGCCGAGCCGAGCAGTTGCGAGGCCAGCACTTCCGCGCCCGCCAGCCGGTCGGGCCGATCGAGCAATTCGGCCTCCAGACACAGGTCCACGGCGCCCCGCACGCCCTCGAGGGCCAGCTCGCGGGCCGGCAGGTCGTACTCGAGCATGGCCACGACGAAGGGCAGGATCACTCCCTGAGCAAGCCGGGCGGGATCGGCGCCGCAGTAGCGCTCGGCCAGGGAGGCCGCGAGGGGCCGGCCCTCCAGATCCAGCCCGTCGACGCCGAGCATGCGCAGGACGGCTCGCTCCTGGGCGATCGTCGCCGAACGGCGAGCGGTCTTCGAGAGTCCCGCGGCGATCTCTGCCGCTTGCCGACGAATCGACTCCACTTCACCCGAGAGAGTCACGCTCACCGTCATCTCGTTCTGGTACCGCACCCGCGGGATAGATAACTGATGCCTCATCTTGCCACGCCCGACGGTCGCCCGGTCTGGCGGGCCCGCACGGCCGAAACATGGAGCGTTGAGAAGGCCGACAGTTCCGGCTCGCCCTGGTCGGCCCCCAGGCGGCGATCATGGTCAGGGGCGCGGTTGCTAAGCCTGCCTTTGCTGGCCGCGCCACGAGACTGTGGCTACCGCTGGCTGCAGACGATCGTGCCGCCACCGGTCGCGCTGTTCGTGCCGTCCGTCGCCGTGACGACTACCGGTAGATCGGTAGTCTCCAGGACACCATCCATGGTCAGGCAGTTCTCCCCGAACGTGACGCTGAACGTCCCGTCCACGAGCGACGTCGGGTTCAGGCCCCAGTTTCCGAGAGGGATCCAGCTGCCGTCGCCGAACGCGTAGGCGATGACGACGATATGCCCGCCGGGCATGAATCCTGTCCCACTGATCGTGTCCGTCAGGGTTCCGGTGTGATTGCCGACACTGAAGAACGCCACCGTGGAGACGATGGTGAAGGTGGCGCTCACGGCCGAGGCCAGCGACCCATCTGTCGCGGTCAGGGTATAGGTACCGGCCCTCATGATCGTGCAGCCGCTGAACGTCGCAACGCCATTCACCGCAGCCTTCGGGTTCGCAGCGCAACCGCTCAGCGTCGCCGCTCCACCCGTGACGCTGATCGTCACGTTGCTCGAATCGGTCGACACCGCGTTGCCGTACTGGTCCTGCACGGTGACCTGTGGCTGCGGTGCAAGCGCCGCACCCGCGCCCGTGTTCCCCGGCGACTGGTTGAACGAGAGCTTGTTCGCATCCGCCGCGGAGATCGTGAAGGAGCCGCTCTCGGCCGCGGTCAGCGACCCATCCGTCGCGGTCACGGTGTAGGTACCGGCCTTGGTGATGGTGCAATCGCTGAACGTCGCGACACCGCTGATCGCGGCCTTGGGGTTAGCAGCGCAACCGCTCAGCGTCGCCGTCCCACCCGTGACCGCGATCGTCACGTTGCTCGAATCCGTGGTCACGGTGTTGCCGTACTGATCCTGCACCGTCACCTGCGGCTGCGGTGCGAACGCCACGCCCGCGACCGCGCTCCCCGGCGACTGCGTGAAGGCGAGCCTCTTCGCGGCCGCCGGCATGATGTCGAACGCGGTGCCGTCCGCCGCCGCAAGGCTCCCGTCCGTCGCGTGTAGCTGATAGCCGGTCCCGGCCGTCGTGATCGCGCAGCCGCTGAACGTGATTACTCCGCTCGACTCGCTCTGCGAGCAGCCGGTCAAGGAACCGGGACCGCCGCTCGTCGGCGTCCCCGCCTTGATCGTCAGCGTCACCGTCGAAGCGTCACCCGTTACCGTGTTGCCGTACTGGTCCTGCACCGTGACCTGCGGCTGCGGTGTAAAGGCCGCACCCGCAACCGTATTCCCCGGCGACTGGTTGAACGAGAGCTTGTTCGCGGCCGCCGCGGAGATCGTGAACGAGCCGCTCACGGCCGAGGTCAGCGACCCGTCCGTCGCGGTCAGGGTGTAGGTACCGGCCGTCGTGATCGCGCAGCCGCTGAACGTCGCAACGCCATTCACCGCAGCCTTCGGGTTCGCAGTACAAGTCACGGGTACCGCTCCGCCGGTGACCGTGATCGTCACGCTGCTCGTATCGGTCGTAACCGTGTTGCCGTACTGATCCTGCACCGTCACCTGCGGCTGCGGTGCGAACGCCACGCCCGCGACCGCGTTCCCCGGCGACTGCGTGAAGGCGAGCTTGCTGGCCGGCCCTGGCGGGCCCCCGGCCGGGTTTGGCCTCAGGCTGCACAGGAGGATGCCGGTGCCGGTCGCAGTGTGGACGCCGTCCGTGGCGTTGACGGTTACGGTCTGGTCCGTCGTCTGGTAAACGTTGTATCCGTCGACGCAGTTCTCCAGGCCGTTCCAGGAGAAGTTGCCGGACCCGTCGGCAGGTGTGAGGGCGCTATAGGTGTAGCCGCTCCACGCGTAGGACCAGCTTATGGTGACGGAGCCGGTGAACCCCGACCCGTTCACAAAGGTCGGCAGCCAGTTGTTGGAGCCGAGCGCCGGACCACTGGAGAACGCCACGGTGGGGACGCTCACGATTGTGACCGTCGCCGGTGAGCTACTTGCCGTCCAGGAGCGGTAGACGACCGTTACCGTGTAGCTGTGGGCACCGAGGCCCAGCCCGCTGTCGGTGCACGTGAGAACTGAGGTCGGCGCCCCCTGGGTCGGGCAGTTGCCGGCAGGGCTCCCGCTATCCCTCAGCACGTAGTAGGAAACGGAACCCGATCCCGGCGGCGTGACGGCCGTCCAGGCCAGGGTCGCCGTTCCGGAGCCGGGAGTGGCGCTGCTGATCGTGGGAGCATCGAGCGTCCCGACAGGGCCGCTGCCGTTGCCCGTACCACCCGCTGTCCAGTAGGCATCAGCGATCCCGGTCATCGCGAGCGCCATAGCCAGGCCGCCCAGCACGGAGAGCCACCCGTGCTTCCCGAACAATCGCCGGCGCTTCCCGGGGGCGGCCGCCGCGTTCACGAACGGGCGCTCCCGCCGTAGGTGAGGGTGAAGCTCTTGTTCTTGCAGACGTCCTGGTTCACGCCTGGGAGGTTGACAAGCATGATCTGCGGCGCGCGCGGCGCACTCGTCAGGGTCACACTGCCCCCGGCGGGGACGGCGATCGGGTCGGCGCTGGATGCGTTCGACTGGGTGAGCTGGATGTTGCTCGCAGTGATGCAACCGGGCGGCGTGCTGTCCGGGGCGATGGTCACAGTCAACGAGGTGACGTAGATCGGGACCTCGTTCGGGTTCGTCAGCGTGAGCTGGATCGCTGTCGCCACGCCTGGCGTGAGGCCTCCCACACCGCCTGTGATCCTGAAGTTGGCACCGCCGACTTGAGCCCCGCCCCCTCCGCTGCCGACCGCGGATGCAATCGGGGTCGGAGTCGGGGTCGGAGTCGGGGTCGGAGTCGGGGTCGGAGTCGGGAACGGGGTCGCCTCGACGCCGCCGACAGCCTGGGTGTTGGTGGCAGAAGGCGTCGACGAAGCGCCTGCCAGGACCGCCGGCGTGCTTTGCGAGCAGGCTGTGGGCGCGCCGCCGCCGCCGACGCGAAGCAAGTCAACCGCGAGCCCCCCAAGGGCAAACGGAATGAGAAGCAGGAGAAGGAACAGCAGCCTGCGGCGCCGCTCGTCCTTTCGGGGAGCCTCTCTGGATCGCTCTCCTATCACCTGACCAAGTCCTCTCGATGCTCCCCCGACCGACTGTCTGTGAGGGATGGGGAAGCAGGGGCGGCCCGGTTCTAGGCCGCCCCTCTACGCGGTGTCGTTACGAGATCGTGTAGGTGAGGGTGACCGTCGCGCTCTGGCAAACGTTCTGGTTCTTGTTCGGATCGTCGAAGAACTTGATCGTAGGAGGGACAAACCCATTTGCTGTGCTGAGGACAAGACTGCCCCCTGCTGCGATGTCCTTGCCGACAGCCACCGTACCGCCGGTCAAGGTGAAATCGCTGGCGCTGCAGCCGGGGTTGCCGGTCGTGACGGCGACGACCACCTGCGTGGCGTAGGCCGCTTGAGTAGCCGAGGTGTTGCTGACGGTGATGACGACGGTCTGGGCTACGTCACCGGGGTACATCGGATCGAGCGCGGGCGAAGTGGCGGTCAGGATGTTGGCCGCGCCGGCGGTGGTGCTGCCGGTTCCGGAACCCGAGCCGTTGCTTGTCCAGTACGCATAAGCGATGCCGCTGACCGCGATGACCGCCACGAGGGCGATTGCCGCGGGAATTACCTTCCGCCTCTTCATTGTCTCTCTCCTTCGTATAGAAGCTGTCCGATGAGTCCGTTTCGCCGGCAGATCGATCTCCCTGTGTGCCGGGCCGGCAACTCCGGGCGCCAGGGCAGCGAGTTCCTTGCCGCGGTGCCAGGAGGCACCGCGTCTCGAAGACTCCCCCGTCGCGGTGAGTACATCAAACGCCCGGTTTCCGTAGACGACAACGGGACCTCCTGATTGGCGTTCTTGGTACTTTGGTCGCCCGAAACGGGCACCTGAGCACAAAGCCGTTGCAGGCCGGCACCTGAGCTGGTGCTGCCGCGCAGCATCCAAGCGACTGGTTGAGGCGGCAGCAAGTACGCCGGACGAGTGGGCTATCGGGCTCCGCTCGAAGGTCAGCCCGACCGCACCCACCCCCCGCGCGGCGACTAGTCCTCTGCAGCCCGGTGATATACCCCTGCGACCCTGACCATTACCGCCTCGGCCAGGAGGGCCGCCAGGGCGGCGGCGCAGTCGGGAGCAGCCGGATCGGAGTCCATGTCGGCCCAGAAGACGTACTCCCAGCGAACGCCCCGGCTCGGCCGCGATTCAAGGCGCGAGAGATTGATGTTCCGCCCGGCGAAGCAGCCCAGGCAGCGATACAGGCTGCCGGGGACGTTGCGAACGGCCCACACCAGGGTCGTCTTCAACGGGCCGGCCTGGGTTGCCGGAGTGAACCACGTTGGTGGGAGCTGCTCGCGAGCGAGGACGGCGAAGCGGGTCCGGTTGGCGGTACCAGTCTGGATGTCGGCGGCGAGGACCTCCAGGCCGTACAGTGGAGCGACCCGGGCCGAAGCAATCGCCGCCGCGCCGAGCTCTTGCTTGTCGGCGATGGACTTGGCCGCGCCCGCCGTGTTGTAGCTGGTCAGCACGGACCACGGCCGCGACCTCAAGAATTCGTCCGCCTGGTCCAGTGCCTGAGCGATGCTGTAGACACGCTCTATCTGCTCCAGGGTCTGGCCGGGAAGCGCCAGCAGCGCGAGGTTTACGGGAACCGAGACCTCGGCCACGATCCGCACTTCGTCGAACTTGAAGAGAAGGTCGTAGACCTCTCGGACGCTGCCTCCCGACGACCTCTCGATGGGTACGACGCCGGCCTCCACCCTCCCGTCCTGGATCGCCTCGAAGACCGCTCGCCATGTCGGCAGAGCCACCGCCTCGGGCGCCACGAAGGCGGACAGGACCCCCTCTTCGCTGAAGGCTCCGGGCTCGCCCTGGAAGGCGACGCGAGGCGAGACGGCATCGCCGGGACCGCTTGCCCCGATGCCGGAGGAACCGCCGGATGTGGGCGCTGCCATCTGACCTCCGCGGGCTATTCGGAGCGCCTGGTACGGGAGGCCGAGGCCGCTCCGTTGCCGGGCTGGGCCACGGTCGTGAAGTGGCGCTCGTCGCGTCGCCGCACCTTCGCGCCCGATTTCCAGATCGCGTACTCGAGCGAGTCGCACAAGGCCTGGCAAGAGGCGGCGATTATGTTGGTACCGCTACCCATCGTCGACCACTCCAGGGCTCCGTTCGACGAGTCGATGATGACGCGCGTCTGGGCGCCCGTGGCCTCCTCGCTGTCGAGGATGCGAACCTTGTAGTCGACCAAGTGGACCGCGTCCAGCTGAGGGTAGAACGCGCCAAGGGCTTTGCGCAGCGCAGAGTCCAGGGCGTTGACCGGGCCATTGCCGTCCGCCGCGGTATGCAGGACCTCGCCGGCGACCTCCACCTTGACCGTGGCCTCCGCCAGGAGCTCGGCGCCGCCCCGCTGCTCCACCAGAACGGTGAAGTCGCACAGCTCGAAGGGTCGCAGATAGCCGGCCTTGTGGCGCTTCACGAGCAGCTCGAAGGAGGCTTCCGCGCCTTCGAACGCGAGCCCATCCGCCTCCAGCTGCTTGATGATCTGGCTGAGCGCCTTGGAATCGACCCCGTCCAGCTGCTGACCGAGCTGCTCCGCCCGCAACTGGGTGTTGGCCTTGCCGCCCAGCTCGCTCACGACCAGGCGCATGACGTTTCCGACCACCCCCGGATCCACGTGCTGGTAGGCGCCGCTGGCGCGGGCCGTGGCGGCGCCGTGAACGCCGCCCTTGTGGGCGAACGCGGACCGTCCGACGTAGGGCTGGTGGTCGTCCGGGGTGATGTTCACGATCTCCGCCACGTAGCGCGCCAGGTCCGTGAGATCGCGAAGACGCCCGGAAGGCACAGGCTCGTACTTTGTCTTGAGCTCCAGATCGGCCATGATGCTCACGAGGTTGGCGTTGCCACAACGCTCGCCGTAGCCGTTGATCGTGCCCTGGACGTGGCGGCATCCCGCGTTGACCGCGGCCAGGGAGTTGGCCACCGCCAGCTCCGAGTCGTTGTGGCAATGAATCCCCCACACCACCTCGGGGCCGCCGTCGGCGGCGAGCGCGTCCATCGTGGCGCGGACGATCGCAGTGACTTCGTCGGGAAGCGCCCCGCCGTTGGTCTCGCACAGGACGAGAGTCCGTGCGCCCGCGCCGCGGGCGGCCCGCAGAGTGGCCAGAGCGTAGGCCGGATCGTCTTTGTAGCCGTCGAAGTAGTGCTCGGCGTCGTAGATCGTTTCGCGTCCGGCAGCGACCGGATAGGCGACCGAATCGGCCACCATGGCCAGGTTCTCATCGGGCGTGGCGCCCAGGACCTCGCGCACGTGGAGCAACCAGCTCTTGCCGAAGATGCACACGGCCGGCGTTTCGGCGCCCACGATCGCCACCAGATTGGGGTCGGTTTCGGCGCGGTTGTTGCGATGGCGAGTCGAGCCGAAGGCGACCAGCTTCGCGTTCTTCCAGGGGATCGACCTGGCGGCCGCGAAGAAGTCGGCGTCCTTGGGGTTCGAACCGGGCCACCCGCCCTCGACGTAGGTCAGCCCGAATTCGTCCAGGCGGCGGGCGATCTTGATCTTGTCGGCGAGCGAAAGGACCAGTCCTTCGCGCTGCGTGCCGTCGCGCAGCGTCGTGTCGTAGAGGATGACTCGCTCGCTCATGGTTGAGCTCCAGCTGCGGCGGCGCCGGCCTTCGCCCCGGCGTTCGCACCGGCCTCGAGGGCCGCCGCGACCGCGTCGGCCATGGCCTGGGTGCCGACCTTCCGTTGGCCCGGCTGCTCGCCGGTTGCGGCGACCAGGTCGGGGGTTCGATAGCCCTGGGCGAGGGCATCGGCGACGGCCCTCTCGATCGCCTCGGCCGCGGCCGGCTGGCCCAGCGACCAGCGCAGCATCATCGCCCCAGAGAGGATCGTCGCCAGCGGATTGGCGACGTCCTGGCCGGCGATGTCGGGAGCGGAACCGTGGATCGGCTCGTACAGGCCGTGGACTCCGTGGGCGGTCCGCTTCTCGCCGATGGACGCGGACGGCAGCATCCCGAGCGACCCGGCCAGCACGCTGGCCTCGTCGGAGAGGATGTCGCCGAACAGGTTCTCCATGACCATCACATCGAACTGGGCGGGGCGGGTGACGAGCGACATCGCACAGGCGTCCACCAGCCGATGCTCCAGTTCAACATCGGGGTACTCGGGCTTGACCTCCTCGACGATCGTCCGCCACAGCCGGCTCGATTCGAGGACGTTGGCCTTGTCGACGCTGGTCAGCTTCTTTCGCCGGCTACGCGCCAGCTCGAAGCCGAGCTTCACCACGCGACGGATCTCATGCTCGGTGTAGGTGAGCGTGTCGACGACCTCGCGCCCGGCAGGCGTGACCCGCGTCTCCGACGGCTTGCCGAAGTACAGGCCACCGGTCAGCTCCCGCACGATAAGCAGATCCACGTCCCTGACCAGCGACTCGCGAACGGGCGAACTGGCCGCAAGGATGGGCTGGACCTTGACCGGCCGAAGGTTCGCGTACAGACAGAGGTCCTTGCGGAGCCTCAGGAGCGCCTGTTCGGGCCGAACTTTCGACTTGGGGTCGCTGAACCGCGGATCCCCGATAGCGCCGAAATAGACGGCGTCGGCGGCTGCGCACGCGTCGACGTCTTCGTCTCGGACGCCGACGCCGTACGCGTCGATCGCGACGCCGCCGACGAGCACTTCGGTCCACTCGATGCCGAAGCCGAAGAGTCGACCGGCGGCCTCGAGGACGCGCCGGCCGCCGGCGATCACCTCGGGGCCGATCCCGTCGCCGGGAACGACCACGAGCCGGTATCTGGGCAGTGGCGTACCCACAGCCGCTCCCGGGGTTACACCCCGGCTGGGTACATAGCCGGGTACGTTCTCGCTCATGCCCACCCTCCGAGGTTCGCCTTGAACTACTCGGCCGCCGCTTGCGGCTGCCCGTCGACGACTTCCACGGGATTGAGGAACGGCATGGCCTTGCGCAGCCTAGCGCCGACCTGTTCGACCTGGTGGTCGCGGCCGGCTTCGCGCATCTTCTTGAACTCGGGCAAGCCGGCCTCGTTCTCCGCGATCCAGCGGGCGGCGAAGCTGCCGTCCTGGATCTCGCCCAGGACCTTCTTCATCTCGGCGCGTACGCGAGCGTCGATGATCCGCGGTCCGGAGACATAGTCGCCGTACTCGGCCGTGTCGCTGACCGAGAACCGCATGAAGTTCATGCCGCCGCGGTACATCAGGTCCACGATCAGCTTGAGCTCGTGCATGACCTCGAAGTAGGCCAGCTCCGGCTGATAGCCGGCCTCAACGAGGGTCTCGAATCCATTGCGGATCAGGCTGGTGACGCCGCCGCAGAGCACGACTTGCTCACCGAAAAGATCGGTCTCGGTCTCTTCCTTGAAGGTGGTCTCGAGGACGCCGGCGCGCGTGGCGCCGATGCCCCGCGCGTACGCGAGAGTGCGGGCACGAGCAGTGCCGGTCGCGTCCTTCTCGACGGCGAAGAGCGCGGGCACTCCCCCACCCTGTTCGAAGACGGAGCGGACGAGGTGGCCCGGACCCTTGGGGGCGACCATGCCCACGTCTATCCCCTCGCCCGGGCGGATGCGGTCGAACCGGATGTTGAAGCCGTGGGCGAACATGAGGAGCTGGCCGGCGTGCATGTTCGGCTCGATCGAGGTCTCGAACACCTTCTTCTGGATGGTGTCCGGGACCAGGATCATGATCACGTCGGCGGCCTTCACCGCATCGGCGATCTCGGCCGTCTTGAGACCCGCTGCGGCCGCGATTGCGCGGGCCTTCGGGTTGGCCTCCACGACGGTGACGTCGTAGCCCGAGTCGTGCAGGTTCTGGGCATGGGCATGGCCCTGGCTGCCGTAGCCGATGATGACGATCTTCTGACCGACAAGCGCCTTGGGGTCGGCGTCGGCGTCGTAGTACATACGTGCGGTCATCGCTTTGCTGCCTCCTCGATGGACCCGGCACCCCGGGACATGACGACGGTACCGGAGCGGACGAGCTCCTTTATGCCGAATCCGCGCAGGAGGCCTATCAGAGCGTCCACCTCTGCCTCCGTGCCGGTCGCCTCGACGATGAGCGACTCGGCCGCGAGATCCACGACCTTGGCCTTGTACATCTCGGCGAGGGTCAGCACCTCGCCCCGATTGCGATCGTCGGCCCGGACCTTGATGAGCGCGATCTCGTGCTCCACGGTCGGGTCGCTGGTGACGTCCTGGACCTTGAGGACATCGATGAGCCGGTAGAGCTGCTTTGCCGCTTGTTCGACGGCCACGTCGTCTCCGCGCAGGGTCAGCGTCATGCGGCTGACTTCCGGCAGGTCCGTGTGGCTGACGGCAAGGGTCTCGATGTTGAAGCTGCGGGCTCGCATCAGGCTGGCCACGCGGTTGAGGACGCCGGGCTTGTTGAGGACTATCGCCACCAGCACGTGGCGATGCACCTCACCGTGGCCGGGCATCGTCCGGGCCGGCGGCGCGGTGTGAGCCGGCGCCGGCGACGGCGACGGCGACGGCGCCGAATTGGGGGCCTGGTTTGTTGGCATCTGTCCGTTGGGGCTCATTGCTTGGGCTCCTCGAACTGCTCCTCGATCAGGTCCGACAAGCCTTTGCCGGCCGGCATCATGGGGAAGACGTTCTGCTGCTCGGCGATCTCGAAGTGGACCAGGGCGGGGCCGTCTACGGCTCTGGCGGCGGCGATAGCGCTATCCACTTCCTCGGGCGTGGAGGCCCGGAAACCGGCCACGCCGTAGGCCTCGGCCAGTTTGACCCAGTCCGGGCCGAGCAGATGCGAGGAATGGTAGTTGCCCGCGTAGACGAGTTCCTGCCATTGGCGGACCATGCCCAGCTTGTGATTGTCCAGCAGGGCGATCTTGACCGGGACGTGGTCCTGGACGAGCGTCATGAGTTCCTGGACCGTCATCTGCAGGCCGCCGTCACCGACGATCGCCCAGGTCTCCTTGTCCGGCCGGCCGATGGCGGCGCCCATCGCGGCAGGCAGGCCGAAGCCCATCGTCCCCAGGCCTCCGGAGCTGATGTGGCTGTTGGGGCGGCGGAAGCCGGCGTATCGGGCGGTCCACATCTGGTTCTGGCCGACGTCGGCGACCATCGTGGCATCGTGGTTGGAGGCCTCGCCGATCTTGCAGACGACGAAATCGGCCGAGAGCTGGCCGTCGCGCCAGGCTCCAGAGCCATGCCACGGCGTCTTCTCGGACTCGGCCCGCCACTCCGCCATCTCCGCGAGGTAGGCGGCCCGAAGCTCCGGATCGACCTGCACGACCTGCGGCAGGAGCGCCGCCAGAACGCGCTTCACATCGCCCACGATCGGGATCTCCACGGCCACGTTCTTGCCGATCTCGGCCGGGTCGATGTCGACGTGGACGATTCGCGCGTACGGCGCGAAGGTGGGCACGTGACCGGTCACGCGATCGTCGAAGCGCATGCCCAGCGCGATCAGGAGGTCGGCCGACTGGATCGCCTTGTTGGCGTGCTTCCAGCCGTGCATACCCACGAAACCGAAGCTCAACGGGTGTGTCTCGTCTATGGCGCTCACGCCGAGCAGCGTATGAACGACGGGGATCTGAGCCTTCTCGGCCAGTTCGCGCAGTTCGTTCGTGGCGTTGGAGATCAGGACTCCGTGGCCGGCCAGGATGACCGGTCGCTGGGCCCGGGCGATCTCCTGGGCGAAGAGCCTGATCTGGCGCGGATGGCCCTCGAAAGTCGGCTTGAAGCCGGGCAGATCGACAGTCTCCGGATGCTCGGCCGTGCAGGCACCCATCAGGGCGTCCTTCGTGAGGTCGATGTGGACCGGACCGGGGCGTCCCGTTCGGGCGATGTGGAAAGCCTCGGCGAAGATTCGCGGGATGTCGTTCGCTTCGCGGACCAGGTAGTTGTGCTTGGTGCACGGCAGCGTGATGCCGGTGATGTCGATCTCCTGGAAGGCGTCCTTGCCGAGTAGAGACCCGACGACGTTACCGGTGATGGCGACGATCGGGACGGAGTCCAGCATGGCGTTGCCTATCCCGGTGACGAGATTCGTTGCCCCCGGGCCGGAAGTGCCAAGGCACACCCCCACCTTGCCGGTGGCACGGGCGTAGCCGTCGGCCGCGTGGGCGCCGCCCTGTTCGTGGCGGACCAGGACGTGCCGCAGTTCCGGGTAATCGCCGAGGACGTCGTAGAAGGGCAGGACGACGCCGCCCGGATATCCGAAGAAGACCTCCACTCCCTCGCGGAGCAGCGCTTCGCAGACCGCGTCCGCTCCGATTCGAGGACGCTTCAGGCCGCGTTCGGCCAGGGACTTGATCCGGTTGCGGAGGTTGTCCGTGAGCATCTCGCGACGGCCGGCCTCGATGGCCGCCGCCCGCTCGGAGCCGGCGCCCGGGGTGTGGTTGATGCGCTCGCGCCGCCGGTCGGCGTCGGCGGCACCGGCAGACGCGGGCGTCTCCGCCGTGGTCGCGGTCGACGAACCACCATCACGCGCAATGGTGCGTGCGTCGCCCTCTTTCGTGCCCATCGCTGCGTCCCTTCCTGTCCTGTCACTCCGATCGCCTGCGTCCGGCCGGTCGATCGGCGGTATGTCTGGCCATCAAAAAACCCTCGCCGCACCGGCGAGGGTTCTGGTCGATCGGGCTTGCGTCTCTAGCGCTCGTCCCTTCGTCCATCCTCCCGCCGGGAGCCGGTAATGAGTACGAATACGCGCTCAATGCCAAGCTCGATAGAGCGAAGTAGACCGAGAAGGGAGACATCGACCAGCCCGAGGTCCTCGACCGGCACCTGGACACGACGACCATCCGCCCTGACGGCGATGGCGACGTGGCGGCGATGCAGACCGGTGAACAGGCCCAACCTGGTTCTCCGTAGCTAACGCACGCGGGTTCATAGTCCCGCGATGCTCGGCGAGTGTAGCAGGCGCGGTCAAGCCGTGCGCCATGTTCCATTCCGGCACTGTGACGGGCAGGACCCTAGGACGATAGTACCGGAGATATTGGCAGGCGGGGGGTCGGAAACTTGAGGCAGAGAAGCTTGGTCGCCCAGGAGTCCAGCGGAGCAGGTCTCCAAAAGAGCCCGTGAGCTCGGATACACGGACCGGGGACTGGCTCGGCGAGCGCTGACTGGCTGACCAGAATGACACCGGCCAACATCCGCCTGGTGGCCGCTCGGGCCCGAATCGGACCAGGTTCGGAGAGGAAGATCGTTCATGTGGAGCAAGTTGACGGCGAGGTCCGCTGGGGCGTCCCTGGGAACGCTCACAGGGCACACCCATTGGGTGCACGACCTCGCTTTCAGCCCAGACGGTAAGCTCCTGGCCTCGGCAAGTGCCGACAACACCGTCCGGCTGTGGGACCCGGCTACCGGTTCCTGCCTGGCCACTCTCGAGGGGCATGGCGACACAGTACTGGCCGTCGCTTTCAGTCCCGACGGCAAGCTCCTCGCCTCCACGGGATGGGACCAGACCATCAGGCTGTGGGACCCGGCATCCTGCGGCCTAGTGAGAACGCTCGAGGGGCATAGCGGTTGGGTGCTCGGCCTCACGTTCAGCCCTGGAGAGAGGCTCCTGGCTTCGGCCAGTGCCGACAAGAGCATCAAGCTCTGGGATCCGTTTTCCGGGCGCTGTCTCCGGACGCTCGAAGGGCACAGCGATGAGGTATCCGGCGTGGCCTTCACCCCAGACGGGAAGTCGCTCGCCTCCGCGAGTGCCGACCGAAGGGTCAAGATCTGGGATCCGTCTTCCGGCACCTGCGTGCGGTCCCTCGAAGGGCACCGGAACGGGGTGAATGACGTCTCCTTCAGCTCGGACGGCAGGTTCCTCGCCTCCGCGAGCCAGGACCACAGCATCCGGATCTGGGATCCGGGAGCCCGCTGGTCGGCCCGGAAGATCGAGGGGCACGCCGGTCCCGTGGCCTCCGTCGCCTTCAGCCCCGTTCGCAGACTCCTCGTCTCGGGAAGCGGCGACCACAGTGTCCGGCTCTGGGATCCGTCCTCCGGTCATGGCCAGCGACCGCTCGAGGGCCACAGCCTGGGTGTGTGGGCGGTCGCGATCAGTCCGGACGGCCGGACCCTGGCGTCCGCGAGTGCCGACAAGACGGTCCGGCTCTGGAGCCTGGACGGCTAGCCTCCGCAACACACCTGCCGTGGACGGCGATGGGGAGTCTGGCTACGCGGCGGAGTCCCGCCCACCCGGGTCGCTCGTGCGCCGATGCCACGGCCACCATGCCCACTCCCCAAGGAATGCGGTGATGGCCGGGACCAGCAAGCTTCGAACGATGAACGTGTCGATCAGGACGCCCAGCGCCACAGCCAGACCCACCTGGAAGAGCAGCTGAAGGGGCGAGCTCACGAGCGCGCCGAAGGTCCCGGCGAGGATCAGGCCCGCGGACGTGATGACCGTTCCGGTCCGGGCCGAAGCGACACGGATCCCCTGCCGCAGCGGCCGGGTCGAACTCTCCTCACGAACGCGCGACATCAGGAAGATGTTGTAGTCGGAGCCGAGCGCAACGAGCAGCACGAACACCATCAAGGGTATGAAGTAGTTCATCCCCGGCTGCCCGAAGAGGCCCTGGAGAATCAAGGCGGAGAGCCCCAGGCTCGTGGCATAGGAGAGCAGAACGGTGAGGACCAGGTAGACCGGAGCCACGATCGCCCTGAGGAGCAGGATCAGTACGATCAGGATCCCGATGATCGTGATCACCGCGACCCGCAGGAAGTCGGCCGATATCGTGTCCTGGACGTCTGCGAACTCGGCGGTCGCGCCTCCCAGGTATGTCTGCGCCGCGCCGGTCGCTCCTGCCGCTCCGGTCGCTCCGGTCGAGAACGACCTGATGTCCGGATCGGTCGCCAGGAGGGTCCGCAGGCTCCTCACGGCGTCGAACGACCTGGTGTCGTAGGGGTCGGTGGACGTAGTCACGTATAGACGCGTCACGTCGCCGGCGGCGGACACGTACGCGGTCCGCAGTGAGGGCGGCGCATAGAGGACGGAGGATCCCAACTCCGTAGCCAGCCGGTCGAGCTCATCGGGCACGCGAACGCGCGCCGCCGCCATGGCCTGTTGCTCCGCGGCCTGGGCGGGGCTGAGCTCGATGCTGGTCGGGGCGAAGTAGATCGGTGTCGGCTGCGCGGCGAACCAGCTCGACATCTCCTGGAGCGAACCGAGCAGCTGCAGCGCGGCGACGGCGTCGCGGCTCGTCGCCAGCGTGGCCACCGCGCTCAGTGCGGCCTGATAGAAAGCCTGGGACTTGACCGTGGGCTGGGCCGTTCCGAGCTCGTCGAGATAGGCCGTGAGCTCGGCCAGCTGCGTCGTCGAGTCCGCGGAGGTCGGCGCCGCCGCCGCGGCCTTGAGCTGCGCGGCGATCGCGTCCAGCTGATTCGCGACCAGAGCCTGCGTGCGGCTGTCGATGAGCCCCTGGTGGAGCGTGGCCATGTCGGCGGTCAGGGCGATCCACAGGCTGTCGTGGCGCTCGTTCGGGAAGGTGTCCGCCAGGCCGCTGACGTACGAATCGGCCGACGCGATGCCGGCGAGGCTCGCGTCGCTCAGCTGAACGTTGATGTCCGGGTTGGGTGGCTTGCGGAACGCTTCTGCCGTCTGAGGCAGCTGAACCGAGGGGCGAAGCACATCCGAGACCTTTCCCTCGCCCAGCGGGTCGACGATGCTGCGGACGGTCCGGATGTTGGGCAGGTCCGCGACCGAGGCCTCGAGGGCCGCGATCCTGGCGAGCCCATCCTGACTCGTAAGGTCGGCCGTGGAGGCGCTCGGCACCTTGATCAACACGGTCAGAGGCATGAGCTGGCCCGGCGCAAGGTGCCGGCTGAGGGTCTCGAAGCCCTGGCGGGACTCTGCCCCGGTCGGCAGCTCATTCAGGACGTCGAAGTTCTGCTTGAGCTGGGGGAGTCCCAACGTGGGGATGAAGAGGATGACCAGCACCGCGCCCGCCAGCAAGCCGGGCCTGCTCGTTATCCTGCGGGCGAGGGCGGCCCAGAACCCCCTGGTCTCGTCGTCCGACGTGCGCGTCTGTTCGTGGGTCGGCCAGAAGAGACGCCGTCCCGAGATCGCCAGCAGAGAAGGGGTCAGCGTCAGGCCGGCCAGCAGCGTGACGAAGATCGTGATCGCAAGGGCGGGTCCGGTGGTCTGGATCATCCCGAAACGCGCCGCGATCATGGAGGTCAGGCCCACTATCACCGTCGCGGCGGAGGCCGCGATGACGGCGCCGATGCGACCGATGGTCACTCGCACGGCATCCGCGGGCTCATGCCGCCCGAGCTCCTCACGGAATCGGGAGATCATGAAGATCGTGTAGTCGGTGCCGACGCCGAAGACGAGGACCACGATGAACGAGTCGAGGACCGATGAGAGCTGCACTCCCGCCTGGGCTATGAAGCCCAGAATGCCGCGCGCGACGAGGAACGCGGCACCGATCGTCAATAGGGGCACCAGGGCGGCCAGCGGCGCGCGGTAGATGAGCAGCAGCACCACGACGACCAGGAAGATCGTCACCAGAGTGGTCCGATCGGTCCCGTCGCGAATGGCCTGGAGGTAGTCGCGGCCTATCCCGGCCTGACCCGTCACCTGGGCCGTCAGGCCGGACGGCAGCACGCCGGAGGAGCTTAGATGCGCGCGGGCCTCGTCGACGGTCTTGTTCGTTTCGGGCAGGAAGGAGGGCGTGCTCATGTCGAAGTGAGCCAGCTCGACGACGCCGTCGCTGCTGCGCAGCATCGACGCCAGGGAGGGCGAGCCCTCGGCGGTCACGTAGCGGAGGATCGCCCCGGGATGGCCGCTGCCCTCGAAGTAGCTCCGCAGCCCCTCGATGGTCGCCCGGTCCGCGTCCGTCAGCCCGCCGGCCCTCGAGAACACGATGAGCGCCTGAGACGGCGCCGAGTCCGATGGAAACGACTGGGCGATGACATGACGAGCGGCCAGCGACTCGGCATCCTGCGGAAGGAAGCTGCTCTCGTCGGCAGAGCCGACCTGCGTGAGCGACGGGCCCAGGACTCCGAACAGGACAGCGGCGACGACCCAACCGGCCAGGAAGACGAACCTTAGCCGAAGTATCAGCCAGCCGAGTCGATCGAACATCAGGACTCCCGTGCGCGGGCTCCCATGCGTCGATCGGGGCGAATCGAGGGAGCGGATCCAGTCGACGGCATTGTAGGCAGGCCGATCCCTGACGGTTGCCCGGATGCGGTGTTGCGGGGCGGCGATCTACGGGTCGATGGGGCTCAACGAGTCGGCAGGTTCGCGGCGGACGATCGTAGTGACCGCCGAGCCCGATCCGGAATGCGGCGAGGAACGCCGCCGCAGGGCGACCCAGAGCCGGACCGCCGCATAGACGATCGTCAGGAGTGGGGGCCCAAGCGGAACCGGGAAGGCCATGGCGGCGGCGAGGAACGGATCCACCGGCAGCGCGAACATCGCGTAGTAGTACTGGGTGGTGGGAAACAGCGCCGGGACGGCCAGCCATGCCGCCGCGCGCAGGTCCAGCCGGGCCAGGACGCACAAGGCGAGAAACGCGGGCACGAACACCAGGGGCGTTCCCCAGGCGCTGAAGCCTCCGACGGACTCGGAGTGGATCGATTCCTGCAACGTACCGGCCTGGCTCAGGAATGACGACCACAGGCCCGGCAATAGCACCACCGACGCGCCGATTGCGGCACCCGAGACCGCGAGCGCCCGCCACCGCCGCTCGCCGATGAGCGGCGGGATGGCGACAACCTTGAGCACCGACGCGAGCCCACCACCCCATGTGCCACCCGCCAGGAGAAGGGCAAACATGACCACGTGTGGGTTGGCTGCAATAGCGCCAAAGAGCAGTGGCGGGTAGAAAGCCCACGCCACGGGCAGCCGTAGCGCCCGCACCGCCACGACCGCCCCCCCAATCGAGAGGGCGAGCCAGAGCCAGAGGAAGACTTCCTCCGGTATGAGCGTCAGGGGCGAGAGCAGCACCGCCGTCGGAGGCAGGCCGGCGTAGCTGTAGAAGCGTCCGTAGAGCATGGCCCCGGTTTCCCATGGGTTCTGGCCGGCCAGCCAGGCCGCCGAGCCGCGATAGTAGATGTGAGCATCCAGACCGACTATCTGCCAGTTGAATCCCACCGCGAAGTCCAGCAGCCAGAAACAGATGAAGGCCGCGGGAAGGAAGAATCCCAGCCAGCGCCGCCGAAACCCAAGCTCCAGGTAGTCCCCCGGCAGCGCCCGCTGCGCGGGGCCGGCAAGCGCGGCCCGGATTCGGGGATCGATCCGGCCCGCCTGGTCATCGGCGACGCGCGCGAGCCGGTGCAGCAAGGCGGCCGCACGGCCGAGCCGGCCCCGCCCCTCCTCGGGTCCGGTCACCTTGTTGCCGGCATCGCGGCCGTGCCGTCCGCCGCCGAGACGGACTTCCGAAGCCGAGCCTCGGAAGCGGGATCCGGCACGGATGGGCGCGACCATGAGACGGCGGTGAGGAGCAACGCCACTCCCAGCCACAACGCCACGGGGATGAGGATCGCTGCGTCGGCCACGACATAGGCACCGAGCAAGGCCCTCGTAACGCGGCGGCCATCGGGCGTTCCGCGGCTGCGCAGCCACGCCGCGAGGGCGATGGGGATCAGAACGACCGGGTAGTGGTACCAGGTCACGGGCAGCACGATCAGAGAGGCAACGATGGCCCAGGTAAGGCTCAGCAATGGGTCGCTGACGAGCCGCGCGGCGGCCACGGTGGCGACGACTGCGGCCACGGCAGAGACGACCGCGATCACGTGCGCCAGGTTGTGGTCGCCGGCCAGCAACGCCAGGATGCTGGCCGGGCCGATGTTGAGCCATGTCGCCAGATCGGCGTTGCTCGTCACGCGCAGATAGTCGACGTAATCGCGCCACGGCCCTATCCCACCGACGACGAGGCTGGCAGCCAGGAGCGCGGCTCCAGCCGCGACGACCGCCGCGATTGTGGTGGCGAGTCCGCTCCGGGGTTCCGACCCGCGGTGCCACCGGACGGCCAGCCACACCACGAGCGAACCCGGATGAAGCTTGACGATCGACGCAATGGCCAGAGCAATCCCCCCTGCGACCGAGGCGGCCCGAGAAGGCGTGGCCCTGCCCGAGGCCAGGATCAGGACCACCACTCCGAAGAGGAATGGGAACCAGGCATCCATGTTGCCGAACAGGAGCGAAACCAGAAACGGGAAGAAGAAGGGTGCGGCGGCGACAGCGACAAGCGCCGCGTCATATGAACCCGCGGGTCGACCAGAACCCGACCGCCCGACCGGCGAGCGCGCGATGAAGCCGGCGGCCAAGGCGAGCCCGACGGCCGACCCCAAGCACCAACCGGCCAGGATCGCCCAGCTCGGGAGCGATGGGAGCGGCGCCAGGAACTGGGCCACGATCGGTGGGTACGAGTAGAAGAGATCGCGGGCCTCCAGACCGTGCGCAACCGCGTTGAAGTCGTACGGCGATTCGCCCGCCGCCACCCGCTTGCCCGCGTCCAGCAAGAGCTGAAGATCGAAACCGGCGGTCCGAGGATTCTTCGAAAGGCCTACGAATCCCAGGATCGCCAGATTGGCCCAACCGAACACCGCCGCCGCGAGACAGATGAATCGAGCCAGACGTTGACGCCTCGGGTCGGAACTGAAGGCGCCGGACGCGTCGCCATCCACTCCGGTCGCCGCCAGCCGGTCATCGGCGCCCGCCGTCGCGGTCGAGTCGATCCGGGTCATCCCTTGTCGCACCCCCGCCGCCTCAGCCACCAGGTCGCGAGGAGGATGCCGGCCGCAATCGGTACGACCCAGTAGCGGCCGCCCGGATCCTCGGGCCCGGCGGCGATGCCGGTGGCCTTGATACGGACCAGCGGCATGCCTTCGCACTTGCGAGCGATCGCCTCCGGGGAGTCTCGCCACGGGTTCCCCATCCCAACCACGCCGGCGATCACGCCCATGCTGCGCAGCAGAGGAGCCGCCACTCGGATCCTCTCAGCATCGTCTGTGACCTCCTCGGCCACGCCTCCGAAGGCACGGCTCGGCAGGATCACCTCGACGTTCGGATCGGCAAGAAGGTTCTGGAACCAGTGGGCGCGCCGACCGAACCCGGCCATGCAATACACGTACTCGCCCAGGATGGTGTAGCCAAGCGGCGCGTCCCGCATCTCGCCGCTCTTGCGACCGCGCGTGCGAAGGATCATCAGGTAGCCGGTGAGCGGGTTCGAGATGTAGCGCCCCAGGCCCATCTTCAGGGCGGGCACGCCGACGTACTTGTTCGCCGAGTTGAAGGCAGCGTGAAGCGCGGGCAGGGCCGCGGTCACCGATGCTGGGTACTGCAGTCCTTCGCCCCACTCGCCGGTGCCCCGCTCGCGGGCAGCCGAGCCGGCCTCGCTTGCGGCCGATCCCATGGCGGCGACGGCCGAAGCCGTCGCCGGATCCGAGGTCTCGTCTGCGGTGACCATCTTTCCCCCTTTTCTGGAGGGCCCCATCCGGGCACGGGGTGAAGGTTAGGCCAACTAAATCGGCGCGGAAAGCCGGCCGCACGTACTGTCCGGGTGCGGCGGTACGATTCAGGCCCGCAGACCTCCGGAAGGAAGACATGACGCAACCCGGCGACACCGCGCCCCAGACTTCCCTACTCGAGCGCCTCGATGCGCTGGTCCGGTCCCTGAGCATCGAAGAGCGGGCCCAGCTGACCGCGGGCATCGATGCCTGGCACGCGGCGGGAGTCGATTCGATCGGCCTCGAGCCGATGCTTACTCAGGACGGCCCCAACGGCGTCCGAGGCACGACCTTCCCGGAGGGATCCAGCGCCACCTGCACGCCCTGCGGAACGGGCCTCGGCGCCACTTGGGACGCGGAGCTGGTGGCCCAGATAGCGGCCCGGATCGGCTCGGAAGCGAAGCGTGCCGGCGTCCACTACATGCTGGGGCCGGTCCTGAACCTGGTCCGCTCGCCGCTCGCCGGCCGCGACTTCGAGTGCTATTCGGAAGATCCGATGCTGGCTGCCAGGATGGGGGTCGCCTATGTGGGCGGGATGCAGTCGCAGGGTGTCGCCGCCTGCCCCAAGCACTTCGTGGCCAACGATTCGGAGACTCACCGGACAACGGTCAACTGCGTCGTCGACGAGCGAACGCTGCGAGAGGTCTACCTCCGGCCGTTCGAGGCGGTGGCTCGCGCGGGCGCGTGGTCGATGATGGCCGCCTACAACCTCGTGAACGGCCTCCACTGCACCGGCAACCGAGCCCTCATCGGCACCATCCTTCGCGACGAGTGGGGCTGGGACGGCGTGCTGATGTCCGACTGGCAAGCCACCCAGCAGACCGTCGAAGCCACGGCCGGGCTGGACCTCGAGATGCCGGGGCCGCCGCAGTGCTTCGGGCCTCTGCTCGCGGCGGCGGTCCGGGGTGGTGAGGTCGGCGAGGAGACGCTCAACCGAATGGCGATGCGCGTCCTGACTCTCGCGGCCAGGGTCGGAGCACTTCCAGACGGGCGCGACGTGATCCCCGGCCGCAAGGCCCCCGGCGGTGACCTCATCGGCTCACGCGCGCCCTTGGCTCTCTCGGACCCGGAGGCCGCGGCATTGGTCCGCCGAGCGGCCGCGGACTCGTTCGTGCTGCTCGCGAACGACGGGATCCTTCCTCTGGCGGCCGCCGACCTACACCGCGTCGCCGTCATCGGCCCCAACGCGGCGGCACCATGCACGCAGGGCGGCGGTGCCGCCCACATAGAGGCTCCATATGCGGTCTCTCCGCTCGACGGGCTGCGCGCGGCGCTTCCGGAGAGCGTCGCCATCGCTCATGAGCGCGGCTGCGGCATAGACCTCTTCCTGCCGCCGCTCATGCGCATGGACCTCACCGACCTTGACGGCGACCCCGGGCTGACGGTCGAGTTCTTCCGCGGCCAGGAGTTCAAGGGCGCACCGGTCTCGCGGTACAACGTTCGATCGAGCGACCTGCATCTCTTCGGCGATTTGCCCGCGGGGCTGCCTCAGAACGACTTCGCCGTTCGCCTGTCCACGTGGCTGACGCCGCGAGTCAGCGGGTCGTATCAGGTGGCCATGCGCGGCCTCGGCGGGCGCCGTCTCTTCGTCGACGGAGTGCCCGCGGCCGATGAGTGGGCCGCCCCGGCAGCGATCGACGTCCCGACCGCACTCTTCGAAGGAAGGGAACGCGGCGGTACGTTCATGTTCGAGGCAGGGCAGCGCGTCTTGATCACCGGGGAAGCGCACTCGGAAACGCACCATCCCAGCCTCCTCTCGATCGGTTGCTCCGAGCCCGAGTCGGGCGACACGGTCGCGTCGGCCGTCGCCGTGGCGGCAGCCGCGGACGTGGCGATCGTCGTCGTCGGAAACGACGAGGTCTGGGAGAGCGAGGGACGCGACCGCAAGACCGTCACCCTGCCGGGTCGCCAGGACGAGCTCGTGGAGCGAGTGGCTGCGGTCAATCCCAGGACCATCGTCGTGGTCAACGCCGGCTGCCCGATGGACCTGCCCTGGGCCGGCGAGGTGGCCGCCGTCATCTACGCCTGGTTCCCGGGCCAGGAGTTCGGCAATGCCCTGGCCGACGTGCTGCTGGGCATCCGTGAGCCGGGTGGCCGGCTGCCGATCACGCTGGCGCGCGGCGTGGACGACTTTCCCGCCTACGGCACGACGCCGGGTCCGGACGAGGAGCTGGTCTACCGGGAAGGCGTCAATCTCGGGTATCGCGGCTTCGACGCAGCCGGGACTGAGCCACGCTTCGCATTCGGACACGGCCTGGGCTACACCACCTTCGAGTACGAGTCCCTGGACCTGCGATCGGATGGGCTGGCCGCGGGCGAGCCGGTGGAACTTCGAGTCAAGCTCCGCAACACCGGAGGGCGGCCGGGCAAGGAGGTCGTCCAGGTCTACCTCGCCGATCTCGAGAGCTCGGTGCCGCGGCCGCCGCGCGAGCTGAAGGGATTCGCCGTGGTGAGGCTGCCTCCGGGCGAGGTCGCGGAGCTGACCTTGACGCTCCAGGACCGCGATCTGGCCTACTGGGACGCCACGAGCCACTCATGGCGGATCGAGCCCGGCCGTTTCGAGATCCAGGTCGGTCGGTCCTCGCGTGACATCCGACTCCGCCGGTTCTTCGAGTTCGCCTGACCATTCGGTGGGTCGGCCGCAGCTCGGTCTTGCGATCTTCTGGTAACCTCGATGGCCCGCCCGCTGTGAGGCGGGGCCGCAGAACCGCGAGTAGAGCCATGGCAGTGAAACCGCGCACCCTCTTCGAGAAGATCTGGAGCGACCACGTAGTGTCGCTCGGCGACGACGCCGGGTCGCTTGGCGACCACGTCGCGGCCTCCCACCCCGGCGCGCCGGCCATCCTCGCCATCGATCTACATCTGGTCCACGAGGTAACCAGCCCGCAGGCGTTCACCGGCCTGCGTGAGCGCGGGCTCCAGGTCCGCAAGCCGGGCCAGACCGTCGCGACGGCGGACCACTCGATGCCAACCCTGGACCCATCGCTGCCCATCCTCGACGAGCTCGCGGCCAAGCAGCTCCGCCAGATCGAGGAGAACTGCCGCGAGTTCGGGATACCGTTCTACGGCAAGGGCAGCCCGACACGCGGCATCGTCCACGTCATCGGGCCGGAGCTGGGGCTGACGCAGCCGGGCATGACCATCGTCTGCGGCGACTCTCACACCGCCACCCACGGCGCCTTTGGAGCTCTCGCCTTCGGCATCGGGACGAGCGAGATCGAGATGGTCCTGGCCACGCAGACGCTCCTCCAGCGCAAGCCGAAGACGTTCCGGGTCCAGATCGACGGCCGGCTGGGGCCGAGTGTCGGCGCAAAGGACATCATCCTGGCTTTGATCGCCCGGATCGGGATCGGCGGCGGAACGGGTCACGTCATCGAGTACACCGGCGAGGCGATCCGAGCCCTGTCGATGGAAGAGCGCATGACCGTCTGCAACATGTCCATCGAGGCGGGCGCTCGAGCCGGCCTCATCGCCCCGGACGAGACCACCTTCGCGTACCTCAAGGGCCGCGAGTTCGCTCCGCAGGGAGCGGCCTGGGACGCGGCCGTTTCACGCTGGCGGACGCTACCTAGCGACGAAGGCGCCACCTACGACCGGACGATCACCATCGACGGCGGGGCGCTCGAGCCGATGGTCACCTACGGCAACAACCCCGGGATGGGCATTCCCGTGACCGGCCGCATCCCGTCGCTCACCGACGTCGAGCCCGCGGCCCGCGCCGATCTACAGCACGCGCTTGCCTACATGGGCCTGGCACCCGGCTCGGCGATTGCCGGCCAGAGGCTCGATGTCGTCTTCATCGGGTCGTGCACCAACGGCCGGATCGAGGACCTTCGCGCGGCGGCTTCGGTCCTGCGCGGGCGCCGCGTGGCCGAGGGCCTTCGGGTCCTCGTTGTACCCGGGTCTCAGAAGGTCAAGAAGCAGGCCGAGAGCGAAGGCCTTGACGCCGTCTTCAAGGCGGCCGGCGCCGAGTGGCGCGAGTCCGGCTGTTCGATGTGCATCGCCATGAATGGCGACCAGCTCGAGCCCGGCCAGTACGGCATCAGCACCTCGAACCGCAACTTCGAGGGGCGCCAGGGCAAGGGCGGCCGAACCTTCCTCGCCTCGCCGGTCACCGCCGCCGCCAGCGCGGTCGCGGGCGTGGTCACCGACCCGCGCACGCTCGCCGACGTCGCGGCGCAACCCGTGGCCGTATGGCGGTCGGCGGCCGTGGAGGCTCACTGACATGCCCGAACCGTTTGCCAAGACCACCAGCCGCGTCATCGCGATCCCGCGCGCCAACATCGACACGGACCAGATCTGCCCGGCCCGCTTCCTCAAGATTACCGACAAGGCCGGCCTGGCCGACGCGCTCTTCTTCGACTGGCGCTTCACGCCGGACGGGAAGCGCCGCAAGCCGCCGTCCTTCATCGACGAACGGCACAATGCCGGGCGGCGGATCCTCCTTGTCGGCGACAACTTCGGCGCCGGCTCCTCGCGCGAGCACGCTCCCTGGGCGCTGCGGGCGTGGGGCATCCGGGCCATCGTCTCGACCAGCTTCGCCGACATCTTCAAGGGCAACGCGCTGAAGAACGCGCTGCTGCCGATCGTCGTTTCGCCCGAGCGCCACGCGGCTCTCGTCGCGCTCGTCGCCGCCAACCCCGACGGCGAGTGGACGGTGGACCTCGAAGCGGGCCAGGTGAAGCTGCCCGGCGGCGAGTCGTTCCTGTTCGAGATCGATCCTTTCGCCCGGACGATGATCCTGGCCGGCACCGATGAGGTCGGCTACGTCCTCTCGAACTTGCCCGCCATCGAGGCCTGGGAAGCCGCCCATCCGGCGCGCGTCGACACTGCGCGAGCCTAACTCGCGTCGCGAAGGCAACGCGACGCGGTAGCCTCTCAGCCAGCCGATCCAGGCCCGCCGGACTCCGGCGTCCTTTCGGCTCCCCTCGGCGCCGACCGACCCGTACGGCGGCGTCGGCCTGGGTGGTGGTGGGACCGGATCGGGGTCGATCGTCCTGACTCGGCCAGCCCGATTGCGCTCGCTCCGGAGCCCGGCCGGGCGCTATTCTCTGCGGCAGACGTTTATCTCGCGGGCGGCCGTCACAAAGCGCCGGTCGCCAGACAGAGATCGGGGCGCCGATGGACGAGAGGATCACCCGGGCGATCATCGGGGCGCTGCGCGAGCAAGACCGCTCCGGCCATGAACTGTGGAAATGGCTGGGTCCGATCCACGGCACGCACGAGGAGCTGACCGAGGCCAGCCTCTATCCGATCCTCTACCGCCTCGAGGCCGAGCACATGATCCGGGGCGAGGGGCGGGAGATCCAGCCGACGCGGCGCGCCTACCGAATAGCGGCCCGCGGTCTCGAGCTGGCGGCGCGCCACGGCTGGCCGGTCGTCGCCCATCGGCGAGAACCGGATCCGTTCCTGACCCTGGGGATCGAGAAGTCCGTGGCCCCCGCGCAGACCAAGGAGACGGAGGCCACCATGCCTCCGCCGGAAGTCGCCACGGCGCCGCCGGAGGCCACCGGCACGGACGCGGATGCCACGACCCAACCCGACGCCAGCGGCACGGACGTGGATGTGGACGCGAAGGCCCAAGGCCTCATTCGCGACTACGTGTCCAAGGTCGATGCCGGCCTTCGCCTGAGCTGGCCGCATCGAAACAGCATACGAATCGAGATCGGCGACCACCTTCAAGACTGCGCGGATGAGCTGGCGGGGCGCGGCCTGGACCCTGTGGCTGCCGCGACCGAGGCCGTGGCTCGCCTGGGGCCGCCGGAGGTCCTGGCCGAGGCTGCGACTTCGGCCCAGTTCACCTGGGGCAGGTTGCTGCAGGGGATCCGCACGGGCGGCTACGTCGCCGTCGTTTCCGGAGGACTCGGCCTTGCCGCCGGCGCCAGCGTCCTTCTCCTCGCACCGTTCATCGCCCGCACCGTCGCCACCGTCGGGGGCGCGTTTGGCCTCCACATCTACGTGCCCGAGACCGTCGAGTGGGAGGACCAGCAGAAGGTCGCGGCCGCCTGGGTCGGAGCCTTCATCGCGGCCAGGCGGAGCACGCCGCGCGTGGCCATCCTTTCGAGGCGGGCGGAAGGAGACATCCGGCTGGCCTGGGCGATCGCAGGCGCGCTACCTCTTCTCCTCCTGGCCCTTCTTGTGCCCATGGCGCTCGACTTTCTCACCGCCGTCGGGCTGGTAGGCGTTCCGGTCGCTTTCCTCGTCGGTACCTGGCGGTCCCAGGGACCGGGCGACGATTCGGCCAGCAGACGCGGCGTCGCCCAGGCGGCCTTGCTCGTGGCTCTATTCCTGTTCCTTCCTGGTTTCCGAGCGTTTGTCTTCGATCCCGCCACCGTCCCCCCCGCCAATCCCCCCGCGGCTCTCTCCCAGGCCATGTCGTTCTACTGGCACGACAACCTGCAGGGAACGTCGACCTGGCACGTCAGCGTCTCGGGGCTGGATCCGGCCCTCTGGCCCGACGCCCGGATCGAGGTCTGGCCGACGGTCAGGCAGGGAGCGACAATCGCTCCAGACCCTAGGGCCACGAAGCCATCAATGAGCATGTCGCCCGGAGATGGCTTCGACCTGGCCACGCTCCCGAACCCCACCCCGGATTGGTGGGTGACGCTGACGGCGACCGGATCGGACGGCCAGCGCCGGACGCTTCTGGCAGACGTCCACTCAGGCGTTCGGTCCGCGGGCCTCGACAGCCTGGTCGGCTGGGTTCTCGCACGCCGGTAGCCCGACTCACGCAAGGCCGCGCACGGCCGCCGCGGGCCGCCTCGACGGCTCCGATGGCGGGCAACGCCACTACCTCCGACCAAGCCTGCCGGGGGCGCAGCCTTCGCCGATGCCGCCCCAGGCCCTAGACTTGGCGCGAACGAAGTCGAACCCGTCCACTCTCGCGGAGACCGCAATGCCTGACGTGCCGAACCCCCTGCCTTACGACGTGCCCAGCGATCCGGCCAAGCGCCACAGCGCGGCCCTGACCGACGGTCCGGACCGGGCCGCCGCGCGCGGCATGCTCAAGGCCATCGGTTTCACCGACGACGATCTAGCCCGGCCGATCATCGGCGTGGCCACGACCTGGATCGAGACGATGCCGTGCAACTACAACCAGCGCCGCCTGGCCGAACACGTCAAGGCGGGGATCCGGGCGGCGGGCGGCACGCCCATGGAGTTCGGCACGATCTCCGTCTCCGACGGTACGACGATGGGAACCGAAGGGATGAAGGCGAGCCTCATCAGTCGCGAGGTCATCGCCGACTCGATCGAGCTCTGCTCGCGGGGCCATATGTTCGACGGCCTGGTCTGCCTGGTCGGCTGCGACAAGACGATCCCGGGAGCCATCATCGCCCTCGGCCGTCTCGACATTCCGGGCGTCATCCTCTACAACGGCTCGATCTATCCGGGCGTGTACAAGGGCAAGCGGGACGCCACGATCGTGACGATCTTCGAGGCGATCGGCGCCTACCGCGCTGGCAAGATGTCGGCCGAAGACCTGTACGAGATCGAGTCGGTCAGCTGCCCGGGCGCCGGCGCGTGCGGTGGACAGTACACCGCCAACACCATGTCGATGGTGCTGGAGATCCTGGGCCTCTCTCCGGCCGGCCTGAACGGAATCCCTGCCGAGCATCCCGACAAGGACAAGGCCGCGGCCCGCTGCGGCGAGATCGTCATGGACCTGGTCCGGCAAGACGTCCGGCCCAAGGAATTCGTCACCCGCCGCTCGATCGAGAACGCCATCGCCTGCGTCGCAGCCACGGGCGGTTCGACGAACGCGGTCCTGCATCTCATCGCCATTGCCCACGAGTACGGCCTGCCGCCGCTCGACATCGACGTGTTCGGTGAGATCGCCGACAGGACGCCGATCGTCGGCGACATGGTGCCGGGCGGACGCTACGCCGCCGCCGACCTCTACGAAGCCGGCGGCCTGAGCCTGGTCACCAGAGAGTTGCTCAAGAGGGGCCTGATCGACGGCTCCACTCCGAACGTCGACGGCGGCACGATCGCCGGGGCTGCATCGGCGGCGGTCGAGACAGCGGGCCAGAAGGTGGTCGTCCCGATCGAGACGCCACTGAGCCAGACGGGCGGACTGACGATTCTCCACGGCACCCTGGCCCCGGACGGCTGCGTCATCAAGCTGGCCGGCCACGAGCGCCGCTATCACAAGGGCCCGGCCCGGGTCTTCGACACCGAGAACGCCTGCTACGACGCAGTCCGCGGCCAGAGGATCAACAAGGGCGACGTGATCGTGATCCGCTACGAGGGTCCGGTCGGCGGCCCAGGCATGCAGGAGATGCTGTCGGTCACGGCGGCGCTCTCCGGCGAGGGTATGGGCGAGCACGTCGCCCTGCTCACGGACGGCCGCTTCTCCGGCGGCACCCACGGCCTGATGATCGGCCACGTGGCGCCGGAGGCGGTCATGGGCGGCCCGATCGCCCTGGTCGAGGAGGGCGACGAAATCGTCATCGACGTCGACCGCCACGCCCTGGATCTCAACGTGGCCGCGGAGGTCCTCGCGGCGCGACGAGCCCGCTGGACCCCCCCGGCTCCTCGCTACACGAGTGGCGTCATGGCCAAGTACGCGGCCATGGTCTCGTCCGCCTCCAAAGGGGCGGTTACAACAGGAGATCGACTGGCCGAGCAGCTGGGGCGTTCGACCCGCTAGGTCTTCTGTCCCTTGGAGGGGACGCCCTCTCGAACCTCGAAGATGAGGTGCTGATCGTGGTGGTACGTGAGGTCGGCATGGCCGAACTCACCCGACGAGCTCTCGTCGGTATGTTGCCCGGTGCGATCCGCGTGCATTTCGGAGATGGTGCCCCTCTGGGCCAGGATGGCGGCCTTGTCCGCCTCGCCCAGCTTGCCTGACTCGTAGAGCAAGACCAGCACCTTGGCAGCCTGCATACGCAGCTGCTCATCGTTGCTGCCGAGCGCGGCGCAGAGCGGCGGCACTGAGTGCGAGGCCAGCTCGCACAAAGCCTCCACCGCGCCCTGTCGCACGGTTCGGTCGCCATCCTTCAGGACCGCGATGAGCGGCTCCACGGCGCGCGGATCGCCGATCTTCCCGAGCGCCTCGGCCGCGAACTGGCGCACGAGCGCGGCGGAGTTGCCGAGAGCCGCGATGAGGGGCTCGACGGCCCGCTCGCCGATGGCCCCGAGGGCATCGGCCGCAGAATGGCGCACGAGCGCGTCGGGGTCGCCGAGAGCTACGATGACAGGCCGGATGACGAGGTCGCCCATCTGCCCGAGCGACTGTGTGGCGGCCGTGCGCACGATTACGTCTGAATCGCCGAGGGCGGCGATGAGCGGCTGGACGGCTCGCGGGTCGCCCATCTCGCCGAGGGCCTCCGCGGCCACCCGGCGCAAGCTGGGATTCCCGATCTTCAGGCTGGCACATAGAGGCGCCACCGCTCGCCGGTTGCCGATCTTGCCCAGGGTCGCGGCGGCATCTATGCGGACGTGCTCGTCGTCGGACTCAAGGGCCCAGATCAGGGGCCGCACGGCGCGACCGCCGATCTCCGCGCATTGCGACCATTGGCGCCTGGCGATCCAGTAGCGTGCGGCTGCCTCGGACTTGTCGGGCAACCAGCCGGTCCGGTCGAGAACCTGCCGGGCCAGCTGTCGCCGCGTCGGATTCGCATCCACGAGCGCCGCGGCCACCGGCTTGAAGGCACCTCCCGAGATCTTGATGAGCGCTTCGGTGGCGGCCCGGCGACAGTTCGGCTCGGGATCGCCGAGGGCCGCGACCAGAGCCTTGCCGGCTCTCGGATCGGCGATTCTGCCGAGCGCTTCGGCCGCAGCCCGGCGGACGACCTTGTCCCGGCGCTTGAGAGCGGCGACGAGAGGCTCGACGGCGGGGGCGCCCAGCCTGACGCACTCGGCCCACTGACGCTTCTCGACGAGGCGGTATGCCTCCCCGGGCTGACCGCTATCCGGAGTCCAGCCGAGCTTCGCGAGCGCCTTGGCCGCAGCCTGGCGGACGCCGGCTGTCGAGTCCGTGAGGGCTCCGCTGAGGGGCTCGATGGCGCGCGGGTCCCCGATCGTACCGAGTGCCCTGGCCGCAGTCTGGCGGACGCCGGCAGTCGAGTCCGTCAGGGCCTCTGCGAGGGGCTCGATTGCGGGTGCCCCGACCTTGCCGAGGGCGCCGGCGACGGTCTGCCGCACGATGGGGTCCGAGTCCTTCAGCAGTCCGATGATGGGCTCGATCGCGCGCGGGCCCCCGATCAGGCTCAGCGCCTCGACTGCGGCCTGACGCGCGTCCCGCCTGGCGTCGCCCAGAACGGCGACCAGCGGTTCCACGGCGCGCGCGTCGCCGATCCGGCCCAGCGACCTCGCCGCAGCCGCGCGGACGTGGGCGTCTTTCTCGTATCCCAGGGCCTTGATCAGCCCGGCGACGTCTCCGCTTGCCTCCAGCTTCGCCGGATCGGGTGGCCCGAAGATCGCCATCGTGCGTCCTTCCTCCGGTGTCTGCGCCCCCCACACTAATCATAGTCGGCGAAGAGTCGGAGAGGCACCTACTGCGAGCGCTTTTCGACATCACCTATCCGACCTGGAGTACCTGCGGGATCGGTCTTCCAGGCGATGTGACGACGCATATCCTGAAGCCTGCGCTACCCGTCGACCCGTCAGCGACGGGGCGCTGTGAGCGACTGGAGGAGTCTCGGCATGGCTCTGTCAACCTCAGGAAGAAACATGTCCGTGGCCGCCATCGTGGCCGGAGTCGGAGGAGTTCTCGCGATCGTCGGGGTGCCCCTTGCATGGGCCAGCGCCACGATCGGAGGAGAAACCACCAACCTCAACGGTCTGGACTCGGATCTGAACGGCGGCAAGGTCGCCCTTCTTCTCGGCATCCTCGTGGTGGTCGTCGTCGCGGCCGGAATCCTGAATCTGAGTATCCCGCAGCCTGGGGCGATCCTGGCCGCGCTGGGCGCGCTCCTGGTAGTCGATGTAGCCCTGGTCTACTTCACCAGCATGCTGGGCAAGATGAGCCTCAAGGACACCTCGGACGCCGTCTCCGCGGCCGGCGGCACGTTCGGCTTCGGTATCGGCTTGATCCTGGTCGCCGTCGGCGGAATCCTTGCCCTCGTCGGCGGTGGGCTGATCGCGGCCAAGAAAGCCTAGACCCGTCCTGCCCGCATTTCGCACCCCGGCCGTTGCGCCCGCAGCGACCGGGGTCTTTCTTTGTCTGCGCGCCGCCGCGGCATAGGCAAGGAGCCCTAGCCACCCCAACGAGTGGGGGCAAGAAGGCGCCATTGCCCCTCGACATGTGGGCCGAGCCCCGCGATGCCCCAAGAGCCCGACAACCCGGGCGGGTTGGCCCCCGCTTCGGCGGGTCATGCGGCCCTAGCCGCGAGTGGGTCCCCTTCCGACAATCCTCGTAAGGCAACGATCGGGTTTCGCCGCACGCGGCTAGTCAGGTCGGTTTCGGAACCGTTGCCGCCGGTGCCGACCCGGAGCGCTCCCGGATGAGGGCGCATAGGCATCCAGCTACATATCCCGCAACAACCCGGCCGAATCCAAAGCGGTCGCGGCCGACCGGGCCCGCTGACATCGGACGCTCGCGCACGAGGCAGGCGCGGACGTCCGATCAGGCGCGCAATCGGCTGATCGCGTCGTCGGACGAAGCCTGGTAGACAAAGGGGCGATTGGATGGTCGTGGCTCAGGTCTCACCTCCCGTGGTGGCGGACGCAGGCGCCCGCTTCCTGGCCGAGGTGACCTCGAAGACAGCAGGCGTCTCGCGCTTGGAGATGTGCATCCAGTGCGGCAGTTGCGGGGGCTCCTGTCCCTCGGCGAGCGCCATGGACCACACCCCTAGGGCGATCTTCGCGTTGATCCGCGCCGGCAAGCGCGATGAGGTCTTGCGCAGCAACACGCCGTGGATGTGCCTCTCTTGCTACCACTGCGTGGTCCGCTGCCCGCAGGAGATCGAGATCACGGACGTGATGTACGCGATCAAGACCATCGCGGAGAAGGAACATGCCTATCCGAGCAACGTCGGCCCCGATTTCGGCGGCGTCTTCATCGGCCAGGCAAAGCGCTTTGGGCGCAGCTGGGATCTCGGGCTCACGGCGCGGCACTACCTGCGCCACTTTCCTCTGCGCCTGCCCGGCATGACCCCGATGGCATTCGGCCTCTTCCGTCACGGCCGGATCGGGCTCCTGCCTACGCGGATCCGCCAGAGAAAGCAGCTGCACGCCATC
>Ga0182021_10000719_pt1 | contig 36531 bp, 32 predicted proteins | sample 612E3MmetaG_FD_120493 | JGI IMG/M metagenome (GOLD analysis project Ga0182021, IMG submission 120493) | Permafrost microbial communities from Stordalen Mire, Sweden - 612E3M metaG (Illumina Assembly) | ecosystem: Environmental > Terrestrial > Soil > Wetlands > Permafrost | place: Sweden...
AAGGGCTCAGCCAAGGCGCTGGTGACCATCGTCGAGTACTCGGATTTTCAGTGCCCCTACTGCAGCCGCGTGCTGCCCACCCTGGACCGACTGATCAAGGAGTACCCGGACAAAGTGCGGGTTTTCTTCCGGCAGAATCCGCTCCCCTTCCACGACAAGGCAACCCTGGCCGCAGAGGCGGCTCTGGCGGCCGGGGCGCAGGGGAAATTCTGGAAGATGCACGATGAGCTCTTCGGCAACCAGCAGGCCCTCGACCGGCCAGCCCTGGAGAAATACGCGGGGAAGATCGGCCTCGACATGGCCAAGTTCAAGGCCGCCCTCGACAAGCACACCTTCAAGGCCGCGGTCGACAAGGACCTGGCCGAGGCCCGCGACCTGGGCGTGCAGGGAACCCCCAACTTCTTCATCAATGGCCGCCCGCTGCGCGGGGCCGTGCCCTACGAGCAGTTCAAGAGCGCGGTGGACGACGAGATCGGCCGCGCCAAGAAGCTCATGGACAAGGGCACCTCGGTCAGTCAACTCTATGCCGCCCTCATGAATGGCAAGGCCAAGGGCATGGGCACGCCGCAAGCCACACCGCCGCCGCCCCGACCGCCCGTGTCCAACGAGGTCTACAAGGTCGAGGTCGACAAGGCGCCACGCAAGGGTGGCAAGGAGCCCAAGATCACGCTCATCGAGTTCTCCGACTTCCAGTGCCCCTACTGCAGCCGCGCCAAGGGCACGCTCGACGAGCTGCTCAAGATCTACAAGGACAACCTGGAGATCTCGTTCAAGCAGTACCCGCTGCCCTTCCACAACAACGCCATGCCCGCCGCCATCGCAGCCGTGGCCGCCGACCAGCAGGGCAAGTTCTGGGAGATGTACGACAAGTTGTTCGCCAACCAGCAGAACCTGGATGCAGCCAGCCTGGAGAAGTACGCGAAAGAGATCGGCCTCGACCTGGCCAAGTTCAAGGCCGCCATCGCCGACCCCAAGACCAAAGCGGTGGTCGAGGCGGACATGAAACAGGCCAACCAGTTCGGGGTACAGGGGACGCCCAGCTTCTTCGTCAACGGCCGGGCCTTTAGCGGCGCCTATCCTCTGGACAGCTTCAAGATGGTCCTCGACGAAGAGGTGAAGAAGGCGGACGCGAAGCTGCAGGCTGGCACGCCGCGCGGCGGGCTCTACGCGGCCATCATCAAAGATGGACTGGCCAAGAAGGAAACGCCGAAAGAGGAACCGCGCTCAGGCGAGCCTTCGCCCACTGAAACCTACAAGGCCGAGGTCAAGGGTGCGCCCATCAAAGGCGCCAAGGATGCCCTGGTGACCATCGTCCAGTTCTCCGACTTCCAGTGTCCGTTCTGCTCGCGCGTCGAGCCGACCATCGACAAGATCATGGAAGAGTACAAGGGCAAGGTCCGGGTGGCTTGGCGAAACATGCCCCTGCCCTTCCATGACAAGGCGAAGCCCGCGGCCATTGCCGCCGCGGCGGCTGACCAGCAAGGCAAGTTCTGGCAGATGCACGCCATCATGTTCAAGAACCAGCAGAACCTGGATGCCGCCAGCTTGGAGAAGTACGCGAAAGAGATCGGCCTGGACATGACCAAGTTCAAAGCCGCCATAGCGGACAAGAAACTGGCTGATGCCGTCGACGCCGAATCGGCCATGGGCAACAAGATCGGCGCGCGCGGCACGCCGGCGTTCTTCGTCAACGGCAGTTTCCTGTCAGGCGCGCAGCCCTTCGAAAACTTCAAGTCCCGCATCGACGAACAGTTGAAGAAGGCCGAGGACTTGGTCAAGAAGGGCACGCCCAAGGCCAAGGTGTACGACGTGCTTATGAAGACGGCCAAGGCCGAGGTGGGTGGCGGAGCGGCTCCCGCACCGGCTGCTGCGCCTGAGGAGGGTCCGGTCAAAGACGTCGATCCCGGGAGCGCCCCCTCGCGCGGACCCAAGAACGCTCCGCTCACGGTGGTGCTCTTCTCGGATTTCCAGTGCCCGTTCTGCGGGAGGGTCGAGCCCTCGCTGACCGAACTGGAAAAGGCCTACCCGGGCAAGGTGCGCGTGGTTTGGAAGAACTTCCCGCTTTCCTTCCACAACAACGCCAAGCCCGCTGCCGAGGCCGCCATGGCCGCCAACGAGCAGGGCAAGTTCTGGGAGATGCACGACATCCTGTTCAAGAACCAGCAGAACCTGGATGCCGCCAGCCTGGAGAAATACGCGAAAGAAATCGGCCTCGACGTCGCCAAGTTCAAGGCCGCCATCGACAGCCACAAGTTCTCCGCACAGATCGAGGCGGACACCAAGCAGGGCAGCTCGGTCGGCGTGCAGGGCACGCCGGCCAGCTTCCTCAACGGCCACTTCATCAACGGCGCCCAGCCCTTCGATGCCTTCAAGAAAATCGCCGACGAGGAACTGGCCAAGGGCGCGGGCGGCAAAGGCAAGAAGAAGGTCGCTGCGGCGACCAAGTAGCACCAGGACGTCGGCCCGGAGTCGAGAGTGCGGGACCGGGGGAGGCGGGGCAGCGGAGAGCGGCCAGGGGACCGCGCGGTCCCCTCGGTCGCGCGACGTGCGCTCGCCATTGGAATCGTGGCTGTGGCAACCGCCACTTTGGCCGTCCGCTTCCTTGCCGGGGCTGCGTGGACCGCAGCGGCGGCGCGTGACAACGCCTGCCGAACCCTGCAGCCTGACCCGCTGTCACCAAAGCTGCGCGGTCTGGCGCCAGACTTCGAGCTGGCCGATGTGGCGGGCAAGCGGTGGTCGCTGCACGCGCTTCGGGATCGGCCAGTGTTGGTCAGTTTCTGGGCCACCTGGTGCCCGCCATGTGTCGAAGAAATGCCCTCGCTGGAAGTCCTGGCTCGCCGCCTGGGCAATCGAGCCAGCGTGCTGGCGGTCAGCGTGGATGACAGTTGGGACGCCATCCGCGGGTTCTTCCCCAGCGGAACACCCCTGACAGTTCTGCTCGATCCCACCCGAGAAGCCCCTGCCCGCTTCGGCACCAGCCAGTTCCCGGAAAGCTTCCTCATCGATCCCAGCGGCCATGTTCGCTACGCCTTCATCAACCAGCGCGACTGGTCCGTCCCCGAAGCCACCGCCTGCATTGAAGATCTGAGATAGAAAGCCAACTTCTAGTCGTGCCCGAGGTCGCCGTCCTGGCGGCCGGACAAATCCATGGGCGGCGGTGTGCGGTCATCGTCGTCCTTCATCCCGTGCGCCAAGCGCGCCTTCACCCGCATGATCTGACGTTCTTTGTAGCGCTCGTGGCTGTTCTCGCCGATTTCGTTGGCCTCGGCGGTACGGGCATCAACGATCTGGAACTCAGTGAGCACGAACACCACCGCGCCATTGTCCATGAAGAGCTCGTCATCCGGCTGGCGGTGGAGGAGCTTGTCCACCCGCACAGGAAGGTCAGCGACGAAATTCACCACCCGGTAACTGGGCCCCGAGAATTCATTGACCACCGGGGTGCGCTTGTCTGCCGCCACCGTCGACAGGTCGAGCAACTGGGGCAGGTGGCGCCGCAAGTTTGCATCACGCTCCATGAAACCGGGCAAATCCACGATGTCGTTGAGCGATTCCCCGGGAATCACGTAGTTGAACGGCACCAGCCGTTGCACCAGCTCGCGCAAGACGAAGACGATTTCGTCCTCGGATTGCGTAATCATGCGGAAGCGCAGCTTATCGTAGACATGCGCCGCGATGTTGTCGCGTTTGGCCAGCAGCTTGGTGATGAGGCTGTCCGGCTCCTTGCGGCTCCACTCGAACTCCACCACGGCGCAGCCCGCGCCCTTCATCTCCTCGACGGTGCGCAGCACCTTGTCCTCGACCGCGTGGAAAATCTGGTCCGCACTAACCGATAGGCGGTTGACCAATTCGCGGCCCGCCAGGTGCTGCAGCACATGCATGACCTTGAGCACCACGCAGGCGTGGGTGCGCCGCTTGCCATTCTGCGAGGCCACCAGCAAGAGGTCACGCGCCGGAACCCGTTCCGCAACTTCTTCGGCAATGTGAAACCCCAGGTGGTGCTCCAAATAGTCAACCGCCTGCTCGCGCAGCGCTTCGAGCCGGGCAATGTCCTGCCCGCTTTCCGGGTCGAACTCATGCACGCGCAGGAAGCGATCAACCTGGTCGCGGTCGGAAAAGTACAGCCGGTGCCAGTCGATCACCGAGCCACCGCGAACCAGGTTTCGGATGGCTGTCAGATCGGCGATGCCGAAAAGAGCCACGCGCCCGTCTCGCGAATCACTCTCGCCTTTCGCGCCATTCTGAGCCGCGGCTTCAATTCCATCTAACATCATGCGGCCTGCCAGTTTTCCCGGGGAGTGTAGGCGGCAGGATCGCCTCCGGCAAGGCGAAACGCCGCTGGTTGGACTATCTGCGCGGGGCTCGCCCAAGCCGAAGCGTAGCCAGGAAAAGTGCAAAGGCGCCGAGGGCGGTGAGAGAGCTGCCGATGACAGGGATCATTGCCATGGGTAGCATTCTATCCTACATATCCTACCTGGCAAGATCCTTTGTCATTTGTCGACGGCCTTTCGGGAAACTCCCGGCGCAGATCGACCAGCGTGCCCGTGAGCGGTAGCGTGGGCGGCATCGACCAGCGTGGTGCGGTCTCCGTGGACGATTTGCGTGAGCGACCCCGAATTTCCCGCCGAGTCGTAGATACACGTTTCCGCGAAGCGGCCCTACCGCCTCCGTCGCTTGCGCAGGCGGCGGCCGCGCAGCAGGGAAATCAGGAGCAGGCCGCCGAAGATGGCGGCTGTTCCAGCCGACGCGATGCGCGCGCCTTCCTGCCCGCGACCATCGAATACCACGGACAGACTGAAGGCGGTGGCGCCCAGGAAGCCCCAAAGTAGTTGCTGGCCCAGAGCGTACAGAACATCCACGCCGGCCTCGATCCCGCGAACGCGGACCTCGACGTCTCCGCGCGAGGCCAGGTTGAGGAAGCGCCCCAGTTCGCCGGGCAAGGCAAAGGCCGAGAGGGCCGATTCTCGGAGCGTGTCCAGCATCGCCTCGGACCATTCCTTCTTCTCGCCCAGCAGGAACCGGTCCACATAGGGCTGTATAACCGCCGACGGGTCCATCTCGGGGTCGAGGGTTGTGCACACACCCAGCAGAAGAAGCAGGGTCCGTTCCAGCAGCACCCATTCCTTGGGCACCACGAAGGCGTCGGTCAGATCCCGCAACGACACGTTCAGATCGCGCAGGTCGAGCAGGGTGGCAAGCTGGGCGCGCGGATCGATCTTCAGGTTGGACAGCGAGAAGCCCTCGAAACGCATCTGCGCGCGAAAGTGCTCGTAGAAGTGTTGCACCACCCGGTCAAAGACTTCATGGTCCGCGTGGCGCGCCAAGAATCCCATCTCCTTGAGCGAGGTGACGATACGGCCCACATCGCGGGTCATGGCGCCCTGGAGGAAGGTCACGATGCCCTTGCGCATACCTTGCGACACGCGCGCGGTGGCGCCGAAATCGAGAAACACAACGGTGGGTCCGGCCTCACCCGGACCGGGTGGCCGCAGCAGGAGGTTCCCCGGATGCGGGTCTGCGTGATACACGCCGTCGACGAAGATCTGCTTGCAGTAGGCTTCCACGCACAGACGCGCGCCCTGCTTGCGGTCCACGCCACAGGCATCCAGCGCCTCGATGTCGCACACGCGGATGCCCGTCATCCATTCCGTGGTCAGAACACGCTCGGTCGAGAACTCATCGATCACGCGCGGGATGACCACATCCTTGCGCTTGGCGAAGTTGGCGGCAATGGCGCGAATCGCGGCGGCTTCGTGGTGGTAGTCGAGTTCGGCCAGCACCATCTCGCGGATCTCACGGTAGATGGTATCCCAGCCCCAGTCAGGCAGAACCCGGCGCAGCAAGGCGAAGATGCGCCGGATCGCGCCCAAGTCGGTCTGCACGATGAGCTCGATGCCTGGGTATTGCACCTTGACCGCCACCTTCTCACCGGAATGCAGGCGCGCCATGTGCACCTGGCCGATGGATGCAGAGGCCACCGGGTTCCGATCGAACTCACCGAACACCTGGGTTGGTGGGCGACCGCCAAGTTCCTCCACCAGCCGGGCCTCGATGTCCTCGTACGGTCGGGGCGGCACGCGGTCCTGCAGGGTCTGCAATTCATTGCGAAACGCCTCGGGCAACACGTTGGCCAGCACGCTGATGAGCTGACCGACCTTGATGAACAGGCCCTGTAGCTCGACGATGGTGAAAAGCACTCGGCGCGCGTTTTCGCGATGGACCGCCTGCACAAGCTCGGCCGCGGCTTCCTCGCTGCGGAAACGCCGGCGCATACGCAACAGCCAGTAAGACAGCACGACCTGCAAGGTCACGCGGTAGGCCCGCAGCAGGCGGCGCAGCGGCCGGCGGTACTTGGCACTGCGCCGGGCCGCCTGAGCCGAGTCCACCGGCATGCCCGGCGCACCCGTGCTTGGGGCCACGATGCCCAGCCGATCTTGTGTGTTTTCGCCCGACACGACCAGCAGCATATCTCGCCTCTGCTTTCCGCGCACCCACGGAGCAACCGGGCGTGCTAGCCTTGCGTCCATGGTGGAAAAGCCGACGAACCACGCCGACGCGAGCGATGATGCCAAGGCCGGCCTCGAAGGCGAGCCAGTGCGCGAGCGTGTCGATCGCGGACTTTCCGATCTCGTCAAGCGCGCCATGTCGGCTGGGCTGGAAGTGGCCACCCGGTCGAAGGACGACTTCGTGCGCGTGGCAACGACCGAGATGCGGGCTTGGCTGGACCGGCTGGACTTGGAGAGCGAGCTTGCCAAGGCCCTGGCCAAGATGGTGGTGGAAGTGAAGGCCGAGATCCGTTTCCGCCCGCGCACCGACGGCAAACTCGAACCCGAGACGAAGAGCGAGATCAGAGTCAAGCCGATGAGCAAGACCTGACCGGGCGAATCTGCGCCCCATGTCAAAACACCAATGTGATACCCTGGCCGGCAGATACCACCGCCTCCGCGGAGGGGTTCATGCAAAAGTCTGAAGTACTCGCGCAAATCCGCGCCATCGGTGTCGTCCCGGTTCTCCACCTGTCTTCCGCGCGCGACGTCCTGGCCATGGCCGAGGCACTCCATTCCGCCCACATCGACGCCGTCGAGATACCGCTCGACATGCCTGACTCCCTCTCAGTGATCTCCACCCTCGTGCAGCGCTTCGACGAGAAGGTGTTGGTTGGCGCTGGGTCGGTTCTCGACGCCGAATCGGCGTCCACTGTGATCGCGGCGGGCGCTAGTTTTGTCACCAGCCCATCCTGCGACCCGGAGGTCGTCAAGTACTGCAACGCCACCGATGTCGCTGTCTTTCCGGGTGGACTTACACCGACGGAGATCGTGTCAGCTTGGCGGGCCGGGGCCGACATGGTCAAGGTGTTTCCCTGCTCCGCGTTGGGCGGGCCGAGCTACCTGAAAGCGCTCAAGGCGCCCCTGCCTCAGATCGATCTACTTCCCAGCGGCGGTGTCACGCTACAAAATGCAGCCGCTTTCATCGAGGCAGGCGCCTGCGCCCTCTGGGTGGGGAACGATCTCATCGACGTCGCCTCGCTACGGGAGGGGCGTGCAGACCGCATCGCGGAACGCGCGCGACTCTTCATGGAGTTGGTGCGCGATGCCCGCGGGGACGCACCCACGCCTCCGCCAGCGAAGGTCAATCCGCGCCCGTGAAGTGCCAGCGCACGCCGGCCCGCGCACACGGTACGCGTGAGGGGAAGCGGTGGCGTGAGCGACCTGCGGGTGGGTGGGCGACTCTCGCGTGCGTGAGCGGTGCGCGGCACGCGGCACCCTCTCCGCCTTGCGCGGACCGCCTGCGAACACGCTCACCCTCACCCTCACGCACCCGCGATCCGCGAGCCGGCCCTTCGAGTGGCCCGCAGTTTTCAGGCAAATTAGCTCTCTTCCTTGCTTCCTCCCTCGCGCTCCTCACGCGGCTTGCCGGCCGCGCCCCCGATGCCGTATTTCTCCAGCTTGTAGTAGAGCGCGCTGGTCTTGATGCCCAGAAGCCGCGCTGTCTCGGTCTTCACCCCGCCGGTCTTATCGTAGGTGCGCTGGATGAGCTGTCGCTCCAAGTCCTCCAGGACCTCGGGCAGGGTCATGTCGCCCGACGGAACCGCCAGAGACGCCTCACTGGTGCCCTCGCGCAGGTGGGCAGGCAGTGCAGCCACGCTGATGCTGTCACCGTTGGCGAACACCAAAGACTGCGCCACCGCGTTTTCCAGTTCGCGCACATTGCCGGGCCAGTTGTAGGCGGCCAAGCGCGCCAGCGCGGCATCGTCGATGCGCCGGATGCTGGGGTTGGTGCGCGGACCAAGCTTGCGGATGAAGTGCTCGACCAGGGCGGGAATGTCTTCCCGCCGCTCGCGCAAAGGCGGCACATGGCAGGGGACCAAATGCATGCGGTAGAAGAGATCCTCGCGAAAGCGACCTTCATCCATTTCCTGCTTGAGGTCGCGGTGGGTGGCGGAAATCAGGCGAACATCCACGTGCACGGTCTCTTCGCCGCCCACGCGTTCGAATTCACTCTCTTGCAGAACGCGCAGAAGCTTGATCTGCAGGTTGGGCGACATGTCGCCCACCTCGTCGAGAAACAACGTCCCCTTGTCGGCCAGTTCGAAGCGGCCCAGCTTGCGCTTGATCGCACCGGTAAACGCGCCCTTCTCGTGCCCGAACAGTTCGGATTCGAGCAAGGTTTCGGTTAGAGAGCCACAGTTGACCTTCACGAAAGGGCCAGCCGCCCGTTTGGAACCGCAGTGCACGGCGCGCGCCACCAGCTCTTTGCCGGTGCCCGATTCGCCCGAGATGTGCACCGTCACGTCCTTCGGGGCCACTTTCTCGATGGTCTCGAAGACGGCGCGCATCTGCGGCGATCGGCCCACCATCTCGCCCAGGCCATAGGGCTCGGCCGCGTCGGCGCGCAGAACTTCCACCTCCGCCTCGGCCCGTTGGCGTGCGACTTTCTCGTGCCGCATTTCCAGCGCACGCTCGACCTTCAGACGCAGGACCTCGGGCGCAAACGGCTTCTGCAAGAAGTCCATGGCACCCAGCCGCATGGCCTGCACCGCCGTCTCGACCGTGCCGAAAGCCGTCACAATGAGCGTTGGACAGGAAGGATCGATTCGCTTAACGGCCTCCAGAACCTCCAGGCCGCCGACGCCCTCCATCTTAAGGTCGGTGACGACGAAATCCGCGCTCTGCTTCCTGAGCACGGCCAGTCCCTCGCCGCCGGAGCTCGCGGTAACCACCTCATGACCCATGCGCCGGACAGTGACCGCCATTCCCTCCCGCATGGTCTCGTTGTCGTCAATGATGAGAATACGCGCCATGGGACAACCATACTACGCTGCCGGCCGGCTGCGCGTCGTGAAACGGAAACGGGCACCGCCTTCTTCACCGCGGTCCACACTGACGTCGCCGCCGTGGTCGCGCGCGATCTCGCGCACGAAGGCCAGCCCCAACCCGATTCCCTTCTCGCGGGTCGTGAAGAAGGGGGTGAAGATCCTTTCTTCCAATTCGTCCGCGACGCCAGGACCGCTATCGCGTACCTCCCATTGCACCACGCCTTCAATCCTGCGCGCGCTGACCACCACCTGGCCAGACACCCCTGCCGCAACCAGGGCGTTCTTGACCAGGTTGATGAGGGCGCGGCGAAGCTGGCCTCGATCGCCCTCGGCCACCAGAGCAGGAGGCGCCTCTGCGCGTAGCGCGGGCCCCGGACCCGCGGGCCGACATATCTCGCACACCTCGTCGAGTAGGGGTCCGACAGGCACTGATTCCATCACCGGCGGCGGCCGGCGCGCGAATTCCAGAAAGTCGGACACCACGTTCTTGAGGTAGCCGATCTCGCGCTCCACCCGCACCACCTCGGCCAGGCGTTCGGGCTGCTGCGCCAGCCCTTCGCGCAGCAGGCCCGCATAGAGCTCCAATCCGCCCAAAGGATTGCGCACCTCGTGCGCAATCCCCGCCAACATCATCTGCGTGCGCTCATCGCGCGCCCGCAGGGCGGCCCGCATCTCGTCCAGGCGAGCTGCCAGGTAGCCGATCTCGTCACGGGTCTCGACCGCCACGGGACGGGCCAGATCGCCACGCCCAATCCCCTCCGCGGCCCGCGCCAGGCGCGCCAACGGCCCCGTCATTCGGCGAGAGAGCCACGCCGCCAGCATGGCGATGAGGACCATGCACAGGCCTCCACCCGCCACCAGCCAGCGACGAAACGCAGCCAACTGAGTGAAATATTGCGCGCTGCCCTCTACCACCACCAATCCCGCAGCTTCGGGTCCGCCCACGCGGGCATAGCCACGCTGGTAGGGCCGACCATCGCGTCCCCAGAACAGGGGCGAACCTGCCAGGGCGCCGGCCGCAGCCCGCTCGATCTCGAGCTGGTCAGCGCCAAGCTCATAGGCGCGCGCGCCCAGGGCCACCAACCCCTCGGTATCGCCTCTCCCGGTCAGATCGCGGGCAACCAGCAGCACGCGCCGGACACCCATCCGCTGCCGCGCCAGCTCGATGCGCCGGGTGAGATTGGCGTAGGTGTTGGATTGCTCGTCGCCGAGCCCGATGGCCGCCAACTGCTCGGGCAAGATCTGCATGGCAATGCCGGACGCCGCCGTCGCGAGGCGCTGGCCCAGTTCGTCCTCCAGCGCCCGCCGCGCCACTGCGTGGGCGAGCATACCGAACAACACCAGTGCAACCACCGCGGGCAGCAGCACGGCCGCCAACATCTTGGCGAGGAGTCTTGCTTTTGGTGGCCGGGAGAGCATCCCGGGCCCAGTGTATCAACTGCTAGGGCGCCACAGGCGGCGAACTCGCTGGCATGTCCTGTGACTGTCCGCTGCGCAACATCACTCGCAGCTCGGAGCAGATCGCGTCGAAGACCAGGGTTTCGATGCGGCTGCGTCCCTCCTTGGCGATCTCCTCGAAGGTCGCAGCCATGCGCACACTGCCGTGCGATGGGATGTTGGCAACCACCCGGCAGCGGCCCACAACGGGTTGAACGTCACGTCCAAGCTTCAGCCGGAAGGGAGCCAAAGTTCCCACCGCCGGCGCTTCGCCGACCAGCGCGGACAGGCCGGTCGCGCTGATGTCCTGCGTGAGCACCGAGGCCTTTCCGTTCCGCAGATCGAATTCCACCGGCACAGCCCGCGCCACCCGAACCGACTGGCGCGCACCGTCATTGGTGCGAATCTCAAGGCGCTGGGCCAGAACCAAAATCGAGCCCACATCCGCGCGCGCCTGCATGTAGGCGGGCAGCAGATCCATGCCCAAGGTTCCGCTCTTGAACTTCTCGTGCCAGGAACAAAACTGGGACAACCAGTAGGTGAGCCTCGTCGCGACCATCGAGTTCCTTCCTTGGAGAAACCGAAAGAGTACCGATCTAACTACTCGGCACATCCGCGCCGGGCCTTAGGGCACATCAGCGAATAGATACTGCCAGCTACGAGCTGAAGCTCAGCCCGGCTCGCCCGCGATGCGACGCACGGCTGCCAGAAGAAGATCGGTCTGGAACGGCTTGACGATCCAGCCCTTGGCGCCAGCGCGCTTGGCCCGGGCGATCAGATCAGGCGATCCATCCGTGGTCAGCATGACCACGGGGACAGGCGGCCCCGCCGCGTCGCCTTTGATGGTTTCGAGGAATTCGAGCCCGTTCATGCATGGCATGTTGAGGTCGCACAAGACCATGGCGATTCCAGCGTGCGTGCGCACGGCATCCACGCCTTCCCGTCCATCACAGGCCTCGACGATCTGGTACCCCGCCGATTTCAAAGTCAGCGAGACCTGCTGCCGGACGGTGAGAGAGTCGTCCACAATCAGTACAGTCTTCTTGCTCATGACGCTACGCCGCCGGGCCTAAAAGAGAACCATAGACCCTTCCCTGAGGGCCGCATCTTCTTCATCCAAAGGGCTTTCCGCCAGTCGGAAACCAGGTTCTGCATCAAGCTCAAGCCAGCCTTCCAACACCATACCATCAATGGCGAAAGAAATGGGAGTCCGACCGGGCTCGAGACTGGAGGAAAGGATCAGCTGCTCGGCCAGTGCGCTCTGTGGAACGCTGAGGGCCAACTTCACCCCGTAGGCCAGTAGCCGGTTGCGAAAACGGCCGACCGACTGGTTCACGAGTTCGCAGGCCCAGTCGGTCAGGTCGCGCGGAGTCACGGTCGGGGGCAAGGGATGAAGCCGCGCAAAGAGCTGGCTCGGACCCAACAAGGTGAACGAGCCCCGAAGCTCGTTGCTGCCGAACCCACTGAAGGCCGCGATGCTCTCCCCGGCGGGTCGTGGCGGCCGCACCCCAGTGACCGGCTCCGCCTGTACCCCCAATTCGGCGAGCAATTCGGCCGTGCATTGCGAAAGGAGCTTCGCCAATCGCGCCTCGTTGGGATCGCCAGGCATCATGAGTTCTTCACGTCTGATTCGGTGGAACCGGCAAGGAGCTGAAGCCCCCTGTCCGAAATCAAAGCAGCTCCTTGGGGATCTCCATGTCCGTTCCCGTGCGGCGCAATATCGTGGGTGACACGACCACGCGATTGCGGCCACTCGCTTTGGCCTGGTACATGGCATGGTCGGCGCGAGCAATGAGGATCTCGACGGTGTCGTTCACTTCAAGACACGCGACACCGATGGAGACGGTAATCGGCACCCGCTGACCCTTCTCGTCCAACACCGTCATTCTTTCTACGGAGTTGCGGATGCGTTCGGCCGCAATGCGAGCACCCGATTCGCCAGCACCCGCCAGCACCATCACGAATTCCTCACCCCCCCAGCGCCCCACGATGTCCGTCTTGCGCGCATGGTGGGCCAGCAGTCGGCCGAGCGCGGCCAGCACATGATCGCCCATGGCATGTCCATGCTCGTCGTTGATCGGCTTGAAATGGTCAACATCAAGCATCAGGAGCGACATGGGATAGCCATGGCGCTCGGAACGGGACTGTTCCACATCCACGGCCGGGAGGAGCGCTCGGCGATTCATGATTCCGGTCAGCGGATCCGTGGTCGCGGCGTGCTGTGTTTCTTCGACTAGCAGCGCCATGCGCAGGGGACCGCCCAGTTCGCGAGCGATGACGTCAAGGATGCGCGCATCTTGACGATCCCCGGCACCCTTCGGGCTGAGAGCGATGCGGGCGATTATCTCCTGGCCGAACTCGATGGGAAGAACCAGCGGCTGGGCGCTGGGACGCTCCGCCGAGGCGTCTTCGTCCTCGATGCGCAGGATCACGGTGTCCTCGGGAAGAGTGAAAGCCTGGCTCACCTCCCGCTCGCATTCCCCGCGCACGGCTGGATGCGCGTGCAGGCCGAGGTATGAGGGTCGATTCACCAACACGGCCAGCCACCGGTAGGACATGACCTGGGATACGAATTGGGTGAGCAGATCGAAGAGGCGATCGAACGCCCCGCAGGTCGAAAGGGCGCGTACCTCGGCCGCGAGCACGGATTCGAAAAGAGCGGCATCCAGATAGGCCGCGATGCGATCACGGATGGCGGACTCGGCATCCTGGAGCTGGGTGAAAAATCCATCTTCTTCGGTCGCAAGCGGAACGATGGAATGGCCGATGGCCCGCATGAGCTCCCCGGTGCGACCCTTCACAACGTAGGCGGCAGCGCCAGCCCGCTCGGACCAGAACCGGTTTCGAGGACTGTCGGGACCACGCAAGATCACGGGCACACGCTCGGTGGCAGGCTCGGCCCGCAAGAGCCGCGTGAGCTGTACACCTGAAATGCCAGCCATCCACAGATCCGCGATCACCGCCGAGGGTGGGCTGCCCAGTGCTGCATTGGCCCCTTCGACCGGGCCCGCGAATCCGGTGGCCTTGTAGCCCTGCATGCGCAAACGCTCGATGAGTACGTCGCGCGTTTGCTCCTCTGGATCGATGAGGATGACCGCGTGCCCACGGCTCATGACAACTCCGCGGACTGATCGTCGCCGTCCCAGTTCATGAAGCGCACACAGAACAGGCGTGAGCTTTCGGGATCGCGTCGACGTTGGCCGCTGACAGCCATAGGGCCTCGTAGTCCCTTTTTCGACAGAACCGCGAAATGCTTGATGGAATCCCTCGGTCCTCGCCGCCAATCCGACCCGCACAACGCGGCCTGACGGGACTCCCCAAGCGGGATAAAGCTTCTTGCCCGTTCTGCCGCTACTTCTTGCAGGGATCGGCGATGAGGACGAGCCTGCGAGCGAAACTAGTTCGAACGATGATCGCAACGCTGATCTTCGTTTCGACGGCAACCCTGCTGATGGTGGCGGGGATGAACTACCTCACCTCGCAGAAGACGCTGAAGACCATCGAGGAACACCTGCGCGCCAGCATCGAGGACAAAGGCAGCGGACTGGTTGCCAACCAAGCCTTGGGCCTGCGCGATCTGGTCATGGATAACGCATTCGGCGACGTCGCGCGTTTGGTCGAACGAACGCTGGAGAAGGATGAACAGCTCGTCTACGGCCTGTTTCTCGACGAGGAGCAGAAGGCCTGGGGATTCGCCACCCGAGAAGGTGCAGCCAAGGGCTCGGAGGATTGGAAACGGCTCGCCATCGATGTGAAGGCCACGAAGAAACCGGGCGTGCAGGTGAGCTACCGCCATGCCCTGGGACAGAACGTGTTCGAATTCTCGATGGCGGTTGTCGACGACAAGGGCGCGGCGCTCGGCAGACTCTACTATGGCATGTCGGACGGTCCCTTGCAGAATGCGCTGGGTGAGGCCCGAACGGATTCCCGGCGCGCGCTCTGGCTCACGGTGAGCCTGTTGCTCCTGCTCGGCACCGTGACGATCATCATGGGGGCGCTGCGCAGCCAACGCTCCGCCGCCCGCATCACCCGGCCGGTGACCGATCTGACCCAGGCGGTGAACACCCTTGCCTCCGGACAACGCGACATCCGGGTCAACATAACCAGCGGCGACGAATTGGAGATCCTTGGCGGGGCGTTCAACAACATGGCCGCCGAATTGAAGGACTCCTACGAACGACTGGAGACCATGAACCGCACCCTGGAAATCAAGGTGCAGGAACGCACGCGCGAGTTGGCGGATCGCAACCGTGACATGCGCTTGGTCTTGGACAACGTCAACCAGGGCTTCCTGACGCTCTCGACAGCGGGCCAGCTCGCGCAGGAACGTTCGGCCATCGTGGACCGCTGGTTTGGTTCGTACGAAGGCGAAACCAAGTTCGTCGACTACATCGCCAAGGTCGACGCGATGTACGCCGCCAGCTTTGGAATGGGCTACGAGGCCTTGATCGAGGACGTCCTTCCCCGGGAATTGTGCCTGGAACAGATGCCGGCCCGCCTGCGCCATTGCGGCCGCGAGCTCCGTTGTTCCTACTTCGCCATCATGAAGTTCGATCAACTCGACGGCCTGCTGGTCGTTATCAACGACGTGACGGCGGAACTGCTGCACGCCCGCCAGGAAGCCGAGCGCAAAGAAATTCTGGCCATGTTCGAGGCGCTCACCAGAGATCGCACCGGGTTCCTTTCGTTCGTCGACGAAGCTAGCGATCTGTTCAAGCAGCTGCGCGGCGCCGACCTTCCCATGCAGAAGCGTATTCTGCACACCTTGAAAGGCAACGCGGCGCTGATGGGCTTCGCCATCGTCTCCAATCTGTGCCACCAGGCCGAAGACGAGTTGGCCGACCGGTCTCAGCCGCTGCCCGGCGAGACGCTCGCGCCGCTGGGACAGCGCTGGGCCACCTTGAACGAGGCCCTGAAGACCTTTCTGGGCGACAAGGGCCGCGACGTGCTCGAGCTTTCCAGCAAGGAGATCGAGAAGCTCGAGGAGGAAATCCGCGCCGGCGCAACCATCGAACATGTTCTGGACCGCTTGGCCTCGTGGTGGTTGGAGGCGTCCGAGTTGCCGCTCGGCCGCCTGGGCCGCTACGCCGCAGCGCTTGCCAGTCGCCTCGGCAAGGGCGACCTCGATGTCGAGATTCAACCCCATGGCGTGCGCCTGGCGCCCAAAGCCTGGGCCGGCTTCTGGACCGACCTGGTCCACGTCGTGCGCAATGCAGTCGACCACGGCCTGGACACGCCGGCTGAACGCGAGGGCGCGGGCAAGACCGGACGGCCCAAGCTGCGCTTCTCGACCGCGATCAGCAATCGCAAGCTGGTGGTCGAGATCGAGGACGACGGCCGTGGTATCAATTGGGACGCCGTGAAGCACGCCGCGGTCAAGCAGGGGCTGCCCGCCGCCACCGACGACGACTTGCTCCGCGCGCTGTTCGCCTCAGGGCTCAGCACCAAGGGCGAGGTCACCACGGTCTCCGGCCGCGGCGTCGGCCTTTCCGCGATCCGCCAGCAGGTGGACGACCTGGGCGGCCAGATCGCGGTAATCAGCAAAGCCAACCAAGGCACCTGTTTCCGCTTCATCTTCCCGCTGCCCGAGGTGGGGCCGCGCTTCGGTGTTGAGACGGTGGAAGAGGCCGCCTAGGGCGCCCGATGGCCAACCTCACCACCCGACGCCGTCACCTCCCGCAGCCCATCGCGTGGCTTCTGGTTGGCCTGGGCCTCGTGTACCCCTATCAGCCGCTGCCACGCGCGACGGCCCAAGGCGCCAAGCCCGTCGTGCATGTCTTTCTCCATCTCGATGCCAAATCGAGCGTTGTCGAGAAGATGCTGCAGCAGAGTCTGCCCGACCTGGGTGTCATCGTGTTCGGGCGTTTTCGGGACTTCGAGGAAGGCTTGACGAACGGCCATCCGGACGCAGTGCTGAGCATTGCACCAGTTTTGCAACAACACGGAAAGACGGCATCCCTGCAAGGACAGCGCGGTGGCAAGAGTACCGAGCCCTATCTGCTGGCCTCGGTCAACCAGCCGTTGCAGGGCTCACTGGCTGGAAAGACCATCGGGTTCGTCGACCTGCTCGGCCACGATGGCACTCAGGCCTTCCTCAACGGCCTGCTCAAGACGACAGACATCAAGGTCAAGCGGGTGGCGAAGGTCGAGGACCTCTTGCCCCTTCTCGAATTCTCCGCGGCCGATGGAGTCGTTCTTCCCAGTTCCATGCTGGCCCGGCTGCTGGAACGGACCCGGCTTGCCATCAAGACCAGGGAACTACCGGGTGGCCAAGTGGGCCTGTCGGCGGTGGCGGTGTTGAATCCGGCCGTCCGCGACGTCGTCGTGAGATCCTTTCAGAAGCTTGACACACCCACGAAGCGCCTCTTGGGCATCGACGCATGGAGCGTCCAATGATTGGCGGTAAGAGCATGAACCGGCAATGGGCTTGGTTGTCGAGTCTGGTCTTGTTTCTCGCAGGCTGCGCGACGACGGGCCGGGAATCCGGCGCGTCCCTAGAGGCCGCGTCTCCAATCACGGACCCACCCGCGCGGGACGGCGCTCCCACTCTTTTCATTGCCATGCCCAGCTCACCGAACTTCGTGGAGGTCCGCAAAAGCCTCGTGGCCGAGGTGCAGAAGAACTTCAACATCCATACCTTCGCAGTCGGGCCGGAAACCACAGCAGCAGAGCTCAGCTCGGCCATCCAAGCCGTGAGTCCGGTTTGTGTGGTGTTGATGAACAACGTGACCATGAACCTGTATCGCCAGTACCAGATGGCCAGTCCGAGTGCCACAATGCCCCCAGCCGTCCTCTTGATGGCCTCTTTCATAGAGGAAGTGCAGGCCAAACTCAGGCGGGCAACCGGCATCGCCTATGAAGTTCCCGGAGTGACCGCGTTCGTACAGTTGCGAACCGTGATCAGTGCCCGCGTCAACCGTGTCGGGGTTGTCTATCGCCCGGCCTTCCGGCAGCTTGTCGACCGCCAGAAGGCCCTGGCAGCCAAGGAGCATGTGGAGCTTGTTCCGGTCTCCGTGCCCAACGATGTGACGGCTGAAGGGTTGCGCACGGCTCTTCACAACCTTGCCAAGCGCAAGAAGGTCGACGCCGTCTGGATGCTCAATGACAATGCCTTGGTACGCAACGCGGAGTTCGTGAACGATGCGTGGCGCACGGAAATGAACGACGCAAGACTGCCGCTCATCGTGGGCGTGCCCAATCTCGTGGATCCAAATTCCCCGCTGGGAACGCTGGCGGTGGTGCCTGATCACGAGGCTCTGGGTCTACAGGCTGCGAACCTTCTGTTTGACCTGTCGGACAACAACTGGCAGGTAGAAGGACATCCCGTCGAGCTGCCTCTCTCGGTGAAAACCGTGGTGGACCTCAAACTGGTCCGGGCCAATTTCGGCCTGCGTCCCGACGCCCTGAAACACATTGATAGGGCCCTGGAGTAGGCACAAGACGGTGAGAATCACGCCAGCGACAAGCCTGCGCGGCGCGATCGGTGGCGCAGTCTACCGAGTCACGCCCTCGGCGAGGTTCCGTCAGCGAAGACCAAGCCGGCCGGTCGCCACGGACTAGCGTTTCGAGAACTGGAAGCGCGCACGCGCACCACGCTGACCGTACTTCTTGCGCTCCTTGGCGCGGGCGTCCCGGGTGAGATACCCGGCCTTCTTGAGCGTCCCACGCAGCTCGGCGTTGAACTTGATCAGCGCACGCGAGATGGCGTGACGGATGGCATCGGCCTGGCCCGAAAGACCGCCGCCGCGTACAGTGCAGAAAATGTCGAAGGCGCCCGACGTCTCGGTCAGCTCCAGCGGCTGGCGAAAGACCATGCGCGATGTCTCGCGGCCGAAGTAGTCTTCCAGGCTGCGTTGGTTGATGGCGATCTTGCCGTCGCCGGGCTGAAGCCACAGACGCGCCACCGCTTCTTTGCGACGGCCAGTGGCGTAGAAACTCTTCTGGGGATCAATCATGCGGGCGACTCCGGCAACCTAGGAAAGACCGAGCGGCTTGCACTGCTGCGCCTGATGCGGGTGCTCGGCGCCCGCGTAGACCTTCAGCTTCTTGTAAATGCGGCGACCAAGCGGCCCCTTGGGCAGCATGCCCCAAACCGCGCGCTTGACCAGCTCGGTGGGGTGGCGCTTCAGCATTCCCTCGGCAGTGAGCGTGCGCAGGCCGCCCGGGAACAGCGAGTGGTCGCGGTACAGCTTGTCCGTCCACTTCTTGCCCGACAGGCGGACCTTGTCGGCGTTGACCACGACCACGAAATCGCCGGAGTCAACATGGGTGGTGAAAGAGGCCTTGGTCTTGCCGCGCAGAACAGATGCAATCTTGGTCGCAGCCCGACCCAGGGTCTTTCCCCCCACGTCGGCAACGTACCAAGAGCGCGCAAGAGGCTCCTTGGCCATGACAGTCTTGTGATGGATGGGCGCTGCTAAAGACACGGGGCGCTCCTAATACTTCGGCGAGAGGGGAAAGTCAAACCGAACCGACGGCTGACATGGGAACCCTGAGCGGGTTCCCCTCCCCTCCCGCGATGGTGCGTCACGCGCGGCGCTGGCGAGGGCGCGCGCGAAAGCGCGCGGGGTGGGCAGGGTTGGGTTGTCCGTCCCGAAGGCCGGCGGGCTCCCCACGCGACCAGGCCCCGGCCAAGACCACGGGCAGCGCGTTATAGCAACTGAAGCATTGACCTTCGACTGACGAAATGACACATACGCCCATGCCAGACCGACTTGCGTGTGGACGACAACGCAGGTACACCAGCCACAACCTGAACCTGCCGGACTTGCTGTCCCTAGTGCGTGTGCCGCTCGGAGTGGCGTTCGTGCCGCTGGCCGGATGGCCGACTGCTGCACTCGCGGTGCTGGCCGTCGCCGCAGTCAGCGACATGCTGGATGGCTGGCTCGCCCGTCGCAAACCGCAGCGGTTGCGCTGGGGCGAGTGGCTCGATCCAGTGTGCGACAAGGTCTTCATCATAGCTGTCATGGCCGGGCTCTATCTCTCCCAGCATCCCCCACTGCAGACACTTCTGCCGATTCTCACGCGCGAGATTGCCATCATGATTCTCTTTCTCATCCACCGGCTCGTCCCGTCTCTACGCGGCATGCGCTACGACTACCGGGCCCACGTCCTTGGCAAGGCGGCGACAGCGGCTCAGTTCTTGGCTGCCGCTGCCCTGCTCGTTGCGCATCCCGCAGCAAGGTACCTAGCCGCGCTTTGCGCTCTCCTCGGCCTGCTATGCGCCGGTGTCTATGCCAAGCGAGGCCGCGCCGTAGCACGCAGGCCCCGGGCCAGTGAATGACACGACTGTCCATCAGTCTCCCTCTGAGTGAACGAAGGTTTCGCACCGTGGTCGAGGCAGGTCCGGCCGACGCGGCCTCCCTGCTCACCCACGCGCGAAAGGTGGCGCGCGAGTCCGAGTTTCTCAACGCAGGGCCTGGCGAACGCGCCCTGACCCTGTTGGCACAGGACGGGGGCCGAAGGGCGAAGCGAACCCTTTCAGGGTTCCCATGTCAGAGCAACTTGAGCTTCCCGATGGCCTGCATGCGGTCGTCGGCCAGTGACCCGAGGTATTCCAAGACTTGCGGGTGGGTCATGATCACCTCGTTGAAATCGCTGCGCGGGAGTTGAAGCACGAAGCTCCTTTCCAGCGTCACAACCGTGGCCGTCGCCGGGTGGCCTGCGATGAGCGAGATCTCGCCGAACACATCACCAGCCTGAAAGTGAGCCACCGGCGCGCCGTCAATAACCGCGGCGGCCTCGCCGGCCAGCAAGACGTAGAGGCCGGTGGCCTTCTTGCCCTGCTCGACCACGCGTACATTCCTGTCCACCTCAAGGAAACGGAACCTGGCCGTCAGGGCCGCGCGCTCCAAATCGGAGAACGATGCGAAGAGCGGACTGGTATGGGCCAGGGTGGCGATAAGCCGGTCGCGCAGAGAGCGCAACAAGACTTTGAGAAACTCCGGCGAGCCGGAAATAAGGTAGTGCACCAGGGTGCGATCGAGAGCCAACACCTGGCTGGGCACCGTTGCGCGCGTGGTGGCGTTTCGCGGCTGATGGGCCAGAAGCGCGATCTCGCCGAAGATGTCGCCCTCCTGCAAACGCGCAACCTCTTGCGGCACCAGGACCGCAATCTCACCCGAGGCCACGACGTAGAGATCATCGCCCGCATCGCCCCTGGCGAACAGGACCTGACCTGCCTCAAGCTGGATGAGTTGCACGCGTTCGATGGCGGCACAGAGCTGCTCCACGCTGAGAACCGAGAAAAACGGCGTCTTGGGCAACACCGCACGCGCCATCGTGCGCCGCCCGCGGGGCTTGGCCGGTCGGGCCAGCCCTTGTCCTTCCCGAACCAGAAACGCGGGCTCGTCGGAATCGATCGGAATCTCAAGCGCCGCGCCGTCGCCCACGGCAGGCACCTCGTCGGACTGCCGCGCCCCGGGCAGCATCGCCGCCAGGTTGAATTCCCGCAGTAGGGCCGGGGCTGGCTCGTTTGCAAGCGGCGCTGGCACCAACGGCGCGAGACGCGGAAGCGACACTTCCCGCGCACCAGCCAATGGGCCGACCGGACGCCAAATGGCGGTGTCCCCGCCGCGAACATGTGCGGCAGGAGCCCAGGCCTGCGCGCAAGTAGGTTGGCCGGCCGTCGCGACTGGCGCCACGGGCGCTTGGCCAGCCTGGGTTCCGCTGCGCGAAGCGTGGAACGCGGCCAGCGCCTGCTGGGTCTTGGTGTGGTGGGGATCGATCTCGATAATGATCTTGCAGACCGCGATGGCCTTCAACAGGAGGTCGGCCTTGGCGTAGATGTCGACGGCGCGGGTGAGCGCCTTGATGGCCTCGGCTTTGTGGCCCAGCTTGCGCAGGCATTCGCCCAGCTTGAGGGGCCAAAGGCCGTTGCGCTCGTGTTGCTCCAGCGTGGAGTACAAACTGGCAGCCTTCTTCCAGTTTGACTTGGCGGCAGCGTCGGACGCTTCGTCTTTCACTTTGCGAAGATCAGCCATTGTGGGATCCGGCCCCCGCTTTCGTCAGTCCAGTGTTTCCCTGTCGCCCGGCGCCGTCAACCCTATCCCCAGCGCGTCAAGCTGGCGCGAAGCGGCTGCGGCCCAGCCCCGGTTGGCCAGCGGACTGGCCGGGCTGGGATGCAGGATGGTAGCCACCGCAACGTCGAAGCCGTGCAGGGCCGTCCGGGCGCGCTTGCAGGCAAAACTACCCACGCCCACTACGTGGGTCGGCTGCATGGCCTCGACCAGCCGGCGCAGGGCCCGGTCGCAGGCGGCAAAAAGCGGCGCCTGCTCGCCAGCGGGCAGCTTGTCTGGCGTGCGGTTGCGGCCGCTCGCCTCGAAGAAGGCCAGCGGGCAGTAGTTCGCGACGAAAAACGTCGCGAAGAAGCTTGCTGGCGTGCCGAACCGATCGCGCGCCCATCCCCACAGACGGGTGCCGCTGACCTCGCTCCGTTGGCAACCGAAGCCCGCGACCGGGCGCTTTGGGTGAACGCGAGCAGGCTGGCCGACCGGTCCTTCCAGACCCAGCCAGTCGCGCACCATGTTCACGTCACCAAATGGTACTCCGGTCTGCGCCATGCCAAAGGGCCCCGGATTCATGCCCAGAAGCACCACCCGCCGAGGTGGTTGACCGTAACGTCGCAGATACGCCTCGTGCGGCGCCGCCGCATAGTCGAGGGGCAGGTAGACGTGGCTCACCGGCGCAACGAAGCGCAGGCGGGTAACCTCGCGCGCCAGGTCGCGGCTGATCGAGATGAGCGGGGTTGTCTTCACCGAGGACAACACTGTACCGCATGAGCTTCGCCGCTGCGCCAGCCATGACCGGCTTGCGCCACCGCGTCAAACAGCATCCCCTTGCAGCAGGTGGTGCCCGGCGACAGAAATCGGCACCGGGCGGCGTGCAGACCCTTCCCTCGACTCGCGGCGTGTGGTTAATATTCCTTCTGCCATGACGCACTCCAGCCTCAGGAACCAAATTGTGTGTTTCGGCGTAGTCGCGGCGCTGGCCCTTGCCACCGCTGTCCCCGCCTGGGCACAGGAACCATCTTCCGAGTACGTAGACCCGACCATCGTCAACGACGAAACCCCTGAGGGCGTCAAGAACCTTGGCGCTGAGCAGGCCGTGGCGAAGAAGAAGTGGGAGTACGATTCCCCACCTGTGTACAAGAAGTGGTGGTTCTGGGCGACCTCTGTGGTCGCGACCGCGGCGGTGATCTTCTTGGCCGTCACGCCGCTCACCCGCGCAGCCCGGGGCTGCCTCACCAGCGACCCGAAGAATCCGAATCGAGTTATTCCGCTCAACTGCTTTGGGGACGGGAGGGCGAGGTAGCCATGACCGGCCTTTGGCGCTCAGCCTGCCTCGTCGGCTTGACAGCGGCCCTCGCTCTGTCGACCAGCGGCTGTTCTAACTACACCTACTTCAACGTCGACATCAAACTCGACGATAGCGTGGACTTCAACACGACCCAGAAGGAGATCGGCTACTGCTCGGTTTTCGTGCTTGATGCTGCGACCGACAAGAGGATCGAAGAGAAAATGCCTCTGACGACGACAGAGGGCTCCAGCGCGTGCCCTCCCGGTTTGACGGGACGTGACCTCGGCGTGATGAACTACAGCACGGCAAAGAGCAGCGGCACGCTGAGGTTCTTCGTCGACATGACCAACCAGGGGGTCAAGGTCTCGTTCGGGTCAATCGTACAGGGCTCTGTCGACGGGGCTGTAAAGCCAGGGGAAATTATTTCTCTTGTTCTGTCGGCCGAGGCGTGCGGCACGAGCTGCAAAGACACCAGCGCTTTCTAGCCAAGTCCCGATTCATCACCGCTGGCGTGCGCCGCTGCGCTTAAGATCCGCGCCATTGGTATGCCGAACCATCCGGTCGACGTTGGGATCGTAGCTGGGGTTGGATGAGAAGACCACGTCGCCGTTCAAGTTCTGCCAGCGACGCTGCCACTGGTCCGACACCTTCTCGTTGTAGTGCTGCGTGCGGCCACAGTGGCCCGGACATGCAAACTGGTGCATGATGCGCCTTCGTCCAGTTCACCCACCAGCGGGCGACGCCGGCACCGGCATCATCACGGACACGGAGAGACGCATGGCTAGAACAAGATCATTCACGTGGCTTCCATTGCTAGGTGTATGGCTGGGGGCCTGTGCGGGGAATGGGTCCTACACCATACTGGTCCCGCCCAACCAGGCTGCCTCGCCGGTGCGTGATCTGGCGGTAGCCCGCGACGGCAAACGCCTTGCCGTGGCCAAGGCGCTGGGCGCACAGCCCGAGCACACCGGCGAGGCATGGGAGCTTGGGGTGTGGTCGCTGGACGAGGGCAAGTTGGAATTCGGGCGGGCGCCGGGTGAGGTCGTCTCTGCGGCCTTCTCGCCCGACGGGGACAAGCTTGCCTTCGCCGCCCAGGACGGCCTGTGGTTCATCGACATGAACGGCAGGAATCTGCTTGCCTCGCTCGGCTCCGACGGGAGCCAGTCGCCTTTCCTGCACATGGGTCAGTTGCGCCGCGTGCGCTTCATGTCCGTGGGGCCCTCGGCGCTCGCGTGCGGCTCGGACGGCGTCGTCGCCCATCGCGCCCACGACAACCTGCAGAGGGTGTGGCTGGGCAAGCCCGAATGCACGGCACTGGATGTCAGCCGCGACGGCATGGGCGTCGCCCTGGTATTTGGCCTGCGCGACGAACACAACCTGGCCGAAATTCGCTACGCCGAGACAGGCGCGCTGCTGAGTCAGCTCCGCGGCCACCAAGATACGGTGATCGACATCTGCTTTGCCGGGCGCGGGCAGGTGGCCACCGCCAGCCGCGACAACACCATTCGCGTTTGGCAGGCCAAATCCGGGCAATCCCTGCGGGTGATCCCAATCCCGCCCGTCGTCACCCATCTGGCCTGCAGCCCAGCAGGCCGTGTGTTGGCCTCAGCCCATTCCAACGATCCCACCATCCATCTGTGGGACGCTGACAGGGGCACGGCGCTGGGCGTGCTGCGCGGGCATGGCGGCACGGTCACGGCGCTGGCCATCTCGCCCGACGGCAGCGCCCTCTACTCCGGCGCGGAGGACGGCTCGATCTTCATGTGGTCCCTGCCCAGGTAGGGGCGCCCCCCGCCGCAAAGGTGCCGGCCGCGGCGAATGCCTGTAATATCAAGGCTGTGTGTGCGGAGGCCCATACCCAAACCTACGGCGATCGTTTTCGCGTCGAGGGTGAGGCGATCGAGGGCGGCATGGGCCTGGTGTATCGGGCCAAGGATCTGAAGACCGGCGAGTATGTCGCGCTTAAGGTGGTGGCCGAGCCGCAGGGCACGCAGTCCCTGCGTTTCCAGCAGGAAGCACTGGTGCTGGCGGAGATTTCCCACCCGGCCATCGTGCGTTACCTCGCCCACGGCTCCACCGCCCGCGGCGAGCAGTACATGGTCATGGAATGGCTGGAGGGCGAGACCCTGGAGGACCGCGTGGGGCGCGGGCCGCTGCGCGTCTCCGAGACCTTGCAGCTTGGTCGCCGCGTGGCCGAGGCCCTGGCCGTGGCGCACAAGCACGGGGTCATCCACCGCGACATCAAGCCGGGCAACGTCTTTCTGCCAGGTGGCGATCCCAGCCAGGCCAAGGTGCTGGACTTCGGCATCGCGCGCCGCCTTTTCGATCCGCAGCAGAACCTGCGCATCACCAGCGCCAGTGCCGCCCTGGGCACGCCTCTCTACATGGCGCCCGAGCAGGCGCGCGGGGCCAGCACGGTCGATGGACGCGCCGACATCTTCGCCCTCGGCTGCGTGCTGTTTGAATGCCTCGCCGGCCAGCCGCCCTTTGCCGGCGAATCGCCCACCGCGATCATGGCCAAGATCTGCCTGGATGATTCGGTGGACGTCTCCCGCCAGCGGCCCACAACCCCGGCTGATCTGGTCGGGCTGATCGCGCGCATGCTGGCCAAGGACCCGGAACAGCGTCCAGCCAAGGCCGACGATGTCTCGCGTGCTCTGGGTGCCATCGCGGGACAGTTCATCCTGCGCGACACCGCCAGCGATCTGACAGCTGTCTACGCGACCCGCACGCCCACCCCGTCCCTGGTCGCCACCGGTGAGCAGCGGATCCTGGCGGCCATCCTGGTTTCGCGACCACACCCTGGCGCAGCCACGCCCGCCGCCGCGCCCGATCCGGGCCGAACCGCTGACCTGGCCGGCATCCTGGCCGAGCGACTCGCCGACACGGATCTCAGCGAAGCCGGCTTGGTTGATCTGCAAGGCGCCATCGCGCCCCATGGCGTGCACGTCGAGCGGCTGGGCGGCGGGTCGCTGGTCATCACCCTGACCGGCGAGCAGCAAGGCACACCACTTGACCAGGCCACACAAGCCGCGCGCTGTGCCTTGCGCCTGAAAGCTGCCCTGCCCGACGCCAGCCTGGGCATAAGCACCAGCCGCGCTGATTTGGCCGGCAAGCTTTCCCTGGGCGACGTCATCGACCAGGCCGGCCGGCTGCTCGCCACCACCCCGGCTGGCACCATCCACATCGACGGGCTCACCGCCCATCTTCTGGAACCCCGCTTCGAGATCCATACCCTGGCCGACGGTGCCGCGCGCTTGCTTTTTGAAAAGGGGATTCGCGAAGCCCCGCGCACTTTGATGGGCATGCACGTCCCCTGCTTCGGCCGGGACCGCGAAATCGGCATCCTGGAAGATCTGTGGGACGAGGCCTGTAATGAGCCTGCTGCCCGCGTGATGCTGCTAACCTCTGCCGCGGGCGGCGGCAAGTCCCGCGTGCGCCACGAATTCTGCGACCGCATCCAGCACCGCGGCCGCCCCTTCGAGCTGCTGGTCGGCCGCGGCGATCCCATGCGCGACGCCGCGCCCTTTGCCTTGCTGGGCCCGGCCCTGCTGGCCGCCGCTGGCATCACCGGGGGCGAGCCCGAGCCGGTGCAGCGCAAGCGCCTGACCGCGCACGCCGCGCGCTTCCTGCCCGCCAAGGACGTCCCGCGCGTCGCGGCCTTCCTCGGCGAAATGGCCAACCTGCCCTTCCCCGACCAGGATCTGCTGCCCTTGCGCGCGGCCCGGCAAGACCCGCGCTTGATGGCCGACCAGACGCTCATGTCCTGGCTGGAATGGCTGGAGGCAGAGTGCGATCACCATCCGGTGCTGCTGGTGCTGGAGGACCTGCACTGGGGCGACACGCCCAGCGTGAACTTCGTCGACGCGGCTTTGCGCGTGCTGCCCGAGAAGCCGTTAATGGTGCTGGCCCTGGCCCGGCCCGAAGTGGACCGGCGTTTCCCCGGCGTGTGGAAAGAGCGCAGCCCACAGCGGATCAACTTGGTGCCGCTGTCGCCCAGGGCGAGTCAACGCATGATCGAGCATGTGGTGGGCGAGATTCCCGAGGAGAGCAGCCGCTGGATCGTGGATCGCGCACAGGGAAATCCGTTCTATCTGGAGGAATTGCTGCGCGTGGTGCGCGACGGGGGCAAGGTGGGCGACGACAGCAACCTGCCCGACACGGTGCTGGGCATGGTGCAAGCCCGATTCGACATCTTTGGCCCGGACGCCAAGCTGGTGTTACGCGCAGGCAGCATCTTTGGTCAGACCTTTCGCCCTGCCGGGGTCAAGGCCCTGGTCGACGAGGACCGACGCAAGGACGTCGACCGCTGGCTGGAGATCCTGACCAAGCGGGAGATTCTCTTCTCGCGGCCAACCGCTGACCTGCGCGAGTACGCGTTTCGGCACGCGCTGCTGCGCCAGGCAGCCTATGAAATGTTGCCACCCTCCGAGAAACGGCTGGGCCACCTACTGGCAGGCCAGTATTTGGAGCAAGCTGGTGAGCGCCAGGGCATCGTACTGGCCGACCACTTCGAGCGCGCGGGCGAAAATCCGCGCGCCATTCACTGGTTGGGCGTGGCAGCCCAGCAAGCACTCGACGCTGATGACTTGGTAGAAACCCTCGCGCGCGTCGAGCGGGCCGTGAGCCTGGGCGCAGTGGGCGAGGAACTGTGTGCCATGCGGGTAATCGAGTCAGAGGCGAGGTTTTGGCGGGGCGAATATGTGGAGGCGGAAAAGGCCGCCAGGCACGCAATGGTCTCTAGCGATGCACGGACGAGATTGAGCGCCCTGACTGCTCTCTTCAACGGACTTGGTCCACAGGCCAAATACGATGAGATCGCCACGCTATTCCGCGACCTTGAGCGGCCAGAAGCGCCCGAACTCTTGAATCCTTGGCTTCACTGCATGGTGATCGCGACCGGGTACCTTGCTGTGAGCGGCGACAACGACGTACGAGGGCGCACCCTAGCACTCCTGGAAGAGTGCAAAGAGCGGCTAAACCCGATTCTTGTCGGACGGGCCGAGAGCCTGAGGGCGCATCTCGCATCGAACGGAGGCAAGCGAGCCGACCAAGTCGCGGCCTTCAGGCGTGCCGCCGACTACTACGAAAGCATCGGCTACCGGCGCGTCGCTTGCGAAGCTCTCGGGAATCTCGGCGTTAGCTTCCTAGAGGCCGGCCAACTCGAGGAGGCCGAGACTTGCATGCGGCAGGTTCTGGCCACAGCGCAACAGCTGGACCTCAAGTACATCATCGGGGGTGCTTTGCAGGCTTTCACCAACATTCTCGCATACAGGGGATCTCTTGATGAGGCGCGCGCCGTCGGCCAGCAGGCTCTGACCGCTACCACTGCTCAAAACGATCGCCGCTTTCAAGGATATGCAGAAGCCTTTCTCTCGGTGACCGAGTACCTGGCGGCCGACTATGCGCGCGCCGAGTACTACGCTCGTGCCGCCATGACGACCTGGGAGCCCGTGCTTTCAGTCCGGCCCTTCGCAATCGCACTGCTGGCTCGCGCCCTGCTGGCGCAGGATCGCCCAGCCGAGGCTCTGCTCAGTGCCCGCGACGCCTATGCGCAGCTTGAGAGCCTCGGCGTCGTGGATGACGGTGAGGCGACGATACGCTTGGCCCTGGCCGAGTGCCTGATTGCCGCCGGGGACAGCATCGCGGCCCGGGAGGTTCTGGACAAGGCAGCCAAGCGTATTCTCGCCTCGGCAGAGGCGATCGAGGATCCTGCAATTCGAGAATCGTTCCTCACGCGCATCCCCGAGCACCGCCGCATCCTGGAACTCGCACGCGAGTTGGCCGCCCCAAAGAACTGACCCCAAAACGCGAAACGCCGCCCGTAGGCGGCGTTCGGTGGAGTTTCTCTGCAGTGGCTAGTGAGGCCACTTACCTGCGCCGCTGCGGACCCGAGACTTCACCTTGATGCCGGATGTCTTCTTCATGGTGTTGCTCCTAATACCGGCTGAAAAACGCCGGCTGAGATCATCGTCTCATGGAAAAGACACATCATGCAAGCCAAATCCATGGCGCATCGTCATGTGTGTGACGCTTTCTGCGCATTGTCACGTTAAACATCAATTGTTTCAATTAGTTTGCATGCGACGCACCGCTCTCGTGAGTTGTTCCTAATCTTACGTCACTTGCTTGACGAATCGTCAGTCTATTGACGATCAGACAGCGTCATTCAGTCACGCGATCACCCGCAACACAGCAAAAAGCCTCGTCGTTTAGGGCAGATCGACCGTCACCCTATGCGCCCGCTTCCCAGGCGCCCAGGACTGCGCTTTCTGATCCCATGTGCGGTGCTACCTTCGGTACTTGTCCAAGTTGAAGCCGCTCTTCTGCACCCAGCGCCACACCACGGCCCACTGGCGATCCAACTCGCGCGTGACCTCCGCTATGTTCCCCTGGTGACGGTCGAGCAGAGCCTGGATCTCGGCGTTCTCCGGCCGAGCACGCGGCGGCCGGCGGCGCACAACCCGATCGTGCTGCCCGACGGTCACGCGCTCGCGCACGGCCTGGGGCAGGTCCTCCAGCCGGATCTCACGTCTCCCCTCGCTGTGCAGGACCGCCTCGCACACGACGTTCTCCAACTCGCGCACGTTCTTTGGCCAGTCGTGCAGGCACAGGGCAAAGAAAGCCGCCGTTTCCCAAGACCGCGCCTGGCCAAGAAAGTAGCCCGCCAGCGTGCCCACGTCCTCGCGTCGCTCGCGCAGCGGTGGCAACACCACCGGCGCGGCCCCGAACCTCGCCACCAGATCGCGCCGCAACCCCGGTGCCTGCGGGCCGGGCGTCAGGCTGGCCGTGGCGCCGATCACGCGCACATCCAGCCGCCGAGGCTCCCGGCCTCCCAGCGGCACGTACTCGTGCCCAGCCGGAGGAAGATAGAAGCTCGGTCGTCACCTGATGGATGGCAAATGGCAGCGACAGCACCGAGATGCCCGGCTCACCTTTGGTGGTCGGGTGGCCCGAAGCTTGCGACGCTAGTCTTCGTCGCGCGCCCAGTCCTCGACCTTCAAGTCGGGGACTCTCATCATGTCATCCAGGTTCGCGGTCACCAGGATTGCTCCCTCGGCCAGGGCGTGAGCAGCAATCGCCGCGTCGAAGTCCTCGATACGATGGCCTTGGTGCTCGAGCGTGGCCTTGATCAATCCAAATCGCTCGCTCACCGCGTCCGTCCAGAGGCTCCTCGCCAGCTCCGTTCGCACAAGCTCGAAGCGATCTTCGAGCACTGATCGACGCTTCGAACGTGGCAACCGTTCGATTCCATATGCAATCTCAGCGATAGCCGGCTGCGGGATCGCCGCATCGCCCTTGTTGAGCGTCCGCAGTCTCTTCACAACTCGCGGATCGCCCTTCATCAGTGCGGAGATTGCGTTCGTATCGAGAACATATCTCACAGCCGCCTCACAGGCTTGGACCTGCGTGCCTTCCGAACCATTTGCAGCAGATTCTCGACATCCTCTGCCGTGTCTGGATCGATGTCCGACAGCCGTTCGAAAAAGCCAGGCGACCAGTCTGCCCCCCCTTTCAGATCATGCTCAAGCGCTCGCAGTACCAGTTGGTTCCGACTGATGCGCAATGCTCGCGCCTTCCGGTCAACCGCTTCCAGCAGGGCCCTCGGCAAATGCACACTTGTTGCCATAACTATAGTCACGAGTATACTTGCCCCGCTCGGACTTGCAACTCATCTCCCACTTCCTCCGCGACAACTACCATCGGACGGGGATCTACACGTACACTCTGTCAGGGAGCCGCCTTTGGACCTGGCGTCATCGGCGAGCCTCCCGCAGCCCGACATGACCGAAAAGCGCCCGACAGCGAACGAACCTTCATTCGGCCCAGCCCAGGCAGAAGCCGCGGCGGACGCCATTCCCTTCAACCGTTCGGGCATCGAGGGCCAGGAAATCGGCCACATGAGCCAGTCGGTCTCCATTGGCCAGATCGCGGGCGACCAGAGTTACTCCCGAAAGTGCCAGGCGCTGCTCGAGGAGGTGCTGGGCGTGCCCAAGGTTCTGCTGACCACCTCCTGTACCCACGCGCTGGAGTTGGCCGCGCTTCTTCTCGACATCGGGTCGGATGACGAGGTCATCGTGCCATCCTTCACCTTTGTCTCCACGGCCAACGCGTTCGTTCTGCGCGGCGCCCGCATTCGTTTCGCCGACGTTCGCCCGGATACCCTGAACATCGACGAGAACCAGATCGAATCCCTCATCAGCCCACGCACGCGGGCGATCCTTCCGGTTCACTATGCCGGTGTCGGCTGCGAGATGGACACCATCCTGGCGATCGCGCGCCGGCACCGCCTTGCCATCATCGAAGACAACGCCCACGGACTCTTCGGCAAGTACAAGCAGCGCTGGCTGGGAACCTTCGGGGCGCTTGCCACCCAGAGTTTTCACGAAACCAAGAACATCACCTGCGGCGAGGGCGGGGCCCTGGTGGTCAACGACCCCGCCTTCATCGAGCGGGCCGAGGTCCTGCGCGAAAAGGGAACCGACCGCAGCCGATTCTTCCGTGGCCAAGTCGACAAGTACTCCTGGGTGGACATCGGTTCAAGCTATGTGATGAGCGACGTGCTGGCCGGGTTCCTCTGCGGTCAACTGGAGATGTGGCGGCAGATTCAGGAAAAACGCCGCAAGATCTGGCACCGCTACCACGCCGAGCTTGCGGACTGGGCCTCGGCCCGAGACGTCCGTTGCCCCATCGTGCCTGACGTCTGCGAGCAGGCCTATCACATGTACTACTTGATTCTTCCCTCCTTGCAGATTCGCCAGGCCCTGATCGCTTTTCTCAAGGCCCGCGGAATCCTGGCGGTCTTTCACTACCTGCCACTGCACCTGTCGCCCATGGGGCAAAAACTGGGAGGCCGCCCAGGCGCCTGCCCGGTCAGCGAAACCGTAAGTGACCGTCTGCTTCGACTGCCCTTCTACAATTCCCTCGACCCGGAATCCCAGAGGCGGGTTATCCATGCCATCCACGATTTCAAGTTCTAGCGAACGCATAGACATCTCAGTCGTCGTGCCCGTATACCGGGGCGCGCCCTTCTTGCGCGAACTGCATCGCAGGCTGGTGGCCACCATCGAGCCTCTGGTCGCGCGCTTCGAGATCGTTCTGGTCGAGGACGGCGGCCCCGACGAATCGTGGAGCATCATCGAGGACCTCGCCCGACAGGACGCGCGCGTGCGTGGCATCGCCTTGAGTCGCAACTTCGGTCAGCACCACGCCATTACGGCAGGTCTGCAACACGCGCGCGGACAGTGGATCGTGGTCATGGACGGCGACCTTCAGGATCCACCCGAGGAGATCGCCAAGCTTTGGGCCAAAGCGCAGGAGGGCCACGACTGCGTTCTGGCGCGCCGAGTCCGGCGCGGCGACGCCTCGGGCAAGCGCCTGTCCTCGTGGCTGTTCTACCAGGTCTTCAACTACTTGGCCGACCTCGACTACCGATACGACGGCACGGTGGCGAACTTCAGCCTTATCTCAAGGCGGGTTGCCGACGCAATCAACGGCATGGGCGAGGCGGTTCGTTTCTACGGCGGCTTCCTGACCTGGGCGGGGTTCGACAAGACCTACGTCGACGTCAACCACGTTCGCAGCCCCGGGGGTGAGTCGGGCTACACCTTCTTCAAGCTGATGAAGCTGGCCATCAACCTCATCCTAGCTCACTCGAACAAGCCGCTGCGGCTGTGCGTGTACGCGGGGCTGCTGCTGTCCACCCTCGCCTTCGCGGGCGGGGTGGTGCACGTCGCGCGTGTGGTGCTGCACGGCTCTCCTGTGATGGGGTGGACCAGTCTCATCGTATCGGTCTGGTTCAGCACAGGCGCGATCATTCTGGCGTTGGGGATGCTTGGCCTGTACATCGACCGCATCTTCACCGAGGTCAAGCACCGCCCGCTCTACATTGTCCGAAAGACCACCTTCAACGATTGACCTCTGTTCGCCCTTGCCGCTGCAAGTTAGCGGAAAGCCAATTCCTTGGGCCGCTGCAAGTTGGAAGACCGTTTTGCTCTCATCAGGCCCCCTCTAGGAGTATCCACCGGAGCACCGACGACGAAGATGCGAAGGACACACACGATGCAAATAGGAAGATCCCTGGTCCTCGTCACGCTGGGCGCTGTCCTGCTCGGCGGAAGCCAGCGCGCAGCAGCAACGACCTACATCTTCTCGACTTTCAAAGGCGACGACGCCGCCGGTATGAAGCTATCCATCTACACGTCGACCGACTCGACCAACTTCACGCTCCTGTCCGACACGGGATTCGGTGGCAACACCACCTACATCCGCGATCCAACCATCATGAAGTACACCGACGGGAAGTACTACATCGCCTACACCGACCCCATGAAGGCCAGCTGCTGCAACCCCGAGGACCATTTCGGCATTGCCGTCAGCTCGGACCTGATTCACTGGACTGACTTGACGACGGTGAAAGCAGGCGTGCCGAATGTCTCACGCGTCTGGGCGCCGGAATGGTACGTCGAAGGCGGGGTGGTCAGGGTCATCGCCAATATCGACACTGGAAACGCCGATTTCCAGCCGTACTTCTTCACCGCCCAGAACAGTGAGTTGACATCGTGGAGTGGACCCACAGCTCTTGGTATTGGGACGGACTACATTGACACCTACGTCGCCAAGCTGGGTGCCACCTACCACGCCTTCATCAAGAGCGAAGCGACACGATATCTGGAACATGCGACCGCCCCGAGCCTTACCGGTCCCTGGACGTTCGTGGGCAAGGACGACTGGGCAAAATGGGGGTCCGGAATGGAAGGACCGGCCATCGTCCAACTGGACGATGGAAAGTACAAGATGTACGTGGACCCGCAGTCAGGGGGTGTGCCTTGCCAATACATGACCAGCTCTGATCTGAACACCTGGTCCGCAAAGGCGAGCATACCGGGGGCCGCGGGAACGGTCATCCGACACGGCACGGTCATTAGAGACGCAGCCGGTCTGGGATCCAATGGATATTTCACGGACGCGGGTGGCTCAGCAGGCGCGGGTGGCTCCACGGGCACGGGTGGCTCCACGGGCACGGGTGGCTCCACGGGCGCGGGAGGATCCACGGGGATGGGGGGCTCAACTGCCAAGGGGGGCTCTGTTGTCATTGGGGGATCGACCGCACTCGCGGGCTCCACCAGCACGGGCGGCTCGATACAGACTGGCGGTACGCCCGGAACAGGCGGCGCGGGTGTTGCGGGTGCGACCGGTGGAGCCGGAGGAAGCGCGCCTGCTACAGGCGGACGCGGCGGCTCGGGTACGGGCCCGCTGACGGGCAGCGGCGGCGCCGAGAACGTCGACGCGGGCGCTGGTCTGACCGGCACCGGAGGCGCGTCCAGCGGCGGTGGCAGTACCGCGACGCCGGATGCAAGAGTCACAACGGGCGGCGTTTCCGACAGCAACGACGCGGGCACCATCGGCACCGGGGGTTCGGGCGGCGCACCCGTGGAAACCGGGGGCAGCGCCACTGGCGGCACCACTGGAACGGCAGGTGCGCCAGACGCGGGAGCGCAGGTCGCCACGGCTTCGTCGGGGTGCAGCTACACGCTCAGCCGCGGGTCCACGCCGACATCAACATGGGGCTGGGTGCTGCTCGGCGCCTTGTTCGTGACGGCCCGCCGGCACAGGCGGAGATAGCATTGACCTCGCGATTGCGTAGGATCTCGACACTCGATCCTGCGGCGTCCTGTCCCTGCTAGAGTTGCGCCCTGGCGATCCGCCGACCGGCGCCACCGGGAAGACGACATGCAAACACACCGATCCGACCAGTCTTCGACCACCAGAGTTCGCCGGGCGGCCCTGGCAGAAGTCGCGGGGATCGGCTTGGCCGTGATCTGCCTGGGAACAGCCGGCTGCAACTCCGGCGGTGCCAATGCTTCGGCTGATGCCTCAGCCGGAAACACGGGCGCCGGGGGAGAAGGCAGTGGCTCGGCCGGGGAAGGCGGCGGTGCGAACCAGGGCGGCTCTTCTGGTTCTGGCGGCAGCGCGGCGGGCGGTTTCAGCGCTGCGGGAGGGACAGGGGGCACGACAGGCGGGACCAGCGCGGCAGGCGGTCAGACCGCGATCGGCGGCAGTGTGGGGACCGGCGGGGCGGGCGGCGTGGCTGGCTCGACAGGCCCAGGCGACAAGGGCGGTTCCGGCGGAGGCGGAGGCGCCGGCGGTCTAGTGAGCGGAGGCGCCGCCGCAGGCGCAGGGGGCAAGGCTGGATCCGGCGGCAGTGCGACAGCAGGCGGCTTGGGGAGCGTCACCGGTGGAGCCAGCGCAGGGATCAGCGGGACCGGAGGCACAGGCCTGGGTGGGCAAGGGGGCGTAGGGGATAGCCCTGTCGTCCCGACTCGCCTGCGCTGCGAGCTACGTGATGCGCCGCTTGGCATCCAAACTGCCTTTCCGCGTTTGGCGTGGGAGCTTCAGTCCTCCGACAGCAAGGCGCGCGGCCTCAGCCAGTCGACCTACGAAGTCCTGGTGGCTTCGTCGCCGGACAAGCTAGCCGCCGGCCAGGGCGATCTTCTCAGCACCGGGCCGGTGACCTCGACCGAATCCAATCTGGTCTACGCCGGACAGGCGCTCAGCTCACTCAGCCATGCGTACTGGAAGGTGCGCGTGCGCGATCAGGCAGCGCGGATCTCGGCGTGGAGCGCAGCATCGGAGTTCACCGTCGGACTGCTCGCCGCCAGCGACTGGGGCGCCCAGTGGATTTCCGGCGCGGCGGGAACCGCGTTGCCGATCTTCCGCAAGGAGTTTGCCGTCAGCAAAACCCTGTCGCGGGCGCTGGTTTCCGTATGCGGGCTCGGGCAATTCGAGCTGCGGGTCAACGGCAGCAACGTCAGCGACGCAGTCATGGAACCAAGTTGGACCAACTACACCAAGAATTGCCACTACGTCACCTACGACGTGAGCAAGGCCTTGGTACAAGGAAACAACGCCATGGGCGTCCTGTTGGGAAACGGCATGTACAACGTGCCCACCAGCAGCCGCTACGCCAAGTTCACCGGGTCGTTCGGATCGCCAAAGCTGATCCTGCGCCTGCAGATGGAATTCACTGACGGCAGCAAGGACGCGGTGGTGAGCGACACATCGTGGACAACCGCGTCCGGGCCAATCACCTTCACCAGCATCTTTGGCGGAGAGGACTTCGACGCCCGGCAGGAACCCGCGGGCTGGGACAAGTCCGGCTTCGCTGCAAGCGCTTGGAAACCGGCCACCGTGGCCAGCGGCACCGCGCCTTCTCTCGTCGCCCGATCCGCGCCGCCGGTGAAGGTCATGCAGGAGTTCGCCTCACCAAAGGTGACCCAGCCGCAGTCGGGCGTTTTCGTTTATGACCTGGGACAGAACTTCGCCGGCTGGCCCGAGTTGAGCGTGCAAGGGACCGCCGGCTCTACCGTCAAACTGACCCCTGGCGAATTGTTGAGCGGAGGAAAGGTCAGTCAGGCGAGTTCGGGCAGCCCAGTCTGGTTCTCCTACACGTTGAAAGGAAGCGGCACCGAGGTCTGGCA
>Ga0182021_10000720_pt1 | contig 36523 bp, 23 predicted proteins | sample 612E3MmetaG_FD_120493 | JGI IMG/M metagenome (GOLD analysis project Ga0182021, IMG submission 120493) | Permafrost microbial communities from Stordalen Mire, Sweden - 612E3M metaG (Illumina Assembly) | ecosystem: Environmental > Terrestrial > Soil > Wetlands > Permafrost | place: Sweden...
GAGCGGCCTCGGCATACATGGTTATCGGCAGCGGCCCGCCAGAGTTGCCTGCCTTCAGCCTACATTCACCTCATTGTCACGCCCGCTTGCCGCACTTCTGAACATGCCACTGGCACCACGCCCAGCGGGCACCACGCCCAGGCGCGAACATGCCACTGGCACCACGCCCAGCTCTTGCCGCACTTCTGAACATGCTCTGAACATGCCACTGGCACCACGCCCGGCTTGCCGCACTTCTGAACATGCCACTGGCACCACGCCCAGCGGGCACCACGCCCAGGCGCGAACATGCCACTGGCACCACGCCCAGCTCTTCTGAACATGCCACTGGCACCACGCCCAGAATATGCCACTGGCACCACGCCCAGGCACCACGCCCAGCGGAACATGCCACTGGCACCACGCCCAGCTCTTCTGAACATGCCACTGGCACCACGCCCGCAGCACCACGCCCGCACTTCTGAACATGCCACTGGCACCACGCCCGGCTTGCGGAACATGCCACTGGCACCACGCCCAGAATACGCCACTGGCACCACGCCCAGCGGGCCGCCTTATCGATGGCACCACGCCCAGGCACCACGCCCAGGCACCACACCCAGCGAAATCCGCCCCAGCGCATTCACCCTCCCTGTAAGGGGTTTACTGGCGGCCATCGTGCGCAAGGTGCTGGAGGGCTGACCCATTTCTTGCCCGTCCTTCTCGAGGATTTTCTCGCCGACATTCTGATGCCATCGGGCTTCGGCTCCCCAGGACTTGGCACTCCTCACCGTCGGGCGCGGAGGTGAGGTCATCAAGGGTTGCCAGCTACGCCCTATGTGGCCGCCTTGCACCTTATTCATTGGTATTGAAGGATGTCGTGACTCGTTTTGATGGAATTGACGATTCTACTGTTGGCCCATCATCCGCTGCCTCAAGTCCGCACTCAAACCCGCCGAAGATCACCAGAGATGAAGCGAATCTTGGTGGTGGACGACGACCCTTCGATCCTCCTAGGCATCTGTCGAAACTTGCGTAGCCGACGCTTCGAATGGGAAGCCGTGCTTGCCCTCGATACGGAAGAGGCTTGCGGACGGCTTGACGCAGCCCCGGACATTGATGTTCTCGTTTGCGATCTGGCGATGCCCGGCGGTGGCGGTGAAGCGTTGTTGCGCTACGCAATCGCCAAGCATCCCCATGTTGCGCGCATTGTTCTGAGCGGGCAGGGGCGAGGTGATAGTGCGCAACGATCCCGGGAACTCTGTCACCGTTTCCTAGAGAAACCCTGCCCAGCCGAGGAGATTGAGAAAGCTATCGCGTGGGCCATCGCGCGCCCCAAACACGTGGGATAGAGGCGCAAGACCACATCCAGCTTGACAACCCGCGGGCTCTCTAATAGGCAAGGCAGCTCGTGAAACTGGAACGGATTCAGATCCCCGATTGCGAAGGCAAGGTCTGCCGACCTGACCTTGAGCCAGCATTCCCAGCCCAGCTGCGCACCAGAACATTCAGATGATCGGCAGCGGGTCTAACCGGCGCGGCCCACCATCGTGCATAGTCACACGATGTAATCTCTGTTTCTCAGCGCCCTGGATCGCCTTGGCGAAACAGGCGTCAGTGCACCCGTATCTGATATGACTGGCGTCAGTCCAGCAAATGATGGCCCCGGCTCGCCCCGCGCCCACGAATCCGCCTGACCCTGCGTCGGTTCGACGCGCCGTCGCGTTCGTGGTCAACCTGGGAGCCTTCCTGACCCCATTCATGGCGGCCTCGCTGAATCTGGGGTTGCCCGCCATGGGACGCGATCTGCACATGGGCGCCACTACACTGAGCTGGGTGGCCAGCGCCTATCTCTTGAGTGCCGCTGTTTTCACCGTGCCTTTCGGCCGCATCGCCGACATCTATGGCCGTCGGCGCATCCTGCTCTGGGGCAACGTTTTCTTCACTCTCTTTTCCCTGCTCGCGGCCTTTGCGCCCTCGGCGGCGGTGATGATCGTCTTGCGGGTTCTGCAGGGCGCGGCCGGGGCCATGCTTTTCTCGACCGGCACGGCCATTCTGACCTCGGTGTTTCCTCCCGGCGATCGCGGACGAATTTTGGGCCAGAACGTCACCGCGGTCTACCTGGGCCTGGCGCTGGGGCCATTCGCGGGTGGGTTCTTGACCCAGCACTTCGGCTGGCGCAGTGTTTTTCTGGTCAACTTTCTGCTGGGTCTGGTGCTGGTGGCAACCGTGCTGGCGAGGCTATACGACGAATGGGCCGAGGCACGCGGCGAGGTGTTTGACAGCGTCGGCGCCCTGCTCTACGGCGCCACGCTGGTGGCCTTGATGTACGGATTTTCGCGCCTCGCGAGCACGACCGGCTTCTGGCTTCTGCCCCTCGGCCTGCTTGGACTGGGCGCTTTTGTCGTCTGGGAGATGCGCAGCCGGAGCCCGGTGCTCGATGTGTCACTCTTCCGCGCCAACCCGGTGTTCGCTTTCTCCAGCCTGGCGGCGCTCATCCACTACTGCGCGACCTTCGCAGTGACCTTCATGCTCAGCCTTTATCTGCAGTCAGTCCGGGGCCTTTCCCCGCAAAAGGCGGGCCTGGTGCTGGTGGCTCAGCCGGTGATGATGGCTCTCTTCTCCCCTCTGGCTGGCCGGCTTTCGGATCGCATCGAGCCGCGCGTGCTGGCCTCCATCGGGATGAGCGTGACGGCGGTAGGCATCTTTCTGCTGTCCTTCCTGCGCGCCGGAACACCCACCCCCCTGGTGGTGGCCGACCTGGTCTTCCTCGGCATCGGGTTCGCGTTCTTCTCATCGCCCAACACCAACGCGGTGATGAGCGCGCTCGACAAGCGCCACCTGGGCGTGGGCTCCGGCATCCTCGGTACCATGCGCCTGCTCGGCCAAAACCTGAGCATGGGCGTCGTGATGATGGTCCTCGCGCTGCACGTCGGCTCGCGCCCGCTTGCCTCCGATACGCTGGTTCCGTTTCTGCGCAGCCTGCACCTCGTCTTCCAGGTCTTCTCGGTCCTGGGCATTGCCGGCGTGTTTGCATCCCTGGCACGCGGGCGGGTACGGTAGGATCCCGCAATCAGATTTCCAGCGCATTGGCGACCGTCTCTGCCAACGACTCCATCGTATAGGGCTTCCCCAGCCAGCCCAACCCGCGCGCCATCGCAGCCTGCACCCGGTCATTGGGCGAATGTCCACTCACCAAGAGAGCGCGCTGATTGGGAAATAGCTGCCGAATCAGCTCGAATATCTCAAGCCCATCTCGTTCTTCGAGCAGGCTCATGTCTAGGATGACGAGGTCGCACGGACTTCTGCCCGTGGGCGCGGCCCGTTCAAACCGCCGGTAGGTTTCCTTCCCACTTTCCAGAGTCTCGACCTGGTATCCCAGGTGCTCAAGCACTCGCCGCCCGGTACGCAAGAGGACGGGAGAATCGTCGACCAGCAAGATCGTGGGCCGACCGAGCGGCAGCGGCGTCGGGGTGGGCGTAGCATCGGCCCGTTCCTCTGAGGGAAGGCATGGGAAATACAGCGTGAAGGTCGTGCCCTGACCGCGCACGCTGGTGACGTCGACGAAGCCGCCATGCTCCTTCACCACACCATGCACGATAGAGAGGCCAAGACCCGTGCCGCTCGATTCGCCCAAGGGTTTGGTGCTGTAGAAGGGTTCGAAAACCCGCCCCATGTCTTCCTGCAGGATCCCCCTGCCCGTATCGCTGATCGAAACCACCGCATAGTGACCCGGTTCGATGCGTTCGAATCCGACGATGGCTTCGGTCAATCGTCGCTCCCCAGCGCGCAACCTCAACTGCCCATCCCCCTCGATGGCCTCGACCCCATTGCGAATCAGGTTGGAGATCGCGCGCACGAGATGCGCCTCGGACGCTTGCACGACCAGCGGCTTCGACGGCAGGTGCGCCGCGATTCTCACGCGTCGGCCCGCGTCGGAGGCGACCCAGGCTGAGTTTTCGGCGATGCATTTCGAAACCACCGCAACCAGATCCAGATGTGTCTTGTTGACCCGGCCTTGGCGGCCCAGGGTCAGCAAGTCCTTGATGGTTTGCGAAGCGCGCAGGCTGGCGGCCTTCATGCTTCTCAAGTCGGCGCGCATCTCGCCGGCCCGTGCGTCGGGATCCAACCTGTCCAGCTCGGCCAGCAGAAGATCGGGCAGCGCCACGATCGGGCCCAGCGCGTTGTTGAGGTCGTGAGCCACGCCGCCCGCCAGAACACTGAGCGATTCCAGACGCTTGCTGGTTGCCAGACGTTCCAACTCGTCCCGCTCGTGCAGACGGGTTCTTTCTAGCAACTCTTGGTGAATCTGGATGCTCCGCAGCGCCACGTTGAGCTGGTCGCGCAGAACCTGATAGCCGTGGGTTTCCGGCAAACGCTCGAACACGGCAATCCCCAGACGCTGGGTTTCGAAGACCAGCGGAAATGCCAGCAGGGTACGTCTGCGCGATTCCAGGCCGCTTTCCGGTGGAAACAGCTCTTGCGCCGCAAACGCAAACGGCAAGGGGGATTGGGGCTCGCCATCCAGCATGCAGAGGAAAGGCTGCAGTTCCTTCGCGTTGCCATCCGTGAATCGCGACAAGAATGCGGTTCGAACGCCCGCACCGGGGAGGGCTCTCAGCAGCGACCGCTCAAGCGATTCCCAGTCCCACGCGATGCCGACTTGCTCGCCCGTGACCAGAAGCTTGCGGTAGTTCTGGTCAAGCGTCACACGGTGCTGGACCTGAATCGCCGCATCGGCGGTTGCGATCAACGCAAATGAATCTGCCCACAACCCCTCAAGCTCCAGATTGGCGAAGTCACGCAACTCCTCGCGCAGCCATTCAACCGCGTCCTGCAGCGCCCGGTACTGCGGGTAGCTCTCACCCGCCTGATCAAGGAGTCTTTCCAGGGCGCGAGCGAAGGACAGAGACTGCCCGCCAAGCTCGGCCGCTAGGGCTGCCACCAGTGCGTTCGCGGCTTGCTCGTGCTCCATGCCGGCCGCGTGAAGGATGGGGGCGAGGCTTCGCGCAAACTCGGCGGCATGGGCCTGCACGTGCTCTCGTGGACAGACCGACGCGGCCATAGAAACCGCTGTCTTCGCCCGACGCGCGCTTTGGTCGCAGCCACACGACCGGCGCACGACGAACTCGGTCACGAGCTGGGTGTGCGGGGCAACCGGTCGGCCCGCCATTTGGTCGAGCACGAGCCGCATCGCCCTTTCGGCCATCAGCGCGAACGGCTGAGCCACGCTGGTCAAGGCCGGGTTCCCCAGACGGGACAGCGGCAGGTCGTCAAACCCGGTTACCCGGACATCGCGGGGCACGTTGCGTCCGTGCTTGCGCAAGGCTGAGATCGCGCCCAAGGCCATGAAGTCGTTGGCTGCCGCGACGGCGTCGAATTCCAATCCCTGTTTCAGCAGCGCCTCGACGCCATCGAATCCGTCGCTGGGCATGAAATACCCAGGCACGACCAGGGCCGGGTCGAAACCAATCTGGTACCGCGCCAGCACCTCGCGATAGGCGAGCAACCGAGTCTCGGACTCGACCTTGCCGGGCGTTCCCGCAAGAAAGACCACGCGCCGGCAGTGGTGGTGGTGCACCAGATGCTCCACCGCCGCATGCATCCCGATGCCGTCGTCCACCGTCAAGCTCGGGATGTCGGGGATCTCAGTGCCGATGCTGCAGACAGGCAACTGGGAAAAGCGACGAACCAGACGCAGAAGTCCCTCTGGACCGCAGAAGCCGGACAGCAGCGAGGAGAGAACGATGACACCGTCAGCGCGTTCGGGCCCGATCATCTCGAAGATCGCATTGTGCGCGGCACACCCGCGGTGGGGTTCGTCGAGCCCGCGACCGAAGACCATGAGCAGGTTCAGATCGAGCGCCGTGGCCTGACTGGAGAGCGCGTTCTGGATCTGGGTGCCGTACCCACCTGCGAAGAAATCCATATAGTCGAGCAGCACCGCAATGGTCTTGCGGCCGGGTTGGCGATGGCAGGCGGGTGCATCCAAGACGAATCTATCCCCGGCGTGCAGTGGCGCCGGACATGGGAAGGCGCAGTTTGCCTATCTTGAAATACGGCTGAAAGGCTGGATTCTTGAGTCGCCGGGGAGACGGCGCCTGACGTGGTTTGAGGCATGCAAACCTGGAAGTCCGATGTATGCTGTCCCCATGACAAGGCGCAGGCGGCACCCGTTGCGACGGAATGTTGCCATCGCCGTCTTTGGTCTGGTGATGCTACGGACCGGCAGCCTTGCGCTGGCAGACGCGGAGAGTCCGCTTCCTGCACCATCGCCTGCGTCCCCGCCGGTTGTGTACACCCCGATACGTCCAGCGCCTGCGCCTGCCTCCCGACGCAATCCTGCCCCTGCACCCACGCAGCCGCCGGCTCCCGCGCCGGCTCCCCCACCCACCCAGCCGCCTCCTCCTTCTCCCACCCAGCCGCCTCCTCCCGCGCCAGCGCCGGCTCCCGCGCCGCCTGTGTACACCCCGATACCTCCAGCGCCAGCGCCGGCTCCCGCGCCGCCTGTGTACACCCCGATACTTCCGGCTCCAGCGCCGGTTCCCGCGCCGCCTCTGCAGACCCCGATACCTCCAGCGCCAGCGCCGGCTCCCGCGCCGCCTCTGCAGACCCCGATACCTCCAGCGCCAGCGCCAGTTCCCGCGCCACCCATGTACACCCCGATGCTTTCTGTGCCAGCGGATCGACCGGCACCGATCTCTGTCACCGTGCCGAAGGCCCCCGCGGCAGCGGCAACCGCCGCGCCTGACGACGCGGTGATCGCGCAGACAGCAGCGCGTGCAGCTTACGCGCCCGCTTCACCCCACCTGTTTGGACTCGCGACCGACCTCGGTCTGCCTGACGGGGCCAATCTCGGCCTGGTCGTTCGTCCGGCTTCTTGGATCCGCCTGCATGGCGCTGGCGGGACCAACTCGGCCAACGTGGGTTTCCGGGGCGGAGTCACGGCAATCCCGTTTTGGTTGTGGCACTTCGGGCCTTCGCTCACGATAGAGGCCGGTTTCTGCCGGATGGGGGCCGTCAATAGCGTTGTTCGCACGTTCTTCCAAGTCCCCTCCTGGATGAAGGACTACGCGCAGCAAGCAGGGTACTCCTACTACAATGCCCATCTCGGGCTCGAGTTCGGGCGGCGCAATGTGACGGGTTTCATCCACATCGGTGGCAGCTACGTGAACGCGACTGTGCACGCGCCCAAGCCTGTTTCCATTCCTCCGGCCAACCCCAACAGTACCGACGAACCGGCGCAGTTGGTCTTGCGCCAGGATGCCACGGTCCGGGCATACACGATTTCGGCGAAGGTGGGGTTCATCGTGTTCTTCGGAGGGCTATGATCATGCGTCCCCACCATGCCCTGGCGGCGTTCACGTTGGCTGGCGCCTCTTTCTCCGGCTGCACCCCGTTGGTGGAGATCGACGCGCCTGACATCGAGGTCACCCAGCCCAACCTGCAATTTCCCGCGGCTCCCGCCGGCGCAACGTCGGGCACAACCGTCAAAGGGAGCTTCGTGCTCCGCAATGCCAGGCTCGGTGCGTCCTCCAGTCCCGATGCCGGGTCTTACAAGAAAATCAAGCGTCTGGATCTCACTCGATTGGTTTTCAAGACCAACACGGGCGTCGTGGACTTTGCTTTTCTGGACCACCTGACTGTGGAGGCGACGAACGCTGCCTGTTACTCGGCGCCGACCGCTGACCGGCCCGTGGTGCAAATCCTTGACTATGAGGTGTCCCACCAACCGGAGATTGGGGCTGAGTTGCCGATACCACTGTCCCCGCCGGTCGACATGCTGCCCCTCTGGGGACGGACTTCGCTTTGTGTCACCGTCGAGGCGACCGGCAATCCCCCGAAGGTTGACTGGTCGATCGATGTCGTGTTCTCGCTGTCAATCAAGATCAATCAATAGCCAGGCCGCGCCTTGACTCCCTCACCATCGTCTCGTAGGTAGAGGAAATGGCTTGGGCCACGGGCAGCGAACAAGTGCGACGCGCGAGGATGCGCGCCACGAGCACCCTGCTGCTGGCTGCCCAGCTTCTTGCCCTAGGCCATCTGGTGGTCGTCCGGCATGGTGTCTGTTTCGAACATGGTGAGGCGGTTCACCTGGGATCGCCGCGCGAAGCACAAGTGGTGAATTCGACCCCTGAGCGCGCAACCACGCATCCCGTTCTCGACGGCCCGGCCCAATCAGCCGAGGGTGCCCATGACCACTGTCTGGCCCGGGCCAACACCCGCGAGCGGTTCGCCTTGTTGCCTGATCTGGACTCGCGGCCCGCCCCGCTGCTCTTGGCCGCACCCCTCCCGTCACTTTCAGCCGTCGGCACAGTATCAGCAGTGGCGGTGATCCTCCTCGCCCCCAAGAACTCGCCTCCCTGGGCGTAGCCCAGGCAAAGCGCCAGGGGCGCACAGGGAAGGCCGGGGAGCGGGAGCGTCCCTGTCTTTTCGTTTTCGCCGCCACGCTCCCGGTTTGGTGAATCCACGGAGGACGAGTGATGATTCCTTCTGCTCTGATTGCAGCCTTGCTGCTCGCGCAGCCGCCCGAGGGCAGAGCCACCGCGCCCGCTGCGACCGACATCCCGACACCCGGCGGCGCGCCGGCCGCGCCTGAAGCGAAGCCAGCACCCTGCGACGATGACCTCCTTCGGCGCATCGAGGCGCTGGAAAAGGCTGCGGAAGAGCGCGCTCCGCCACCCTCGCCCCGGTCAAACGCGGGAGCCTTCACTCAGAATCGCTTCAACCCGGATCTTTCGATCATCACCGACTTCGCCCTGGTCGGCACCAGTATCACCGATCGCGCCGCCCAGACCCTTGCCCTTCCCGGATACCTCGAAGAATCGGACCGGGGCGGGAAGTTGCGGGGGATCGACTTCAACTACCTCGAACTGGCCTTCAACGCCGCGGTTGATCCGTACTTCGACTTCTCCGGCATTGTCACGGTCGCGCCCGCTGGGGTCGACGTCGAGGAGGCCTACGTCGACACACGCCAACTCCCGTTCGGCTTTCAGCTACGAATCGGGAAGTTGCTTTCGGCCTTCGGACGGCTCAATGGAATGCACCAACACTTCTGGGATTTCTACGACCAGCCTCTCGTCTACGAGGCCTTCATCGGTGCGGAAGGGTTCAAGAACCCGGGATTGAGGGTGTCCTGGACCGCACCTGTCGATTTCCTCTTGCAGTTCAACTTCGAGGTCTTTCAGGGCATCTCTGCTGGATCGCCGACCTTCAACGCCGTTGGCTACAGCCTGACCAGGGCAAACGGGACGGTACTCTTGTCCACGGCTCCGTTCGTCCCGGCCTTGTACGTCGGATCGCTGAAGACCTCATTCGATTTCGGGGACCACGTCTTTTTGCTTGGTGCCTCCACCATGTACGGACACTCGACCCAGACGCGCATCGACGGCTTGCCGACCGACACGGCCTTCAGCGCTCCCGGCACGGTCCTGTACGACGCTGAGTTGACCTACAAGTACCTCATCAGTTCGTACCGGAGCATCACCTGGCAAAGCGAATACCTTGGCCGCGTGTCATCCGGGGATCTTGCTCTGGCGTCCGACCCCGATGGGCGCATGCACCACGAATCCAAGAAGCAGGGTGGTTTCTACACCCAGCTCATCTGGCGATTTGACGATCCGGGCCAGTGGAGGGTGGGGGCCCGATTCGACCTGCTCGTCCAGAACTCGCTCACCATCGACGGCGTGGGGCAGCCGCTCGACAACATGCTTCAGCGCTACACCGCCATGCTCGAATTCAGCCCGACTGAATTCTCCAGATTCCGACTTCAGTATGCGTTCGACCGGTCCCGCTATCTGGATGGGGCGCGCAAGGATATCCACGAGGTCTTGCTCCAGATGAACATCGCCGTCGGCCCCCACGGGGCGCATTCATTCTGAGGACTAGGAGAAGCCCAATGAAGTTCATGATGACAAACCTGCTGGTCGCAACAGCGATCGGCCTCGCCCTCGCCGGCCCTGCACAGGCCAAGACCAAGATCGTGGTCACCTATCCCTACATCGCAGCGCTGGTCGGGGAGATCGCCAAGGACCAAGTCGATGTGACCACCCTCGCCAAGGGTGATGAAGACCCGCATTTCGTGGTGCCCCGCCCCTCGTTCATCGGAAGGCTGCGCCAAGCGGACCTTCTCATCATCAATGGCGCCTCGCTGGAAATCGGGTTCGTGCCGCCGCTCATCCGGCAGGCCAGCAACCCGAAGATCGTGCCGGGTGCCGACGGCTTCGTCGACCTGTCCCAGTTCGTCGAGCTCATCGAGAAGCCGGACAAGCTGAGCCGCTCCGAGGGCGACATCCATCCCGAAGGAAACCCGCACTTCATCCTCGACTGGCACAATGTGCCGCCCGTGGCGCGCGCCATTGCCGATGCCCTGGCGCGTGCCGATCGCGGCGGTGCCAGCGCGTACCGGAAGAACCTCGACGTTCTCCTGGCGCGCTGGAAGGCCCAGTCCGACGCATGGGACAAGAAGGCCGCGCCGCTTCGAGGCAAGGCGATCATCCAATACCACCGCCTGTTCAACTACTTCGCTCGGCGAACCGGAATGAGGATTGTCGGCGAGTTGGAGCCGAAGCCCGGCATACCTCCGACTAGCCGACACCTGGAGGAGCTGATCGAGGCGAATGCGGCCGGCACGGTCTACATGGTCGCGGCCGATCCGTATCACGAAAGGAAGTCCCCCGAAGGTTTGGCGAAGAAGCTGTCGGTTCCGTGGGTCGTGCTGCCACAAGATGTGGGAGCGGTTGCGTCTGCCAAGGACATTTTCAGCCTGTACGACACCCTGCTGGCGAGCGTCCTCAAATGATCGACATTCTCCTCAGCGCATTCCTTCTCTCGGTCGTGCTCCTCGGCATCCATTCCTACTATGGACTGCACATCATCGAGCGCGGCATCATCTTCACCGATCTCGGAATTGGACAGATGGCCGCCTTTGGCGCCGCGATCTCTATCCTGGCTTTCGACGGCAGGTATATGTACCCGGTGTCGCTCGCCTTCTCGCTTGCGGGCGCCTTCCTTATTGCTCTGTCGACCAAACGAACGCGGAACCATGAGGCTTTCATCGGGCTTCTCTACGCCTTCGGAATGAGCGCCGCGGTCATCGCCCTATCCCGGGCGCCCCGCGGGGCGGAGGAGATGCAACACCTAGTGGCCGCCGACATCCTCTTCGTGCCGATGCGCGCCGTCCTCAAGACGGCGGGCCTCTATCTGGCCATTGGGGCTGTGCTCTGGTTCACCATGGGACGATTGCGGGGCACGTTGAAGGAGATGGTGTTCTTCGGCACGTTCTCGCTCACCGTCACCAGCTCCGTCAATCTCGCGGGGGTTCTCGTGGTGTTCGCCATCCTGGTTGCTCCTGCTTTCATCGTATCGAGTGTGAACCGCTCGTTCAGGACGAAACTGCTGCTCGCGTGGGGGCTCGGGACAGTGCTCAACCTCATCGCCATCACCGCGTCGTACTTCCTCGACCTTCCCACCGGACATACCGTCGTGGCGCTCTACGCACTCAGCGGGATCGTCTTCACGCTCGTGCGCGGAGCAGTCAACGCGAGTCGGGCTGCGTGAAGCTGGCGCCTCTATGAATTGAACGGTCTTTTGGGTCTACGCATACACGTGGTTGAACAGCAGGTAGAAGCCGATGCCAGCCGGGCCAAGACCGATGAAAAGCTCGCCGAAGCCACCGGGCGTTCCGCCTGCGCCAGCGAATTTCCGTCGCGGCTGACCGCCAAGACTCGCGCCTGCTTCGCTCATGCGCGTGATTATGCACCGGAGCTGGGAGAGAGGGCTACTCCTGTCGCGCGCCTGGATCTCTGTGCGCAGCCAGGTGCGCGCGTCGGCGGGCGCTCCGCTCGTGCCTGAGGCGCAGCTTCTTGGATCGCATGGCCAGATCGTGGGCCACGGTGTCCTGGGGCGGGATCACCAGTTCGGGCCCCAGAATGGGAGCCGGATTGACGATATTGCCCTTGACGAAGATCTGCAGGTGAAGATGACTGCCCGAAACCTTGGTTCCCGAATGGCCGACGGCGCCAAGTCGGTCACCGGCCTTCACTCGGTCGCCGACATGCACGCGATACCTGGATAGGTGCATGTAGCAGGACTGGATCACTTCCCCGTGGCGCACACACACGAACAGGCCACCGGGACCCAATGGGGGACGCCGAGTCCGCCCCAGCTCTTCGGGCGGCACAGCCATCGCCGGCACCCGCCCGGGCAGGTCGAAACCCACGAACGCCACCACGCCGTCGGCCAGGCTGAGCACCGGCTCGCCCGCGGTGGCGTCAATGTCGAGGCCGCGATGGGCGCGCACACCCAGTTCGCGATCCTCACCAAGGCCACTGGGCGCCACGCGCGGCGTGCCTTCAAGCGGCGAGACCACGGCAATTCCCAACGGTGTCTGATGCGGTACGGGCTGCCTGCCCAAGTAGCGGTCGATCAGCCGTCGCCGGGCGACTAGGGCGCGATCCTCGCCGCCCGTGCCACGCACCACATCCCCCCAACCAAAGTGCGCCACCGCACTCCGGTGGGACACCGAGCCTGCAAAGGCCTGGTCGATGGCCGGGTGTTGATCCTGCCACATGCCCAGAAGGGCCGCCCCCACCCGCAGGCTATGGCGCGCCTGTGTGAGCAGCCACGGATTGAGCGCCCCCCGCGGCAAAGGCCGCGTCTTCTCCGCCCACGCCTCTCCCTCACGCACTTGATACACCAGTTGCGAGACGCGCACATTGGCCGCATACATGCGCGGTTGGATCTGCAACAGCCCGATGCCAAACGATGTCCGCAGCCGTGGGTTGCAGCGACTGGCCCGATAGACCAGCGCCGCGAGGAGAAACGGGTCCACGCTCGCCTCGGCAGCAGCCTCGCGCACACCGTCGGCAACACTTGCGATGGCGCGCGCCGTAGCCATGCCTTCGCACAAGCCAGAAAGGGCGGCACGGAAGCGAGACGGATCAGGCGGGCTGGGCGGGGACGCTGGCTCAGCCGGCCAGCGCCGGATGTCCTTCAATTCGTGCACGCCGGGCCGCAGCCCTTCCTCGCTGCGACGCCTTCGCGCGGGCCAAGGCGTCTGGGCTGCCACGGCCGGGACATCAGCCGCGAGCAGGGCGACTGCAGCAAGAGCCGAAAGCCGGAAGAAGATCACAAGACCAACATTATATGAATCCGATCACCGCTGTTGAAGCCAAGTCGACCTCCGGTTAGGCTGGCCTTCGCGTGTGGCAGTGGCGCGCCCGGACGCGAGGCCGAGACTAGCCTAGGCTGAGACCCTGAAACCCTCGGAGAAACCATGCGCAGAATGGCTCGCTTCCTGGTCGTGTTTCTGGCCGGTGTGGCCATCCTGGCCTACCTGGCTTCAAGCGCGGTCCAGCGGACCACCCGCCGGTGGTTCGAGGCTGACATCGCCCAGCGCATGGCCGCTCTTGCCCAAAAAGCCCAGCCCGCCTTGCTTGCGCGCTGGGCGGCAGGGGCACATGAGCCTTTCGAGGCCATGCTGACCGACCTGACCCGCGACGAGCGCATCACCGCAGCCGGAGCCTGCGGCCAGAACAACCAACTGCTGGCCCGCACGCCCGCCTTTCCCCGTGACCTCGACTGTGCCCAGGTCAGGCAGCGCGTGGCCGCCGAGCGCGAGGGCCGGCCCACCACACCCGGCCTGGCCTGGGGAACCAACTGGTCCTTGCCAGGCGGCGACGTGTACCTCAGCGCCGTGCCCGTCGTGCGCGAGGGTACGCCTTTGGGCTTGTTGCTGTTGGTGCACGACCTTTCCTTCATCGACCGCAAAGACGCGCGGCTGCGCCAGCTTCTGCTCATCGTATTCGCCGGCCTCGCTCTCTGCGCCGCGCTGGTCACCGTGGTCGCCGCCCGACTGTCGTGGCGTGGGTTCCGCAAGGAACTGCGCCGCTTCATCCTGGGTGAATCGCGGCGCAAAGAGTTTCTGCCCATCGTGGCTGACGTGCGCGAATTGGTCGAGCGCATTGCCGCCGAGCGCGAGATTGACGGGCCAGCCAGTGCGTGGAACCCGCAGCATCTCAAACAAGCGTTGGTGCGCCACTTCCCCGGCGAAAGGGTGATGGTGCTGGCCAACCGCGAACCCTATATCCATGAACGCGGCAGCGACGGCGCGGTTCAAGTCCGCCATCCCGCCAGCGGCCTGGTCGCGGCGATCGAACCGGTGTTGCGCGCCTGCTCGGGCGTGTGGATCGCCCATGGCAGTGGCTGCGCCGATCGCACGGTGGTGGACAGCAAAGACCACGTGCGCGTGCCGCCCGGCGAAGAATCATACGTCTTGCGCCGGGTGTGGCTGTCGGAACAGGAAGAACGCGGCTACTACTACGGCCTGGCCAACGAGGGCCTGTGGCCGCTGTGCCACCTGGCGCACGCACGGCCCATCTTCCGCAGCACCGACTGGGCCACCTATGAGGCGGTCAATCGCCGTTTTGCCGACGCCGTGTGCGACGAAGCCGAAGGCGAGGATCCCGTGGTCCTGGTGCAGGACTATCACTTCGCCCTGGTGCCGCGCCTGGTGCGCGAGCGACGGCCGCGCGCCACCATCATCACCTTCTGGCACATCCCCTGGCCCAACGGCGAGCACTTTGGCATTTGCCCGTGGCGTGGGGAGATCCTGCAGGGCATGCTCGGCAGCAGCATCCTCGGCTTCCACACCCGGCAGCACTGCAACAACTTTCTCGACTCGGTGGATCGCTACCTGGAGGCGCGCATCGATCGCGAGCAGAATGCGGTCGTGCAGCGCGGCCGCGCGACCATGGTGCGGCCCTACCCGATTTCCATCGAGTGGCCCAGCCGCTGGGTTGCCAGCGCAGCGCCGGTGGGCGAGTGTCGCCGTAGCGTGCGCCGGGATCTCGGTCTGCGCGACGATGCCTTGCTCGGCCTGGGCGTGGATCGGCTTGACTACACCAAGGGCATCGAGGAACGCCTGCTGGCCGTGGAGCGGTTCTTGGAGCGCTTCCCCGCCTACGCAGGCCGCTTCAGCTTCGTGCAAATGGCGGCGCCCAGCCGAACCCTGATCGAGCGCTACCGACAGCTCGACGAGACGGTGGAGCGAACCGCGGCGCGCATCAACCAGCGCTTCGGTGAGGGTGCCTATCAGCCCATCATCCTTCTGCGTGCCCACCACGAGCCGCCCCAGGTCTTCCGCTACTACCGCGCCGCTGACCTGTGCTACGTCAGCAGCTTGCACGACGGCATGAACCTGGTGGCCAAGGAATTCGCGGCTGCGCGCGATGACGAGCGCGGTGTGCTGCTGCTGAGCCAATTCACCGGCGCCGCGCGCGAGATGTCCGAGGCGCTGGTCGTCAACCCCTATGATCTGGAAGAAGCCAGCGCTGCCATGGCGCGGGCGCTCAGCATGCCCCCTGAAGAACAACGCGAACGCATGCGCGCCATGCGCGCCTTTCTGGCCGAGTTCAACGTATACCGTTGGGCCGGACGCATGCTGATGGACGCGGCTCGTCTGCGCCGCAAGGAGAGCCTGCTGGGCCGCAACAGCGACGAGGTTTCGAGCCTGCGCAGGCTTCCGAGATGAAGTCTCTCCTCGCGCCGCAAAATCGCCCGGTGCTGCACTATCTGGCCCGTGTCCGCCTGCTGCTGGCCTTTGACTTCGACGGCACTCTGGCGCCCATCGTGGCGGATCCAGCTCGCGCAGGCCTGCGTCCACGCACCCGCCGGTTGTTGACGGAGGTGGCCGGGAAGTATCCCTGCGTGGTGATTTCCGGCCGCAGCCGCGCGGATGTGGCCCGCCGCTTGGCCGGAATTCCATTGCGCCGGGTGTTCGGTAACCACGGCAGCGAACCATCACCCGCCTTGCCCGCGGCCCGAAAGGCGGTGCGGGGCTGGGTTGCTTGTCTGACGGGGCGGCTCGGGCACGTAGCCGGAGTCATCTTTGAAAACAAGGGCGCCAGCCTCGCCATCCACTATCGCAAGTCACGCAATAGGCGCGCCGCCCTCAAGGCAATTCTGGCTGCCACTGCCGATATGACCGAAGCGCGCGTTCTGCGGGGGATTCTGGTGGTGGACCTATTGCCGGTGGGCGCGCCCAACAAAGCCGCGGCTCTGCAATCAGAACTGCGCCGCTTGCGCTGTCAAGCCGCCATGTATCTGGGCGACGACCAGACCGATGAGGATGTGTTCGCGCTTGACCGGCGCCTGCCCTTGCTGGCCGTGCGTGTGGGACGCCGGCCGCGCAGCCTGGCCCCGTACTACCTGCCCAGCCAGGCCGACGTGGATGCGTTGCTGGCTGGGTTGCGGGAATTGCGGCAGCATCGATGATGGCTGCGGCGGCACGCTGAAATGCGGGGATGATTGCCCGCCCGGCTGGATTTGCGAAAACGGCATTTGCCGAAGCTCGGCGGCTATGTGCATGCCGGTCCAATGTGGATCGCACCGTCGGGCACTTGGCCTCAACCGCCGCCCCCGCCGCTGCCCCTCCCAACACCGAGACCGCCACCACCACGGCTGCCCCGGAACACGCCACCGTGCTGTTTCCGGGATGGGATGGAATGAGCGCCCGGAAGGCTCAGTTCCACACTGCGTAATGGTAGCTCCGCCGGATCGATCGGACCTTGGTCAGCAGGGTGGCCCCGTGAAGTGCCCAGCGAGAGACGGCGCAAATCGCCAGCGCATTATGAGATCTCCCGTCGACAACGCTTTGTCGTCTCTCCTCGCCGAGGGACTTCGTCGCGAAGCCTCGCCCCAGGTCTGGAACTCGGTGTTGAAACAACTCTCACTCCGCACCGTGTCTAGCGAGTATCATTGTGGTCTGCAGGGTGACTCATGAGGAAGATGGTCTTGTTTGCGGTCGCCGTCGTTATGGCAGGATGCGGGCGACACGGTGGACTTCGTGCCAGCAATACCAATCCGACAACGACCGGGGATGCGGCGGCCGCTGGGACTGGTGGGATGGGCGCCAGCGGCAACGCTGGTGCCAGTGGCGCCGCGGCTGGCAGCGGAACCAACATCGCTGGAAGCACAGCTACCGGCAGCGGCGCGGTAGATGCGGCGACCGGCGGCGGTGGCGCAGCTTCAACGGGCGACAGCTCCGGCTCCAGCGGCGGCACCGTAGCTAGAACGACGGGCAGTGGCGGAATAGCCTCCTCAGGTGGCAGGGTGGAGGCCAGCGCTGGCCAGAGTGGCGGCTCCAGCGGCACCAGCGGCGGCGGCTCTGCTCTGGGCGGCAGCACGGGTGGCAGCGGTGGCCAAAACGGCGGCTCCAGCAGCACCGGCGGCGGCGGCTCTGCTCTGGGCGGCAGCACGGGTGGCAGCGGTGGCCAAAACGGCGGCTCCAGCGGCGCCGGCGGTGGCGGCGTGGCTGGAAACGGGGAAGCATCCGGTAGCGGCGGCGCAACCGGCAGTTGCACCGGGTGCCAATCCCTTGAGCAATGTTGGGATGGCCAGCTTTGCGTAGCGAAGTCGGTCTCGGTCCCAGCGGGCTTTGCCATTGACGCCACGGAGGTGACGCGCGGTCAATATGCCGCGTGGCTTGCAACGAATCCCGCTACCACCGGGCAGGCAACGGTCTGCTCCTGGAATGCGAGTTTCACACCGGACGTCACGTGCATGGGAAGAGTCTCCGTGTGCCAGGGCACGGCGTGCGCACAGCATCCCCAGCCGTGCGTCGACATGTGCGACGCTGCCGCCTACTGCACGGGTGTTGGCAAGCGACTCTGCGGAGCGATCGGCGGTGGTTCAGTTTCTTCAGTCACTCCAGACATGTCCCTCAACATTGCGACCAAGAGCCAATGGTACAATGCCTGCACCTCGAGCGGCGTCAACCAGTTCACCTACGGCAATTCCGCGGTATGGGGCAACTGCAATGACTATCTGTCGTTCAGCACCACAACCGTGCCGGTGGCTAGCATGCCGGAATGCCAGTCTCCGATACCTGGATACGCGGGAATCTTCGATCTGATCGGCAATGTGTCGGAGTGGGAAGACAACTGTAACGGGTCTGCCGGGCAGGCGGACCGCTGCAAGCTGCGCGGCTTCTCCTTTGGCGCAGGCGAGCTCATGCCCATGTGCAGCCAGTTCACCTCCGCATACCGCGATGCGACCTACGCAACCATCGGATTCCGTTGCTGCATTCCCTAGGCTGATTCAAGAGTCCGACCAACCCGTTGACTTCGTCAGCGGAAACCAACAAGAATCGGCCGCTCCGCCCATGCAAGTTCCCTATCAAGCCAATCTGCTCGCGCTCGCCCTCGTGGTCGGCGCCGCGACGCTGCTGGTCGCGAACCTCCATCGCAAGGCCGCACCCACCCTGACGAAAGACGCCCTCGTTACGCTCAGCAGTCGAGACCCGTCTTCCCCCGATCCAGCGCACGTCATCGACGGGGATACGTTTCAACTTGGGTTTCAAACCCAATCACAGCAGGGACCCTGGGTCCAACTCGATCTCGGCAGCGAGCAACTCGTCCATCACGTCGTCGTGTACAATCGCCTCGACTGTTGTCGCGAACGGGCCGTCCCGCTGGTGATCAAGCTGAGCCATGATGGGAATAGCTTCACTGAAGTGGCTCGCGTGGACGCTCCATTCGATAGGTGGGACGCCAAGATTCCTCCGCAAAACGCGCGCTTTGTTCGCGCAGAATTGCTCAAGTTCGACATCCTTCACTTCAACGAAATCGAGGTTCGCTAGTGGAAGCCTCGCCGCCTGAGAATCAGCGCTACAAGCACATCGACGCGTTGCTTGCAGTGTCGGTTGTCCTGCTGAAACTTCACGTCCTGCACGACACATGGGGCAGGATGCAAGGCTTCGACGCGGGCGGTTGGATCGATATGCTCCATGCCACCCATTGGTTTGAACCACTACCGCCGCCCTACCTCTTGTGGTCCAGCTGGCATCCGCCGCTTTCGTTTCTCATTGGACGACTTGTCTATCTCGTCTATCCGCATGAAGTCGAGGCTAGCCAAGTCGTCTCCACGCTGGCCATTCTTGTTGCGTTCTTCGCGCTTCGCCACACCATGCGCTGTCTTGGCTGGCTTTGGACGCTTCCCGGGCTGTGGTTGCTATACGGAGGCTTTTCGATTCCTCTGATTGTGTGTCTTGCTGTCGAGACCACTTATGACGCCTGGGTTCTGGCCTGGTTCATGCTGGCGTTTGCCGCTTCGGTGTCGCTGTTCTGGCATCAATTGTCGCCAGGGTGGTGGAAGGACAACCGTTTTACCCGTCGGCTCACGCTGTTAGGGCTAATTCTGGCCGCGGGCCTGCTGAACAAATACAACGGCCTGATTGCATTCGGATTGCCCTTTCTGATCATCGCCGTAAGGAGGGGTATCAAGGCCACATTGCGGGAATCCAGTGCGCCAATCTTGGCGGCATTGATCGCCCTTGTCGTGGTGTTCCCGTTCTACTACAAGCACAACTACAGGGTCGAGGGTCGCTGGATGCCAGCCAGCATGGACGCGCGTCGGGCCGCCGACTTGGTGGTGAGCCGTGCGGAGCGGGACGCCGCCCCCTTGGCGTTTATCGGCCACATGTTGCGGTATCCACGCAGGTTGCCCCGCAATCCGCAGGAGCCGGTTCTGGACTCATTCCCGCATTCATTCTGGCTTCACACCTGGACCAGGGATATTTGGCTGGGTAGACAACCCCAGCCTTCGCTGACAATTAGTTGTGTGTATTCTGGTGCGTTTGCCGTTATCACGCTTCTTGGTACGGTATTCTTCTTCATTCGGAGACGCCGAATCCCGCCGGTTTGGCGACATCTCGGGTGGGTGATTCTCTGTATCGCGGCTTTCCAGTGCGTATCCGCCCTAGCCTTCGCCTGGAAGTATCCCATGTGGGATTGGCGAATATTCAAGACAAAGTATATGAGCCCCACCGTGTTCTGGATTCCCTATGCAACTGCCGTGGGCTTCAGCGACGACTGGTTCTTGGCGCGCCGGACGACGTGGCTTCGGTGGTTCGAGGAGTTGGCCTTCTGGGCATTGGTCGCCTTCACCCTGATCAATCATCTTCTGCCTGTTTACTAGCCTGTCTCGGCGACGATGCGCAGGGGACGCACGGTGGCGGCTTGCGGCGTGGCGGACGGCGATGCCCTGACTTGGAAGTCTGGCACTTCGTGACGCGCGCGAAAGGCGGCGTGAGACCTTGCGGGGCGCCAGGTCTTCCGGCCGCTCGACATTCCCGCCCCTCAGGAATTGCTCCGTTTGCGGCCCTGGGTCTGACATGCTTGCCCTGATCGTGTCGCGCCAGCCAACGGGAAGGCCTGGAATCTAGGTCTTGCTTGTGTTGGCAGCACCCTTGCAGCAGGTGACGAGCCATGAAGAACACTTCTGTCATATTGGTTGGGGTTTCGATGTTGGCGGGTGCTGCCGGCTTCGTGCTCTTCGCACGAGCCGGGGCCAAGGCTGGTGCGCTTCACGGCACGGCCGCACCGGCCTGTACCGATGAAGACGGCGACGGCTATGGCATCGGGTGTGCGGCCGGGCCTGACTGCAATGACCACGATGCGGCCATGCACCCTGGTGCGGTCGAGGCGTGCAACTTCAAGGACGACGACTGCAACGGCTTGGTCGATGATGCGCCCAACTGCGCAGCCGCCGCCATGGATCCCAGCCCCGTGCGCGTGCCCGCCGGATCATTTCTGATGGGCAGCGAGGCCGGCGCCGCGGACGAGAGGCCGGTTCACCGAGTGAATGGCTCGGCGTTTGCCATGGACCGCTACGAGGTCACCAATGCCCGCTACCGGGCCTGCGTGAACTCGGCTGCTTGTGCCGCGCCTGCCCTCTTCAGTTCGAACGTACGGCCCCACTATTTCGATGACCCCGTTTTTGCCGACTATCCTGTGATTCATGTGTCGTGGAAACAGGCCGCCCAGTTCTGCGCCTTTGCCGGTGGCCGGCTGCCCAGCGAGGCGGAATGGGAGCGCGCCGCAGCCGGGAGCGATGCCCCGCGCACCTATCCCTGGGGCGCGAGCCCGCCCGATTGCACGAGAGCCAATTTCGCCGGTTGCGTGGGTGACACAGATAGAGTGGGCCGGCGGGTGGCGGGCCAGAGCCCGTACGGGGCGTTCGACATGGCGGGAAATGTCTGGGAGTGGACCGCGGATTGGTACGATGCGGGCTACTACAGCCGCAGTCCCGGCCAGGATCCCATCGGCCCGGATAGGGGCACATTGAAGGTCATGCGCGGCGGTTGCTGGGTGAGTGGGGAGAGTTCCTTGCGCACCACTTGCCGCAAGGCGGAATTGCCTGGTCTATGGGCGCCCAATGTTGGATTCCGTTGTATCTATCCCGAAGGCGCGAAGTGAACGGTGGGAAAGGAGACTAGCCATGAAGACCCAACTTGCACTCGCCGCCGGTTTCGTAGCTCTTCTCGCCGCCCGCTCGGCGCTTCCCTGTGGGGCTCCCTTTGGCAACGGGATCAATGTGAATCCGCAACAAGACATCATCGTGGTCCACAAGAACGGCGTAGAGACCTACGTGTTCCAACCTACGTTCTGCGGCACTGCCAGCAACTTCGGCTTGATTCTCCCTGTCCCTTCAACTCTCACCGAATCTCCGGCATTGTCCGACCAGGCAGCCTTCACTGGAGTCGTTGACTGGTCCAAGCCGCGGGAGGTCACCACCACCTCATGTTCTCCCTACCGTAGTGGTGGAGCGCCGGGCGGGACTGGATCGCCTACCGAAAACGGTGCCACCGTGGTCTCGTCGGGCCGGGTGGGTTTTCTCGATTGGGTTCAGCTAAAGGCCGACAACGAGCAATCGTTCACGGATTGGCTTACCACCAACGGCTATCCCTTCTCCGCCACGGCGTCCAGCGTGTTTTCCTACTATGTACAGAAGGCCTGGTACTTCGTGGCCTTCAAGATCAGCCAAGGGGCAGCGCCGGACGGTGGCGGTGGCATGATCTGCAAGTCACTTGGGCCAGTCAAGCTATCGTTTGCTTCCGCGGTGCCGGTCGTGCCCTCGCGTATGGCGAGTGCCAGCGCTCCCCCATCTTCCTACGGCAGCGGATTTTCGTGGCGCATTTTTGGCATTACCCCGGGCGACCAGCAACTGGCGTTTGCAGACGGCGCCAACTACAACCGAGTCCTTGGCTACTCAGGAGCGCTGACCGCGGACAATGTTTCCTCTCTGGCAGGTCTCGCTGCGGCGGGCGACCGTCTGACCAAGTTGACTGTGACGTTTTCCTTCGGATCGACGGATCCGGATGTGGGCCTGGCTTTGGCCGGCGCCAGTGACTATCGGGAGACTCAATACTTCACCGAATATGTTGTGTGCGATGCTGGCACGGATATGCCGGTCGACGCGATTCCCGCCTCGACCGACTCACGGCTCGCTGCCGACGCAGGAACCAAGCCCGACGGTCCGGCGGTCTTGACCGGCGCCGACGCTGGAAGCAGCGTCACCGCCACGCCGCCTTCGGAGTTTTCTGCCAGAGGTAGCGGCTGCTCCGTGGCCGGAGGGTCCACCTCCGGTGGCTTCTTCGCTTTGGCATTGCTCGGCCTGGCACTTCGGATTCGCATGCGGGGAAAGCGCTAGTTTGGGCACTTCGTGAAGTCGGCCTTCACAACTTCCCCTTGACGCAGAACCGTCAGCAGGCTTCCTTGGGACTCTGCCGCATATAGACATCGGCGATTTCCTCACACCCGAATGGCGGCGCGCAGGGCCCGCCTTTCCCGAATTGTCAGCGCTGGGTGTGAAGAGGTCGCAGCGGGGCTAGCCCGCCGCGATCCGGAAGCAAGGCCTTGTCTGGTGTTGCCTTCCGGGCCGCACAACCCGGCACCATCTTGGCAGACATCATGACCTTCTCCCCGCCGTCTCGCTTTCTCCTTGCCGCAGCCCTCTGCGCTCTGGAGCAGGTGGGCTGTCATGGCGCGGGAGTGGCCGGTTCAGGATCGAGCGGAGGATCGGCTGGGGCCGGCTATGGCGACGGGGGATGGACCCGCGATGGCCAGAGCATCCCTCTGACAGTTGGCGATGGCGGCGGCAAGAGCCAACTCGGCCCCGGACAGAAGCCAGCCTACGCCTGCAAACAGAGGTTGTTTCCCCAGCAATACGCCTGCACCGGCGACTCGGGGAAGTGGGCCGAAGCGCTGCAAAAGGCGCTGTGGTTCTTCCACGCCAACGAGTTGGGCGGCGTCCAGACTTGCACCTACATCCAGTGGCGCGGCCCGGCCCACCAGCACGACGCGAAGATCCCGCTTTCGCACGTCGATCCAAACAGCAGCGGCGCAAGCGGCAACGGCGTCGACATGTCGGACGCCTTCATCAGCGCCAACCGCGCCGTGCTCGACCCCGACGGCGACGGCACCATCGACGTCGGCGGCGGGTTTCACGACGCGGGCGACTTCATCAAGTTCGGACTGACCAGTGCCTTCTCCGCTTCCACCATGGCCTGGAGTTGGCTGGAATTCCCCGAGGCCTACCAGAGCACGGGCCTTGAGGGTGAGCTGCTTGTGCTGCTCAAGCTGTTCGGCGACTACTTCATGCGCAGCACATTCCGCGACCCGAGCGGACGCGTGATCGCCTTTGCCCACCAGGTGGGCGGACCCAACGACCACACCTGCGGATGGATGCCGCCCGAACTGCGCCGGCCCAGCTTCTGTCCCCGCATGGCCTACTTTTCCACCGACGAGAAACCCGCCGCTGACGTCACCGCTTCGGCCGCGGCTGCGTTGGCCCAGATCAGCCAGGTGTTCAAGGACTCGGACGCCGCGTACGCCAGCCGGTGCCTCGACTATGCCGAGGCGCTGTACCAGTTGGCGGCCAGGTACCCGGACAGCAAGTCCAGCGACAGCGGCGGGCTCTACGAGTCGGAATACTCGTACGACGATCTTGCCTGGGCCGCGCTCAACCTTTACGAAGCCACCGGCAATGAGCAGTACCTGCGCGATACCTTCGATGGCGGCGGCAGTACCCACACCGGCTGGATCATGCGCTTCGGCGACGGCGGCTTCGCGGCGGGAGACTGGGGCGTGGCCTGGAGCGAGGGCTGGACCCATTGCTGGAACTCGTTGCGCTCGGGCGTCTTCCTCAAGATGGCCACGGCACTCGACCAGAAGCAGGCCAAGGGCACGCTACCGGCCGACTGGACCAGCATCGCGAAGGGGTTCAAAGAAGTGGCCTATGCTGACAGCAGCAAGTGGACCAACGGCCAGGTCGCAGAGAGCCCGGCGAGGTTCAGCGTGCTCTCTACCTACGGCTCGGGCCGCTACAACTCGGCGGGCCAGTTTATCGCTCTCGTCTACAACAAGCACTTCCCCGAACCCAGTTTCGTGACCTGGGCCACGTCGCAGATGAACTACCTTCTCGGCGCGAATCCGCTCGGCACGTCCTACGTGATGGGCTACTCGGACAAGTACGCCAAGCAGCCCCATCACGCCGCCAGCCATGCCTCGATCTACGGCGAGTGCGACAAGCCGGTCGACAATCGCCACATCGTCTGGGGCGCCCTGGTCAACGGCCCGGACGGAGACGACCATCATGTCGACAGCCGCTGCGACTTCGGCGCCAATGAAATCACCATCGACTACAACGCCTCCATGCTGGCGGCCCTGGCCGGTCTCTACCTGGCCAACGGCAAGGGGCAGTGCCCGCTGAAAAACTTCCCCCCGGTCGAGCCTGACATCGACGAGTTCTACACCCGTGGCAAGGTCAACTCCGACACCGCGTGCACCTCGCAGATCGAAATCACGATGATGAACGAATCGATCCATCCCCCGCGCTATGACACCCATCTCTCGGCCCGCTACTACTTCGACATCGGCGAACGAAACCCGCCCAAGCCCGAGGAGATCCAGGCTTCGCTCATCTACGACCGGGGCGCAAATGAGTTTGGCCAGCCGACCCAGATCAGCGACATCAAGTACTGCGGCAACGACGAGAACGGCAAACCCACCAGCACCTACTATGTCGAGCTAGGCTGGGAGGGCTACGAGTTCTGGGGTGAGATGGTGAAGCTGCACGGCCCCCCCACGCTCATCCTCCAGATTGGCGTGACCAACGGACAGGGCTGCGTGTGGAATGCCGGCAACGACTGGAGCCACACCGACCTCAATTCCACCTCGACAAAGACCCCGTACATTCCGGTCTACAGTTCGGGCGAGTTGATCTTCGGCAAGCAGCCGCCCTGCCAGGGCAAGGGCAAGGAAGAGGTCGTGCCGTTGATTGAGTGAGGGCGGCCTCACCGCGAAATCCGCACGCGCGACGCTGAGACCAGGTTCACGCAGGCAATGGCCACGCCCAGCAGGAACACGTACTCGTAGCCCCAGCGCACCCAGATGATCCCGCCCAGGGCGGCGACGATGATGGAGAAGAGGTGGTCTATGCTCACGCCCATCATCAATGTCTGCGACACATCGTCGGGCTGCACTGCGATCTTCTTCAGATAGGTGGCGCGGGCCATGCCAACCGACATAAGCAACTGGTCGAGGATGAAGCAGGCACCGGCCACTAGCAGAGCCGTATGTTCGCCAAACAGACGGCGCGAAAAGCCGTAACCGAAGCAGACGAAGATCAGCACGGCGGCCTCGGCCATGAGGATAAAGCGCTCGCCCAACCGATCGATGGCGCGGCCGAGAAGCGGGTTGAACACGATGCCGATGAGGCCGCCGACAAACAGCAACGAGGCCACCGTCTGCGTTGGCTGCTTGAAGATGGTGACCAGCACCCAGGGCGAAAAGGTCAGGAAGATCTGCTTGCGCGTGCCGTACAGGATGCTCAGCAAGTAGTACAGCTTGTACTCGCGCCGCACGACGAAGCGGGTGCGCGTGGCCGGGGGCCGGTCTGTCTTCATGGCGCGGATGAACAAGGCCGCCAGCAACAAGCTGCCGGCGGCGATTAGGAAGGCGGTGCCAAAGCCGAAGCCCAGGCTGCGGAAGCCCACCAGGATCAACAGGCTGCCCCCGATGCCCGCCAGGTTGCTGGCCCCGGTGACCTGGCCCAACCGTCGGCCCGCCTGTCCCTCGCTGGCAAACTCCATGGTGATGCTTTGGATGAGCGGCATGAACAGGTGCTGGCCCACGCCGAACAGGAACAGCCAGGCCAGCATCACGCCGTAACGCGCGGAAAAGAGCGCAATGCCCGCGATACCCAGCCCGGACAGCAGGTTGGCCAGGGCAGCCAGGCGGCGCGAACTCATGAGGTAGAGCAGCGCCGAAACGAACACCACCAGAAAGCCGGGCAGCTCGCGCGGCAGCTCGAGCATGCCGCGCTGGAAATCGCTGATGGAATAGGTGTCGTTGAGGAAGTTGTTGAAGACCGAGTTGACCGCGCTTTGCGCAAAGGCATACAGCGTTGCCGCGATCACGAACAGGAGAAAACCACGCGGCACCCCCTGCAGGCGCGCCCTCAACCGGGACGGGGAACGGTTGGATTCGGGCGGCGCGGCAAGACTATCGGACAAGCTGAAGTACTATAGCCTGTCGGGGGCCGCTGTTCCCCTCGCAGCAAAAAAAACCGCCCGGTAATCGGCTTGCGGCCGACGCCCGGGCGGCGTTACATACCCTCTTACCCGCCGGGCCGGCTAGCCCCCTGTCCCGTTCAGCCTCACCGCGATGCTGTCGCCTGGAATACCGCTGACGACCAAGCTCGCGGCGTTCTTGTCACCATTGCTGGTGGGCGAGAAGCGCACCGTCACCTTGCACGGAGGATCAGTGCTCAGCAGACTGATTCCCGTGCAGGTGTCATAGACGATCCTGTACTGCCCGGCATCCGCCCCTGTCAGCTTCGCCTCCAGCAACCCAGTGGCCGGACTCCCGGCGGCGTTCTGGAAGCTGTACGTCTCCGATCTGAAGTTCGCCGTGGTCGGCGTCGTGACACCCCTGGTTCCGTAGTCGCACACTGCGGTTACGGTTCCGGTTGCGTCAGTGAAGGTACACCCACCGTTTCTGCGCGGATCCTCAGCAGTCGTCGCTGTCGCGTAGCCAGCCACGCTGAGCGCCCCTTTCGCGGTGCCGGTCAAGTCGACATTCAGGTTGGCCGCGTACTTGGACCTCACCGCGAGCTGGCCTTCCTTGGCCGGAGTGGCAAGGGTCCTCGGGGTGAAGGTCAGAATCAACCGGCAGTAGTCCTCGGCCCCAGCGCTTGGCGCGAGCCCGTCGGCTAGGTAGGCAGGGTCACCACAGTTGTGGGTTCCCGTTGCCGCCTTGACCGCGAAGTCCGCGTTGTTGACTGTGAAGGTCATCGGTCCGGTTGGGTCGTTGCCCGCGGCATTCCTCAGGGTCAGTATCGTCTGAGCGCTTGTCGCCATGACGGGCATGGATCCGAAGGCCAAGGGCGACGTGGTTGGGAGTCGGGTGATAACCGCCGGGCTCCGGTCAACCGCAGCCCAAGTGACGTGGATCGTGACCGAATCCTGAGCTGTCGTCGTGCCACCCCAACGGACAACGACGTCGGCATTCCCTGCCCCTTCGCCGCTTGGCTGGACGTCAATCACCAGCACACAGAAGTCTCCCGGGTCAAGCGCCGAACCAGTACCCCTGCATCCAGTAGTCGTTGTTTCCCCCACGGTCGGGCTCTGCAAATCCGCCGGCGTGGTCGACTCGCCGGTATTCGTTATGGTCACTGTCCGCGTCGGAGAATCATCGCCCACCCTCGATACCACGCCGAAGTCCAGTGAGGCTGGTCTGGCCGTCAACACTGCCTGGCCGAGCACCCGCGCGTACATGACCATGTTCGCACTGACACCGGCCATCGTGAGGACTACCGCACGCGTGCCGCGCGTCGGCGTCCCGGTCGGCGGAGTCCACGTCACCCGGAAGGTGCAGTGATCGCCGGCGTTCCCGGCGGCGGCCAATGATGTGATTGCCCCACCTGCACCACCGAACCCGGCACAGGTCCCAGTCCCGGTTGACGCTGGAATCGTGAATCTGTCGGCGTCACCCGTTACCGTACCCGCGAGACCGGCGATATCGGCGATGGCTACGTCCGCCGTCACTGGGACGGGGAACACGGCATTGGTCCCGTTGTACAGGGTGAAGGTCACTGTTGCCGTGGGCACGCCGAAGTCGTACACGGCCTTGCCGCTGGCGTCGGCGATGTAGACGACCCCGCTGGCCGTCGTGGCTCCAGCGGTGATACCCCCTGATATCAGACCCGCGGTATCAGTCCCTGGTGCCGCTTTCACCACCAGGAACTCAGCCAGACTGGGTCCTGTCACACCGCAACCGCTGCCCCCGTCACACGCGAGCGTGGGATGGAATGCCAGCTTGATGTCGCAGCTTGCCCCTGGAGCGAGCGTCCCATCGGCGGCGCAGGTCGTCCCGGTGGTGAGGAAGTCCGATGCCTTGTCATGCTGGGCGCCCGGGACTTTGGTCCCCCCGTCGAGCGTGGTCTGGTCGTAGATGCCAAAGCTGACCCCACCCGACGTCAGACCACCCACGTTGCGTACCGTGTACGTGATGGCCTGCGAGGTATCGCCCATGCGCACGGTCCCAAAGGAACGGCCCACGGCGCTCGCCGGAGCGAACTGTAGGAGTGCGTCCGCGGTCGTGCCGGTGATCGTCACCATCGCGTTCTGTCCATTGTCGGTATTCGTCACCACCATGGTCGTCGAGCGGGTACCCAGGGTACCGGCATGCATCTGAACTCCAATCGTGCAGGTCGCGCCCCCCGCGAGCGTGGCCCCGCAGGTACCCGTCCGCGTCCGGAAGTCAGCGCTGCCCGTCTGGGCGACGCCGAAGTCATGGAAGGGGAAGCTCAGGGTGGCTTCGGCTGCCCCGCGGTTCGCAATCGTGACGGTCTGGGTCGGCGCCGCATCATCATTCCGAGCCGCAGCATCCAAGGTGACCGTGGCAGGCGACGCCGAGAGCTGGCTTACGGCGTTCGCGCTGAGCGTGAGCACGCTGAGCCCACCGCTGTCGCTGGCAACCGTCAACGTGTCGGTGCGACCAGCTAGACCAAGAGCGCCCGTGGGCTTGAACCAAACCCTCATGGTGCAGCCCGTGCCGGCCGCAAGCGCGGGGGCGGTGCAGCTCAACCCAGACGCACAGGTCGGTCCGCATGTCCCTTGGGGCAGTCCTGTATTCATCGTGAACTCGCTCCCGCTCGGGATGGTGAAGGTCAGCCCGCCGGTTTCCACACCACCCGTGTTGCTGACGGTCACCGTGACAGCAGCACTGGTGTCTGTGACGGCTGTGTCTTCAAATGTGAGGTTCGCGGGTAGCGCCTGGAGTGCCGGGGCGCCTGCCGCGGTCCCAACTAAGGTCGCTGTGTCGCTTTCCACCACGCTGTTGACAGTAGCGTTGACCGTGAGGGTTGCTCTCAACGCCCCCGCTGTCTCGTCCGCTGGAACATCGAGTCGCACAGCCAGGTTCACGCAACTCCTGGGAGCGATCGTGGCGTTCGACACTTGGTCCAGCGTGACTGCGAAGTCATTCGCGTCGGTGCCCGCGATGCCGAAATTCGCGTTTGTGGCGTCCAATGTCGCACTGTTGTTGCATACCGTCAGGGTCATCTCCGTGCCCGCTGTTCCCATCCCAGCCGTCCCGAAGGTCACCTGCGACGGAGTGATGGAGATTGGGCCACCGGCCGAGCCTTGGACAGTCGCCGAGTCAGTGGCTGTTGTATCAGCCCCGGTCGCGGTCACGGTGCCGGTCTTCTTGGCCGTCGCCCTTGTCTGCGGGGTGAACGACACAACCACGGTGCAGTAGGGAACCATCTTGTTGGGCGTGGGCTCCGTTGTGGTGAGCAGGATACACGGGGCCACAGACGTGGCGGTCGAGCCGGTCCAAGCAAGATTGACAGCCGCGCTGCCCTGGGTGAAGTCGGCCGGCGAACCGAATGCCTTGTTCACAGTCAGGTTGCCCACCCGACCTCGGACAAAGACCGCCAGGATCACGCTGGTCTCAGAAGTCGCCCCGGCACTGACCGTGCCGAAGTCGTAGTTTCCTCCGGCTACCAAGACCGGATCAAGTCCGCTCGAGGGGAAGGTGAACTCCTGGATCTCGACGACGCCCAGACCAGCGCCCTTCAAGTTGTGGGGGGCCGTGCCGCCATTGGTCCCGGTCACCGTGACCGTGCCAGTGCGATCGCCCTTGAGCGTGGGCTTGAACACCAAGGTCACCGTGCATTGTCCCCCCGGGACCAGAGATGCGCTGCAGGTGGTCGCGGTGGTCGCGAAATCGCCGACCACGGCCACGGTGAGCGCCCCCGTGGGCTGCAAACTCGCGCTGTCGTTGGTAACTGTGCACAACAGGGACGGCGAAGTCTGGCCGACAACCGTGTCCTCAAAGGTCGATGACTGAGGGCAGGATATGGTGACGCCGGGAGCCGCAATAGAGGAGCCGACCACGTTCCGGGTCTGCGACGATACGGTCCCGTCGCTCACCGTGAAGTTCGCCGAGGCATTGCCCGCGACCGTCGGCTTGAAGGTCACCACGACCTGGCAGGTTGCGGCCGGGGCAAGGGGCGCGCCCGTACATGTGGACGAAGAGGAAAACTGGGAAGCTCCCCCAACCCCGGCGTTCGTCACGGTCAGCACACCCGACGGCAGCCCGCCTTTGTTTGTGACGGTGAAGCTTTGAGGCAGGCTGGAAGTCCCCACCCCGATGGTTCCAAAGTCCAGGGTGACTGGCGTCATGTCAAGGGAGGCGGGCAGGGGCGGAGAAATGCCGTTCCCCTGAACCTGACCGCTCCCCAGGACGGTTGCTCCGGACGAGACAGTCACCAGAGTGGCCTTGGTGCCTGTAGTTGTCGGGGTGAAGGTGACGGTTGCGATACACGTGGCGGTGGGTGCCAGCGCGGCAGCGCACGCGCCGCCAACCACGAACTGGGGGTCGCCGGCCGCAAGAGTCAGTGGGCCGGTCGCGGTCCCACCGGTGTTGGTAACCGTCAAGGTGGTGGTTCCCGGCTTTCCAACCACCACGTCTCCCACGTTCCCCGTGCCGGTGACGGACACCACGGGCGCGTTGGCCGCGACACCAGTCAGGTTCGCGACTGCCGGGGTGACTCCTGGCGTGGGATCGGTCACCGTGAGGGTGGCTACCTTGTTGCCGACCGAGGCGGGTTTGAACACCACCGCGATAGTGCAGCTGGCAAGTGGCACCAGCGGGACCACGCACTTGTTGTCCGTGGCTGTGAACTCGGTAGCGTTGGCACCGCCAAACGCCGTGGCCAAGATTCCGGTAGCCGTCCCGCCGGCATTGCCGACGTTGAAGGTGATAACAGTGCTGGTCTCGCCCATGGTGGCCGAGAACGGGGCCGGGTTGGGACTGATGGTCAAGATCGGCGGCGCTACCGCGGTCGTGGTTACGGTCACGTTCCTCACGGTGGTGCCGGCACTGCACACGATGGTATCGGTCTTCGGCCCAGCCGTGGTGGCCTTGAAGATGAAGCCGTAGGTGCAAGGGATGTTCGCCGCCATGGTTCCCGTGCAAGTTGTGTTCGCAGGCGTGGGATCCACGGACAGGTCGGCACCGCTGGCGGTGCAGGTCAGTCCGGTCAGGGGAGCCGTGGCCGTCACCGTGACAGTAAATGGTACGCTCTGATTCACGGGCACCGTCGCCGGAACTCCCGCAGCAGTGGCGCTGAACGTACCGGGGGTTCTGCCTATGCCGCTCAAGGTAACCGTGACGCCCGCGGCGACAGTGAGCGTGCCGGACGCTATACCCGGAGCCGTCGGGGCAAACACGACCGAGATCGTGCAAGTTGCCGCGGCGGTCCCGCAGGTTGTGCTGGACTTGGCGAAACCAAGCCCCTCCACTGTCGGGCTGAGCGCAACCAGGGCGCCGGTGTTGCTGACGGTCACGACCTTCTCCGGACTGACTACCCCGACATCTACTTCGCCGAAGATCAGCTCTGCCGGCGAAGCCTTCAGCACGGGCAGTTGGGAAACTTCCGGCCCGGATACGCTGCTGCGGTCGACAGCTCCGTCCCTTCCGGGAGGGCTAGCGTCGGCTACTGGTACCTTGGGGCTGCTGCCACTTCCGCCGCAGCCGGCGCCTAGCAGAATACCTACCAGCCCCAAGCAAGCCGCCTGGAGCAACCGATCGGAATTCCTGTGACACGTCATATGATAACCTCCATCAATAACCCGGTTGTTGTTTCGCAATGCGTGCGCGTTGCGGCAGGAGCACCAGTTTTTGGCCAACTCCCTGTGGAATCAAGAGAAAAAGCCAGGCCGCCCATGAGCTAGTCGGCATCTCTCGCGGCAAGGGAAGTGGGAGCATATCACAGCAGTGAGTCAGAGTCGTCAAGTAGCTCAGTCGAATCGACGACAAGACGCCCGAGAAGTCGGATCGGGGGCCGGCGAGAAGGTACGCGGAAGCGCCTGTCCCATCTTGTGCCCGAAACCGATCGTGACAAAAATCGAAGCAATTCCAGCAAGTTGCCGCATACCGTCGCGGCGCCGGTAGATAGCCAAGACGCCCTGCCCGCCGGGTGTCTTGCAATAGGCCTCGACGTATGGGAAATCGGCTTCGACGGCAGCCATCCCCCCTTGGCCGGACAACTGGCAGTGACGGTCTGCACGCCGTCGGGCCTTCACCCGCAGGGCTCGAACCTGAACTCACATCAGCAGCGCCACCGTAACCACATGCGCGCCGCGGTCGCGCCAGAGCACAATGAGCGAGCGCGGCGCTGTGCGCACTGCCAGGACAGGTGCCAGCCGGATGTCCAGCGCCCGCCATTCCTCCGCCAAGCCATGGGGCGCGGCGATCTCATCGCCCACCACGATGTCGCGCGTGTCGTGACGAAGCCCGATGCCCATGGCCTTCAGCACCGCCTCTTTGGCGCTCCAGAGGCGCGCGACTGTCCGGTCGGCGTCGCGGCCACTGGTCGTGCCCAAGCGGTCGGCTTCGCTTTCACTAAAGAACTGTCGCACCAGGGCCGGATCGCGCGGCTCCACGGTTTCGATATCGGCACCAATGCACGTACCAGACACCAGCGCCACGGCGGCCAAGCCCCAATCCCCACGATGCGAAATCGACAATGACAGGGGCAGTCTCCCCTGCCCTTGCCGATCGACATAGGGCACGCCCGACTCGTCATTGAGAATGCTGAACTGTCCACTCCAGTCTCGATTCGAGTCAGGCTTTCCGAAAAACCCCGTCACCAGGCCGTTGTCTTCGGCCGCCAATTCGCCCAGCAACCGCTTGGCCGCCCAGCGCCCGAGCAGCCACTTCCGTCGGCGCGGCAGCAGCGCAAGCCCGGCGAGAATCGCTTGCTCGCGCGGGCTGAGCAGACCCGGCGGCGCCTGGCCCAGCGCCAGCGCGGAATGCTCGCCGGCGTGGGCCAGAATGTGACGCAACATCAGTCAGCCGATGACGCCGCGGAAGCGGCCCAGGGCCTCGTCAGGCAGCCCGCCCGGAATGCGCGAGGTGCGGTAGCCCTCCACCGTCAGGTAGACCTTGCCCTCGTCGTCGCGCACGCGCATGTCGAACGACAGCGCATCCTCGGACGGATGCGGCTGCAGCTCTGCCACAACCAGCTTGCCATTGGGGGCCGGATCAAACACGGTCACGCGCTCCACCAGCGAGGGCAGCCCCATCTGTCCGGTCTGGCCGATCTCCCACACCCCCGCGGTCTGGAAGCACAGCTCGACCATGCGCGGCCCTACCATGCTGGTGCTGTTGGGGTTGGTGGTATCCGCAGGCAGAGGTGTTCGCATGGTCCCCACCACCTGCCCGGTCGAGAGCCGGTTGACCATCTCCAGCACCCGGTAGGCCGGGCCGTGGAAATACACCCGGTAGATGTCGTCATGCCCGATGCCGCCCACTGCGCCGGCGCCGTCCACCGCCGTGCGCGCGTCCTGCCCCTCGCCCTGCTCCAGCACCACCACGCCGGCAAAGTGCAGTTTCTCCTCGGGCTCGCGCCCCACCACCACCTTCACCGAAGACAGGGTCGTGTGCACCCGCACCCGCCCGTCCGCACACAGCAGCGGGCGCGCCCGCACGATCACCGAACGCGGCTCATGCCGGTAGTACTTCATGGGCGCCAGGAAGCGCACGTTCTCCAGTGCCGCCACGCGATGGAGCGGGGCCAGCAACCAGGCCGCCTCGGCGAAGGTTTCCAGGCCCATCACGCCCGGCAAGACTGGAATCCCGTCGATGGCGTGGTCATAGAGGAACGGCTCGACCTTCGGGTCGAGCCTGATCTCGGCGGTCATGCCCTGGTGCAGATCGAAGCTGACATTGTCGAAAGGCAGCGGCAGCGCCCGTTCGCGAGCACGCGCCACCAGGCTGCCGTCGGGATCGAGCCCGCCGTCCTTGTCAAAGGCCTCCATCAGAATGCCCAGCTTGTGCCCCACCACAGCCTCGCCGGAGAAGCCCGCTTGCAGGGCATGGCGGATCACGGGCAGACCCTCGGCCGACGACAGCATGTCGATACCCGCACGCTTCATGATCTCGGGAATGCTTCCGCGCGTGGCCATGCCGATTCCGCCCCAGGCGGTCCAGTCGAGCGCGATGCCGAGAGAGCCCGGACGTGAAGCCGACCACCACGAAAGCGTCTTGCACATGAAGTCGTTGCCCGAGCTGTAGTCAGCCTGTCCTGCATTTCCGAAACGGCCCGCCACCGAGGAGAACCCCACGATCGCTTTGACGTCCATGTCGCGTGTCGCGGCCAACAGATTGAAGAGCCCGTCGGCCTTCACCCGAAAGACCAGGTCGAACTCCTCCACCGGCTTGCGATCGAGCGAGCGGCTGCGCTCGAGTCCTGCGGCGTGCAGGATGATGTCGATGCGTCCGCTCTCGGCACGGATGTTGTCCACCACCGCCTTGACCGCGGCGCCGTCCAGCACGTCGACCTGGCGGTAGAAAGCCCGCCCGCCCGCCTGCTCCACCCCACGCAGGGCCTCCAGGATTCCAGCCTGCCGTTCCAGATCGAAAAGTTTCTCCTCGACCTGCGCCGGCGTAGCGCGGCCCTTCTCGGCTTTGATGCGCTCGAACACCTCACGCTTGGCCGCCTCGCGATCCTTGACCACGGTTTCCAGCAAGGCGCGCTCGCTCGCTGGCGGCATGGCGCGCGCGTCGAGCAGGTAGAAGGTTCCGCGCGAGGCAGCCGCCAGATCGCGCACGATTGCCACGGTGATGGCCCCGGCCCCGCCGGTCACGGCAAACACCGTGTTCTCGTCCAAGCTAAGCGGCGGCTTGGCATCCGCCGGAACCGCTTGCATGACCTCCAAACCGACGGTCACTCGCAGGCCGCCCGCGTAGCCGATCTCCACCGCGCCCGGATCACGTTCGGTTTCGTCGAGCAACGCACGCGCGATCGTCTCGGCCGAGGCGTCGTCCTCGAAGTCAACTGCTTTGGCCAGAAGATCGGGCCGCTCGCGCCGCAGGGTCTTGGTGAGGCCGGTGACCGCGCCCCCCACCGGGTTGCTGGCGCCAGCCGCACCATAGCCATGCTGTCCGCCCATGCGCGTGGCCGTTATGAAGAAGCTGCCCGGGTTGCCCAGGGCCTCGTACAAGCCGCGCGCCGCCCCGTGCAGGAGCAAGACACGGTCGCGGTACAACTTGCGGAACTGGACCAGGTCGAGGTCCGCCAACGACGCCGAGCGGTCGAGCGCAGGGAGAAAGTAAAGACCCGCAACCCTTCCCGCCTGAGCCCATGTGTGCAAGGCAGCCTCGATCTCGGCGCGTTCGGGGCGCGCGTCGATGCGCAGCACCTGCACACCTCGGCCCTCCAACTCCTCACAGAGGAGCTTGCCCGCACCTTCGCTGTCAGCGACGACCACCACGCGGCTGCCCTTCTCCAGCCGCACCCCCGTCTTCTTGCACGAGTCGAGCGGAGGCCGCAGGGTCACCACCGGGCGACGTAAGAGCCCGCTGACAAACGGACTCGATACTGCCACCGCGTCCAACGGAACCACGGGGGCGGCAGCGGCCGGGGCCGCTATGGCCGCAGGCGCCGCGGGCGCCGCAGCGGCTGGCAGGTACTTGTTCACGAACCCAATCACGTGGCGAAGCGTTGGGTAGTCACGCAACTTCACGTCATCCTGGCGCGGAATACTGAACGTCTCCCTCACGAGAGCGAACACCTCCGCCTGCTTGACTGTGTCGATGCCCAGGTCGGCCTCGAGATCCAGGTCCATCTCCAGCATGTCGCGCGGATAGCCCGTCTTGCCAGCTACCAGTTCCAAGACCTTCTCCGCGATCGCGTCTCCCGATCCAGGTGCGCTGGCCGTAATCGTGGCCGTGGCCGTGGTCGCGGTCGCAACCGGGGCCGGGGCTGGGGCCGGACTCGTAGCCACCACCACCGCCGCCAAATCCGGCCGATTCTGCTCGACGAACCCAATGACATGACGGAGCGTCGGGTAGTCTCGCAACTTGAGGGTGTCCTGCCGGGGGATATTGAATGTCTCCCGCACCAGCGCGAATACCTCCGCCTGCTTGACCGTGTCGATGCCCAGGTCCGCTTCGAGATCCAGGTCTAGCTCCAGCATGTCGCGTGGATACCCAGTCTTCTCCGCCACCAATCCCAGCACTCTCTCCGCCACGACACCTACCGTGGCCGCGACGGGCGCGTGCGAAGCACGCGGGGCGGGGTCCACCCCGGCATCCCCGAGGGCCGGGGCCGACACCGGAGCCGGGCTCGCAGCCGCAACTGCCGGGGCCGCAAGATCCGGTCGATTCGTCTCCACAAACCCGATGAC